>Ga0315274_10004065_pt1 | contig 21620 bp, 20 predicted proteins | sample YL17G02_20_MG_FD_203700 | JGI IMG/M metagenome (GOLD analysis project Ga0315274, IMG submission 203700) | Sediment microbial communities from Yellowstone Lake, YNP, Wyoming, USA - YL17G02_20 | ecosystem: Environmental > Aquatic > Freshwater > Lake > Sediment | place: USA: Wyoming | collected...
TGTCGAAATCGAGCTGATGAACGTCCCCGTCGTTCTTGCCGATGTAGTACATGCTGACGCCTTGCGGTAAGTCGATGTCGGAAAGCGCCACAACGTTCGCCTTCGTGTAGAGGCTCTTCCCGCTGGCACCCCAGTACCAGCCGAACAGCGCCACGTAGCTCACGGTCTGAACGAGCAAGCAACCCAGGATACTGCGCCGTAGCAACCCCGGTTTCTTCAGAAAGCAGAGGGCCACGAATGGCCACTCGATCACCAGGGTCATGAGGTAGCTGACGCCCGCCATGATCCACACCCAGCGCCAGGCGTTGTACAGTTCCAGTTCAAGCGACCTTGCGATTCTGTGATCCAGCCAGGCGAGCCCGATCCAGGCGGAGACGTAGTTCGCGGCGATCATGACCGCCACAGAAGCGATCTTGTTCAACTTGAACACCCAAGCCAGCAGGAGGCCCTCGCCGATGCCGATCAGGAAGTTGCCGAAGACCAAGTGGAGCATCCCGGCCCACATGAGGGGCGTGCCAGCGTTCGCCAGAGCCGATGTGGATGTGGCAAACATTAGAAGCGGGACGAGGAACGCCAGGAGTTGACGACAGGCTGACGGTCTCGACGAGCGCATCACCGTCCGCGTTCTGTCTGGGGGATGGCCCTGAACTCTGGTCGTCACACCGTGATGTTCACTGTCAGTTCATTTCGGAACCAGGATGCCGACCAGTTCCTCGTCCGGCTTGCCACCCCGCCTCCGCAGGCCGAACCCGCCCTTGTAGTCCCAGGTCGCCGACACGGTAACCGCGTTGAGGATTCCAGGCACGCCAATTCCTTGATGGCACGACTACCCGCCCGCCCCCTCCAGGATCAGCCGGGCTTCCTCCAGCGTGTAATCCCGGAAAATCTGCCATTGAGTGGTGCCGAGCCAGAAAACGGGTGTGTCCTGCTGGTCAACCAGAATTCGAAATCGGTCGGATCGGCTAGCCGTCTGGGACGCGTCGGCTTCCCAGCACGCCCCGGTTCTGTCCTTCAGGGTCCATGAGGACGACCGTGACGCAAAAGGCCTTTTCGGGCAGGGCCAGTTGGCGGTTCAAACGGAACACCTGATTCGGCTCAACCGGGCCGAGGTCCTGCTGGCCGACGACGTTGCCGAGCGGGTCTTTGAAGACCGCTTCAGCATGGCCAGGACAGAACACGCCGAACACGCCTGTCAGCCTTGCCTGACCGCCATCGACTGACACGCCGAGGCGCTGGCTGACCGCGCCCGCCGGCGTCATCTCGACCACCGGTTTGGGACAGCGCGTGGCGTACCAGTTGATCTCGAACCGGTAGTCCTGGTCGGGCTGGAGGTCCGCCAGCGGGCTGAGGATTTCCGCTTCCATCAGGTAGGGCGTTTGCTTGCGGTCGGGCGCATTGGTAAAGGCCTGTCCATTGAGGATGAATTCGCCGGCGCCGTTGAGCCAGAACTCCACTGAGGCGTTGTCGGGGTAAGCCGCTCCCGGCACGTAGCCGAACTCGCCGACGAAGCAGTGGTCGCTCCTGGCGTTGACCGCCGCGAGCCAGCCGGCGTTGGAATCCAGCCCGACTTTGCCCACGCGATAGTCGAATCGGACGGTGAGCAGGTCCTCCTGATCATCGAGCCGAAAACCCGGATGGGTCACCTGGCCATAGATCGGATAGAAGCCCTTGGGGTGGACGCTGCGCGGGTTCAGGGGACAAAATGCCCAGAGGTCGTTGTTGAACCGGGTCGGGTCAGCGGGATCAGCGGCATCGAGCTGAGTGACTTCCCAGATAGCCCAGCGCACCGGGCGCAGGCTGATATTCTTCATGGCGCACTCCAGCTTGACGCGGGTGCTGCCGGGAGCAAGGCCGATGGTGCGGGCGAACTGGATTCCCGTGCGGACGTCAGGCGGGCTGGTCACGGTCACGGCGACGCCCTCCGGCGCGTTGGCGGTGATCTCCGCACGATACTTGCCGCCGTCCAGGACGGGGTCAGGCGGACCGGGCCATTGCGCGTCGGTTTCCCAGCCTTGCGGGGCGGGCCAGACCTTGCTGCCGCCGTAGTTCTTCCAGCCGCCTTTGCCGCCCCCGTTTTCCTCCGGGGGGAAAACCCTGCCAACCAGGTCTTCGTTTACGAAAAAGAACGGGTGATCACCGAGTTGGAACTGAATGACGCGCCCGCCCAGGTCCGGCGCGACGTGCAGCGTCACGAGGCCGTTTGCGAGCTGGTAGGTGGCCCAGCCGCGGTAGGTGGCTTTTTCGATCTTGCAGGGCGGCGCAGCGGCGCTGACGCTGGCAGCGAACAGGCTGGACCAGACCAGAAAGAAGGCAAGAGGATGGGGTCGTTTCATGGGGGTGGTTGGATCGGGCAGGTTTACAGAAAGATATCGTCGTTCTTCAACCAACGCGTTGGGACCGTGAACCGTTCGCGGTGCTCGGTAGGGCGAGACTCCGTCGAGCCCTGTAATCTGACGCCACCTGGGGAGTCAGGGCTCCACGGAGTCTCGCCCTGCCGAGGGGGCTCTGTGAGACAGCCGTCTGACTCGTCCGGACTGCGGCGAGTTCACCTTGGCTTTCGGTTCGGCGACAAGTCACCGTTGACGGAAGTTGTGCTGACTCGCCGCATCGTAAAGCGGGCGCACAGTTTCTCATGCGAGGCTGAGCAGTAAGCGTGTCACGGACGCTGGGCGCGCGGCCCGATGCCATCGCGCCAGTTGTAGCTGTCGGCAAAACAGCCGCCGGGCCAGCGCACCACCGACGGTTTGAACCGCCGCATGTGCTCGACCAGCGCCGCGCGAAGGCCGCCGATGTTGGGCACCGGGGAGTTTTCCCCCACCCAGATACCATCGTAGATGACGCCGCCGATGTGCTCCGTGATCTGTCTCATTCTGCCATTCGGTTGTGGGAGTCGATGCCCCATGAAAAGCGCCTCTGCCGGTGCCTGTCGAGGAAGTTTTTGGACAAACCGCGCCGGGAGATTCCAAGGGAAGCTCACGAGCCATGCCCGGCAGCGAAGCACAAATACCGAACCGACTTGCACGTGCCTGGCCTCAGGTAAATAATCCTCAGCATTGCCTGCCTGGACCACGAACGGGCGGTGGTGAGCTACGCGCCGCGCACGACCCATTTGCGGCAAACCCGCTTCGAGGTCGCTCATCAAATGCGAGGGCTGGAGCCGGGCGCATTTGACGCACAAGGCATCGGCAGCGTCCCGGTGGCGAACTCAGCAACCCTTTTGAATCAGTTGCACCACGGCCTCCCGGATTTCGGCGAACTTGCCGGGGGCCAATATGCCGATCTGACCCGTCACCAAGCTGGTGTGGGCCGTGAACAGCTTACCCTGACGGGCGTAACTGGTGCGTCGCAGCGAACCCCGAACGAAGTCTGCGCTCTCAATCGCGATGGCGCGCGGGCCGGCGTAAGGCTGGCTTGTGATCTGGCTCAACACCGAGTCGCCGCGTCCGGCCCCTGCCAGCACGACCGCCGGGCGGAACTTGGCTTGGGTCAGGTCGGAGAAGGGGAATCGGACTATGACGATTGCCCCGGCCGCAAATGCGCCCATGCCTCATCCTCCTCCTGGCGGTTCCAATCCTCGCCCAGTGCCGCTTCGCTCAGAAGCGCCGGCTCATTGGCGGCGTCATCCTCCAGGATCGTGAGGAGCGCACGTTTCGGCGCCGTCACGCGTACAGGTTCCAAGAGCCGCACAGTGCCGCCCGGTTCGATGACCGCTTCCAACGTCTGCATCATGCCAGCAATGTGCGCCGGGGGCAGAACGAACGCAACCCGGAAGTGGACCTTGAACCGGGCGTTTCACGACCACAGGCCCAGGCTCGGCGCGATGGTGCTGAGGCGACGCTCCCCGGGACTCATCAAGTGGCGCCTCGACCATGCGCGGCAGGAAAACGCAGAGGGCAACTCCTGTCAAATGGCGGGATCGGGCCTTTTTTTGGTTCTTACGCGCGATAACGGATCTTCTGATTCGATCCAAGTGGGTTGGCAACAGCGCACCGCGTGCTCTGCGAGTATATGGACCTCGACGAGCGTGGAGAATTCCGCGCATTCAAGTTCAAGAGGCCCTCAAGCTTGTCAGACGAAGTCGCTAACGCCCTGGTCGTTCATCTCATCATGCTTTTGGAAATGATGCGGCGAGCGGGCTGGAACCCGGACAGGAGCGCTCTGAAGGGTTTCTCCCAAGCTTTACAGGACATTGACAGGGCATGTGAAAAGATGCCTGACGACTCGGTCGGTCCCCCAGGCGCCCGAAGCTGAATACTATGCAGCGACTCAAACACAGTTCACCAATAGCGCGACCCCTCCAGGACCACCAGTGATCAGCTTGGAGAGGTGGGACGAGAGCCTCCCGGCGAGCCCTCGATGGAAGAACAGGCAGGCTCTGGCGCCCAGCGTCGCCAGGAACCACCGCCGGTCAGCGTCCTGCTCCAGTCGCAGGAGCAGCTTTTCACGCTCGGCAGATTCCAGTTGACGGGCGTGGCGCTGTTCTTGAGCGAGCAGCTTGATGGCTTCCTCCAAGTCGCGGACCCGTTGCTCCAATCGCCGAAGATTCGCGTGGCCAGCGCGTCCCGATGGTAAGAAATGGTTGCCTTAAGCCCAAGTTCGCGGAGAGTATGGTGTTCGACGCGGCTGGAGAGGATCCTGTGGGCTGACAGTATTGGGCGGAAGCCGCCAACACGAATTGAATGGACCACGCTGTCGTAACTCCGAAGGCACCGGCCTCTGAGCCGGCCACGCCTGCCGTCGATTTGTCCACACCCGTGCCACGGCCGAAACCGGGCGTTCTCAAGTTGATCCGCGACGTGCTCGACCATGGCGGGCCGGGCTATTTGCAGTTTGCCATCACGAACATCTGCAACGCCCGGTGCGACTTTTGCGGCTTCGCGGTGGACCGGTTCGATCCGAAGCAGCGCCGCAGCGTGACGCTTAAGGAAGCCAGGAATGTCATCGACATCTGTGTGCGGAACGACATCGGCTATCTGCTGTTCGTCGGCGGCGAGCCGATGGTCCATCGGGACCTCCGGGCCATGACGCGCTATGCCGCCGAACGCGGGATCCATCCGATGATCTGCACCAACGGGTCGCTCTGGACCGATCAGAACATCCGGGACCTGGTGAACGACGGACTGAGCAGCGTGATCATGTCGATCGACTCCCATGACGTGACGCGCCACGAGAAGAACCGCGGGTTGCCCGAAGTCTGCCGGAAGATCCAGCGGGCCAACGCGCTCTTTGCGGAGTTGGGCGTCCAAACCACCGCCAGCGTCACCGCCAGCAGGCTCATCGACGATTACGACAAGTTACCCGCCTTCCTCTCTGGACTGGGCTTCAAGAGCTGCACCTTCAGCTATCCGCTCACGACGCTCGGATCCACTTACCTGAGCTTCAGCAACTCGAAGCTCGTGGCCTACACCACGGATGAGCTGATCCAGGTCTTTGAGAAGGTCAAACAGATGAAGCAGCGGAGCGGTTTCCCGGTGGTGAACCCGACCGCGTCGCTCACGGAAATGCAGCGTCACCTGCGCCAGGAACCGGAGCAGTTCGGCTGCCTGGCGGGCCACAAGTATTTCTACCTCGACTGGCATCTCAACCTTTACCGGTGCCACTACTGGGAGACGCCCATGTGCCGGATTGACGAGTTCGACCGCTCGAAGCTGATCCGCGACGGCTGCACCCGCTGCATGATCGACTGCTACCGCGACCCCAGCGTGCTCCAGTTTGTCGCGATTAGCGCCAGCGACGCCTGGAACAGTCTAAGGCAAGGCCGATGGGGGGCAGCGGCCCGGAGCATTTTCGACCGGCGAAACCTGATCTCTCTCAAGGCCGTGTGGGACGATTGGAGGTGGATTGGGAGAGTGTGAGCGGCGCGCAGCCGGCTCGCTGAATCAGTTTGCCGATGGCCGCGTCTTTGCCGATAGTGGGCCGCTGCATCACTCGATTCATGCTGAATTGCGTCGGAACCAAACCTGGGAACTACTAATCATGCTCAGTCAACAAGCTTCCTGTTGGCACCAACGCCTCGGTCTCTTGGCCGCCGCATGTATCGCCAGTGCGGTCAACGCCCCGCTCATCCTCGCACAGACCTCGCCCAACCCCGCGGTCTATCGCGGACTCGACGCGGACCAGTTCATGAAGACCTGGCTGGTCCTGGGCCCGCTCCCCGTGTTCGAGAGCGACGCCAGGCCCCAGGACCTGGAGGCGCAGAAAAAGGCCTTTGCCACCGATTTTCTGACCCAACACGCTGGCGAGGCCGGCATCCGGCCCCGGGCCGGCCTGGCACACACCATCACCGGCAAAGAGCACCAATGGCAGCTTGTCGAGTCGAAGAGCGACGTGGTCAATCTGATGCCCCATGAGGGGCCGAAGGACTTCGCCATTGCCTATGCCTGGGCAGAGATTGAGCTGCCGGAGAGCCGGCCGGCCCTGCTGGGCCTGGGCAGCGACGACGCGGTCAAGGTCTGGCTCAACGGCAAGCTCGTGCACGAAAACTGGACGGCGCGCGGGGTGGTCAAGGACGACGATCTGGTGCGTGTCGATCTCGAGAAGGGCACGAATCGCTTGCTGCTCAAGATCCAGAACCAACAAGGACCGTGGGGATTTGTCTGCCGGCTCGTCCGCCCCGGTGCACTGGCCGAGAAGCTCGTCACCGCGGCGATGCGCAGCGATCTGGACGCGATCAAGTTGGCACTCGCAAACGGCGCGGATGCCAATGCTCGCCATAACGGTCTCACGGCCCTACAAGCAGCCAGGATCCAGGGCGACCAGGAACTCGCCGACTTCCTGATCGCCAACGGCGCGGACACAAACGCGCCGATGCCGGCGCCGGAGGCGGTCATTGACGCCAGGTTGCGCGAAACCGCACTCGGCGAGTCGTCCGGCGTCGTCGCCCTCGCGGCGCGCGAGGGGAAGATCCTGTTCGAGAAAGGCTACGGCTACGCGAGCCTGGAGTTGGGCGTGCCCGCCACGCCGCAGACCAGGTTCCGGATCGGTTCGATCACCAAACAGTTCACCGCTGCCGCGATCCTGCGCCTCCAGGAGCAGGGCAAGTTGAGCGTCACCGACAAGCTCGCCAAGTTCATCCCGGACTACCCGCGTGGCGAGGAGGTGACGCTGCACCACTTGCTGACGCACACCTCCGGCATTCACAGCTACACCTCCAAACCGAATTTCCTCGAGACCGCCCCCCTCGCGGTCAAACCGGAGGACCTCATCCAGTCGTTCAAGGATGACCCGTATGACTTCTCGCCCGGTGAGAAATACCTCTACAATAACTCCGGCTTCTTCCTGCTCGGGTACATTGTCGCCAAAGTCTCCGGCCAGTCTTACGCTGCGTTTCTACGCCAGGAGTTCTTCGAACCGCTCGGTATGACCAATACCGGCGTTCACGAGGCCTCGGCCATCCTCAAGCATGAGGCGACGGGTTACTCCTGTTCGGGCGGGGAGTTGCGCAAGGCCCTGAATTGGGATATGAGCCGTGCCGGCGGGGCCGGGGCCCTCTACTCCACCGTGGAGGACCTGTTCCGTTGGAACGAGGCGGTGTTTGGCGGCAAGGTGCTCAGCGACGCCAGCCTCAAGGCGGCGTTCACGCCCGTCGTCACCAAAGAAGACACCGAGTCGGCCGGCCAGAAGGAAACCGGCTACGGCTACGGCTGGGCCGTTGGGAAGACACGCGGACTGCGGACCATTGAACATGGTGGCGGACTGCATGGGTTCCTCAGTTACCTGCTTCGGTTCCCCGAACAGAAGTTCACCGTGGTCGTGCTGGCCAACGCCTCTGATCCACCGCCGAATCTGGTTCCCAGTTCGCTCGCGCAGGAAATCGCGCGCCTCTACCTCTGGCGAGAGATGAAGCCGCGCGCGGTGCCGCGGGTGGCGACCTCGGTCAACCCGGCCACCTACGATGCGCTGGTGGGCCGCTACGACTACGGGAATGCGATCCTGACCGTCACGAAGGATGGCAATCGGCTTTTCGCCCAACTCGCCGGGCAGCCGAAGTTCGAGATCTTCCCGAAGTCGGAGACGGAGTTTTTCTGGAAGGTGGTTGAGGCCGAGGTCACGTTTGTGAAGAACGAGAAAGGCGACGTGACCAAGGCGATCCATCGGCAGGGCGGCCAGACGATTACTGCCGCCAAGCTGGCAGACGTGGCGATCGCGAAAGTGGATCCGGCCCTGTACGATGCTTATGTCGGCAAATACAACTATGGCGGCGCGGTGGCCACCGTGACCAAAGAAGGCAACCGGCTCTTTGTCCAGCTCACTGGCCAGCCGAAAATGGAGGTTTTCCCGAAGTCGGAGACCGAGTTCTTTTGGCAGGTGGTGAACGCGAAAGTGACCTTCGTGAAAGACGAAACGGGCAAGGTGGTCAAAGCCATTCACGAACAAGCCGGCCGGAAAATTGACGCGCCGAAAATCGAGTAGCCATGCCCCCAGTCTGATGATCCGCCGCGATTATATCCTCCGCGCGATTGAGGAGTGCGCCCAAGCGCTGGCGCGGGTGCTGCGCCTGATCAACGCCCGGGATTACGCCGCGGCCTCGGTCGTGCTCGACCAGCAGTTCCAGAGCTTGACTGGCACTGGCGCTGAGGCCGTCAGTCGCCTTTCGGAAAACGAATTGCTGGCGCGGCTGATGGCCGGCGAACCGACGGCGGTGGTGCGCGCCAAATGCCTGCTGCTCGTGGCCCTGCTCAAACAGGCGGGCGAAGTCCATGCGGCGCAGGGTCGCATCGGCGAGAGTCAAGCCAGCCGGCTCAGGGCGCTGAACCTCCTGCTTGAAGTCACGCTCCGGGATGAGGAGTTGCCGTTCCCGGATTTTGTGCCGCGGGTGGAAGAACTGGCGCTGACGTTGGCGGAGTGCGACCTGCCGGCGCGCACCAACGCCGCGCTCATGCAGCACTACGAGCGGATTGGTGAGTTCGCCAAGGCCGAGGACCGGCTGTTCGTCATGATCGACGCCGAACCGGAGAACGCAGGGTTGCGCGAGTGGGGCATAGCCTTCTACCAGCGGCTGCAGCAGCAGAGCGACACGGCATTGGCCTCCGGCAATCTGCCGCGCGCGGAGGTGGAAGCCGGCTTGGCGGAAGTGCGAAAGGCTGTGCGGGAGGACGGCCCGGCGGGGAGCTGATTCCCATCGCCTTCACGGCTTCATCCAGTTGGATGAGGCGTCTGCGAGTGTGGCCACGTATCGCCGCGTTCCGTTGCGCCATCCATGGTCGGAGTGCAGCGCGTATTGAACCGCATCGACCAGATCGGGCAGCTCAAACGGCTTTTCCAACACGACAGCTATGTCGCACAGTTCGGAACCTTCGCCTTCGAGCAAGTCGATGCGCCCCGAAGCCAGAATGACGGGAAGACCCATTCCCTCCCCGCGCAGTCTCTGGACGAGTTGCCAACCCGAAAGCTTGGGCAGGCGGTTCTCGGTGATGAGCAAGGCATAGCTGCCGTTGCGGAGCGCTTGCCAGGCTCGCTCGCCGTTCTCAACGCCGTCCACTGCGTACCCCAGGCCGACCAACGCACGACCATAAGATCTCCTGGCCATAGCATCATGCTCGACCAACAGGATCCTCCGGGTGGTCGGGGGAGCGCCACTCACTTCCTTTGGCATCGGTGCAGGGGTCTCCTGACGCAGTCGGGGCGTCCGGTTGGTCACGCCGACCGCCGGCCGCGTCAAGGTGGGCTCGTTGCTGAGGCCGCAGTCGGCAGGGGATGGGCAGTGCCTGCGCAGGATGGCGCGCACTCCCTCGCGCCACTGGTAGCAAGATTTCAGGTAAGCGGCGATTCTCGGGGACATATTGGTGCCATCGCATTGGGGCATGAGCGTTGGCCAGAGGGCGCGCGCAGCACATGCCGGATTCACTCATATAGCAGCCTAGCAAGACCATGTTATAGGAAGGCAGTCTTGAAGATTAGAAATTCCTGAGACTCGCACGATCAGGCCTTGGTGGAATCCCCACGGGTCCAACCTGGCTAAAGCGGTGGAAAGGCCCGCTGGCAAGGCTCGCGCCGAGGTCGGTCCGGGTTGAAAGGCCCTTCGGCGGCTGCCCGGCGGCAGGTCGTGCCGGTCACGAGCGTACACACCGCGTCTTGCTTTTTCCGTCCGATGAGCTACTCCTCTCGCACGCTCGATACCGGCCGCGGGCCAACCGCATGGCTTTGATGCAACACGACGCCGCAAAGCAGCAGAAAACTTGCATGTGCGTCCGAGTCCTAACGAGGTGGGGCATGATGCTCCTGCTTGGGTTGCCCACCTGGACTAACGCGAGTCCGCCAGAGAAACTCTTTGTTGAGCCGGCGCGCGCGCTCCGCTCACTCCCGGAGTCGCCGCCCAGGCCAATGGTCCGAAGGTCCCGGGTGGCTGAGTTGAATCCGCGATTCTTCGCCGCCATACAAGGCCCGGCCCAAGGTCGCCCCAGTCAGAGTGAGCTGAATCTGTTTGACGATTTCTGTCCCAAAGTGGTGGTCGAGCGGACCACGCAACCTGGCGCGGATCGTGTCGTGTTCTGGGGGCGCGTGGAAGACCGTCCGGGCAGTCTGGTGGTCCTGGCAACCAGCCATCATATCATGGCGGGTTCGATCCTGATACCCGGCGTGGGCTGCTACCAGATCCAGTATGCCGGCGGAGGGCTGCATCACACTCAGGAAGCGGACCTCAGCCGTGTGCCTGGCTGCGGGCTTGACGCTGTGGCGGCGATGGATCCGGCGTCCGGGTTCACTGCCGGGTTTGTCCCTGGCGTTCTCAATCTCAGCTCTGAAGGCGGCCCTCCGTCAGAGGCAAGCGGCGGCGATCCGGGCAGCCGGCCTGACGGTGAACCGGTGGACGGTTCGGTGGCCATCATCGACTTGCTGGTCGTCTATACGGCGGCGGCGCGCGAGGCAGCGGGCGGCACCGATGGGATGACGGCCATCCTTGACACGGCGGTTGCCGAGGCGAACACCGCTTATGCCAACAGCCAGGTCCACGCCCGCGTCCGGCTCGTCCACAGCGCGGAGATCGACTATGAAGAGACGGGCACTATCAGCAAGGATCTGGAGAACCTCAAGGAAGCCGAAGCCGACTGGGAAGAACAGGCCGGCGCCTTGAGCGGTGTCCATCAACTGCGCGACCAATACCACGCGGATCTGGTTTGCCTGGTCACCGAGACGACCGGGGGCCCGATTGGGCTGGCTAACCTCATGCACGAAGTAAACGCAGAGTTCGCCGGGGAAGCGTTTAGCGTCGTGCAGCGGCGGTATGCGAATGCTTACTTCAGCCTGGCCCACGAGCTCGGCCACAACATGGGGTGCCAACACGATCGGGCGAACGCCAAAGGCGAAGGTGCGTTCAGCTACTCCTACGGCTATCGGTTCGCCGTTGACGGAGTGAGCTACCACACGGTCATGGCCTACCAGCCAGGGCTGCCCATTCCCTGTTTCTCCAATCCAGACGTGCTCTATCTCGGGGTGCCAACCGGCGTGCCGGCAGACGCACCTGACGCCGCGAACAATGCTCGCACGATCAACCTGACCGCGGCCACCGTGGCCGGTTTCCGGAGTCCCCTCCTTTCAGCCCGGACTCCGGTCGTCACGCTGGACGAGCCGAGGAATGGCACGACTTTCGGCGTCTCGGCCGGAGTCCCGTGCACCGCTACGGTGGACAGTCCCGACAGCAAGGTGGTCCGGGTGGACTTCCTCGCTGATGGGCAAGGGATTGGATTCGCCACGCACGAACCGTTTACGATCTGGTGGACCAACTTGCCCGCCGGTCGCCACACCTTGACGGCCCGCGCGACGGACGAGTTCGGGATTACCGGCCAGAGTGGGGCCGTGACGGTGACGGTCGGCGACATGAACGTGAATCCCGCGCGCTCGTTCGCGTTGTCGGACGGCGCCTTTCAGTTGCAGGTCGTCGGCCAGGGCGGCTTGGCCTTCCAGATTGAAGGTTCTGCCAACGCGACCGACTGGACGCCGCTGACGACCAACACGCTGACCGGCGAGACCTATGATTACGTGGATGCGCAAGCTACGAACTACAGCCAGCGATTCTACCGGGTCAGATCCTGGCCCTGATCCGGCACGGCATTGGAGACTGGCGGCCTTTGGGTGGCAGGAAGCGCGTGCCTCTCGAATGTCTCCAGTGCCGCGGCTGACGCGCTAAGGGGCGAGTGTCGCCCGATAAAACCGGCAGGGGGCGAGGGGTTGGCTCAAGTCGGCGAAAGCGGCAGTGCCATCCACGACCCGATTAGTCTGGAGCGGGGACCAATCGATCAGGTCCGCGCTGGCCCAGATCACGAAGTTGGTGTGGATCGGGCCACTCAGGAGGAATTGGAACTGACCTTTGACCACTCCGGGTGTGTGAAGGCGCAACTCCAGGAGGAGCGGCACCTGGAACGTGAGGCGCGCGACGGAACTGGTGACGGAACCCGCTTTATTGCTGACCACAACCGAGTAATCGCCTGCCTGGCTGGTTTGCACGTTGGTGAGCATCAAACGCGAACTGGTGGCACCTGGAAGGTCGGCGGTATTGAACTTCCACTGGTAACTCAGCGGCGCCGTGCCACTGACGACCATGGCGAAGGTCACCTGGGCCCCGGCGGTCACGGTCTGGCTTTGGGGTTGCGTTACGATCACGGGCGCGGCCACCGCCGGCAAGATCAGGATGGTCGCCTCGCCCGCGACCGGTTGGGGATAGCTGGTATTCCCGGCATACAGGGTCACGGGGTACGTGCCAGGCGTGGTCGGAACGCCCGTGATGTAGCCGTTGCCGCCGGTGTTGGTGTTGATGGTCAGGCCAGACGGCAGGGGGAGACAGTTGTAGTAGTCATTCTGGTGATCCCTCCCTGCATTGGTTACGGTAATCCGATATTTGAAGGCTTGGCCGACCGGCTCAGCCGCGGCGTTGGTCGGGCCGCCCACGGGCGTGGTACCCATGTACTTGACCATGCCGCTGACCGCCGCCGAGGCGCCGGAGACCGCGTCGTAACCGCCGAGCAGCGCCGTTGCGCCGGCGGTCCAGCGCCAAACCACGGCAAAACTGGAGGGCGCGATCGCCTGGCTCAGCAACGTCACGCGACCGATCGGCAGCAGTTGGAGGACTGCCGCGAGCGCCACGGGCACGAGTCTGACGAGTTTGGGTTTCTGGTTTATCACCGGGTTGCTTCAGTTGCACCCACAGCCGCCGCCGCCCACGCTACGCCCGCCGGAGGCGGCTTCGCGAGCGATCCATATATGCTCGCTCAGAGACGTCGCGAGCGGATCGCGCTCGGGGCGCATGGTGTAGTCCGCCAGCGTCGCGCGCTCCCACGGTTTGACTTGGGAACAGCCCGTGGCGAGCAGCAGTACGCCGAGACCGGCAAGGAGCAGGATTCCAGGCTTCATGGGTTGTTGGCCGAGTTGGCGTCCAAGAGTTCTTCGACCTCTCTGATGTACTGCTTGCGCTGTTCGTGACCCCGGAACCCGTGGTACACGGAGTGGACTCTGCCGTCGGTATCCAGGATGAACGAGGTGGGCATGGAGGGGATGTTGACCGCCGCCACCAGCTTCTTCTTCTCGTCCCGCACGATAGTGAAGCTTACCGGGTGTTCCTTGAGGAATTCCTCCATCGCCGCCCGGCTTTCGTCCACGTTAACTGCGAAGATGAGCAATCCCTTGTCACGGAAGCGGCGGTAGATCGCCTCCATGACCGGGAAGGACTGTTTACAGGGGCCGCACCAGGAAGCCCAGAAGTCCACGACCACGACTTTGCCTTTGAGGCTATCAGGCACTTTGCCTTCGATGGGGAATCGCGAAAGATCCGGGAAGAGGTCGCCGACTTTCAAGGGAGGATTCTCGGCCAGTGCAAGTTGGGCGGTGAGGCCCAGCGCGAACGCGGCGAGCAACCCGGGGAGTCTCTCAATGCGTGACATATTGGTTGAATCTCCTGGTTTCGTAGCGTTTCGTGTCCGTCAGGATACACCCTTCGGCCCCCAGGTAGCATTCAATGAACCGGAGGCCTTCGCAGGGGCCGAGGATAAAGCCGGTGGTCGCAAGCACGCCGGCTATCGTGCAGCTTGGCGCGATCACCGAGACCGCCCGGCAACCGTTGTCCACCGGATAGCCGGTGCGTGGGTCCAGGATATGTCCGTAGCGCTTGCCATTGATCTCAAACTTGCGCAGGTAGTCGCCCGAGGTCGCCACGGCAAGGTCCTTCACGGCCACCCCAGTCCAGCATCGGCCAGGGTGGGTGGGGTCCTCCAGTCCGATGTGCCAGGCGGGCTTGTCCGGCGGTGCCCCGAACACACGGATGTCCTGGCCAAAATCGACGAGACCGTCCTGGATCTCATGAGCTTGAGCCAGTTGCACCACGCGGTCCACGGCGTATTCCTTGCCGATCCCGCCCAAGTCGAGGCGCATGCCCGGCTGTGGCAGAAAAATGGCGCCTGGCCGACGCTGGACCTTGTGCCAGCCGACCAGATCCAGCGTGCCGCGGATCGCCGCCGGGCTGGGAATCCCCGGGGGATCGGCTTTCCAGTTCCACAGCTCGATGAGGGGCAGCACCGTGGGGTCGAAGGCGCCGCGGGAGAGCGTGAATACCTCCTGGCACAACGCCAGGAGCTGTTGTGTCTCGGCGTCGATTTCGGTCCAGCCCGTTCCCGCGCGCTCGTTGACGCGACCAACCAAGCTGTTGGGGAGGAATCGGGAGTACTTCGCCTCAAAATCGCTCACCCAGCGCAGCACAGCCCGGGTGAAGGTGTCGGCAGTCGCGCACGCCGGCGAGTTGAAAACGATCTGGCACAACGTGCCCATCGCCCGGAAACTGAGCCTCTGGTCGCGCGCGGCGGCGCCATCCTGCGCGGAGCGGCGAACCCGGTCCCCAGTCTGGTTAACAGCTAGAACCATAGACGCAGCCCGGCCGTATAGATGTTGGCCGTGGGGAAATTGCTCACGGACGTGAGCGGATCATGGCCGTGCATCTCGTAGCGTTTGTACGCCGCATCCAGGGAAAGCCATTTCCGGACCTTGACGGTCACACTGAGGCCGTAAGTGTACGAGTACAGCGCCGCCAGGCGATAGTCCGCGGAGTAGAACTGTGGAGTCACGACACCAGGAAAGGCCTCGGGATCGGATGGGTCTCCCGACAGGCGGACGTGGTAAAAGCCCGCGGCCGTCTGATCGTAGAACCGGAAAAGCGGTGAGATCACGACGGATTGGCCGATCTTCTGAAACCAGGTCAAAGACGCCGTGTGACTGAAGATGCCGAAGGAATCGTGATAAAACCTGTAAGCCAGCTCGGCACTGGCCCGGGCCGGGGTGAGGTAGTGGGTGAGCGCGACGCAGGCCGCCTGTTTGGTGCGGTGCCCGGGGCGTCGCTCGTCAAACAGGGTGTTGGGATCAGGGTAACCATCGAAGCGAACGCCCTTGTAAGGATCAGCCAGGTAACCGCTGGCGGTGCCCAGGGTGAGCTCGGCGTTCAGCAAGGTGCGCGAGTCAAGAACCTGGGTCACGCCGATCAGCAGATCCGTGGTGTCCTTGTGTTCCTTGCGCCCGCCCCAAAACTTGGGCATGATCGTATCGAACTCGTGCGCGACGCCGACCACCAGGACTGTGTTCTTCTGGTTGAAGGCGGTCGAGTTGGCCAGCGAAAGGCCCATCGATTCGTAGTCGCGCTCCAAGCTGTAGGCGAATTGGGGCGTCGTTGTGTGACGGCCCCAGCTAATGCCTGGCTCAAAGATGCCCGCGCATCGGATGTCTTCAATCTCCAGGGTTGGCACCTGGGAACTACCCTTCGGCGGCGGGGCGCCCGTGGGGGTTGCGCCGGAGATCCCATCGTAAACCCATTCGCCCTTGAGACTGAGCCAGGGGGCGATTCCTTGCTCAACCATGGCGGAGTGCGTGTGGACCTGCATGCGCCCGTGTTCCTCGCCGTAGTCCTCGAACTTGTAGTCGAAGTGATCCTCGGAACGCACCTGGAGTTGGGACTGCATTTGAATCGCCATTGCCACCGTCAGGGGAAGCATCGGCCGCGGTGCCGTTCGGATCAGCCGGGTGCGCAACGGGAGGCTGCCGCCGGAGACGGCAGGCTTCCGGGCTCCGGGCATCCTACCCCGGTTGATCTGGCTCAGGAGCGTGCGCACCGGTGGCCAGCCAACACACATGCCGGATTTGGTGAGATAAGGTAGCAAGACTTCCTTAAGCGAAGCCGGTCACCAGGATTAGAAAACTCTAACATTCGCTTCGTGCAACGGCTGGGTCCGCCGACCCGAGCCCCAGTACACCCTGATCCTGCCCGGCTCACTGGGACTGGCAGTGGAGGTGGACGTCGGCCCGGGGAACGGCGCCAGCCAGACTCCCGACACTACCGGAAATCCGCCAGCCGGGGAAGGACAGCCGGGTGGCGTGATAGCGATCGCCGTGATGTTGCCGGAAACGGAGCGCCGGTTGCAGACTCAGCAATGCTTCCACCACCCGCAAGCCCAAGCCCAGGGTCTGGCTGTCCGGCCTGGGGGATTGTCGGACCCGGTTCAGCATGGTGAGTCGCACCGATCCGGCGCGGTCGCACAGCCGGATCCTGATCGCCCCGCGTCCGTGCATCAGGGCGTTGCTCAGCAAGGCATGGAGGATCTGTTTGCAGTACTCCGAATCGGTTTCCACGCGGCAACCGGACGCCGCCTGAAGTTCCAGGTCGCGTCCTTCTTCGCTGGCGAGCAGGTGAAAATCCCGCACCAACTCGACCAACATGACTGAAAGATCGAATGGCTCCGGTTCCCAGGCCAGGCGTTTCTGCTGCGCCTTGGCAATCAGCAGGGCCTGGTCCACCACGTGGGACAACCGATGCAGCTCGCTCTGCAACTCCTCGGCCAGGTCCGGTTCGATCCTGCCTTCGGACTGTTCGACCTTGAGGCGAAGGATTGTCAAGGGGGTGCGGAGTTCGTGTGCGACTTTGGCGGCGTAGCCACTCATCTCGGCAAAGGACTGCTCCAGCCGGCCGAGCATATCGTTGAGGTGTCCCAGCAAATCGCGGAACTGCTCGTCGGCCTCCGGCAGGGCGACGCGCCGTTGCAGCGTAGGCGTGCTGATGCCTTCGAGCTGCCGGTTCAGGCTGTCGATCGGACTCAGGGATTTACGGGCGATGAAGTAGCCCAGGAGCAAGGTCACCAGGACCAACGGCAGCGAGTAGGTCAGCGAGGCGACCACGAGCTCGGCCATGACTTCTTTGACTTCCTGTTCCGCGTAGCTGCCGTGCAGGATCCACTTGGGGTTGATGTTGTCTTCCTTTTGAAAGGTCTTGCGGCGCAATTCCAGATCCAGATGCCGATACGTAAAGAAGATAAAGACGGCGGTGACCGACAGGAAGCTTAACGCGAACCACAACGTCAGCCGAACACGCAGGGATTTCATCCGGCGTCATCCCGAACCGCGAACCCGACCCCGCGAATGGTGTGCAGGAGCGGCGGCAGACCGGGGCGGTCGATCTTCCTCCGCAGATAGGTGACATAGACGTTCACCACGTTCGTCTCGGAATCAAAGTGCTGATCCCAAACGTGCTCGACGATGGCCGTCTTGCTCACCGGCTTTGGCGAGCTGACCATGAGGAATTCCAGCAACGCAAACTCCCGGTTGGTCAGACCGATCTCCTGACCCGCCCGCCGGACCGTGCGCGAGATCAGGTCCAGCTCGAGGTCACCCACCCGCAGGACGTTCAGGGACTGCGGCCGCTGTCGCCGCAAGAGCGCCCGCAACCGGGCCAGCAGTTCGGCCAGGGAAAAGGGCTTGGCGAGATAGTCATCCCCGCCCGCGTCCAGCCCGCGGACACGGTCTTCCACCTCGCCGCGCGCCGTCAGGAAGATCACCGGCATGGCAATCTGCTTGCGGCGTAATTGCCGGACGACGCTGAAGCCATCTCTACCAGGCATCATCACGTCCAGCACCAGGGCATCGTAGCTCTGGGTCTCCGCCAGCCATAATGCCTCTTCCCCGTCTAATGCCAGATCGACCGCATAGCCTTCGGCCGCCAACCCCTGGCGGACGTGCTCGGCTACCTTCGCCTGGTCTTCGGCCAAAAGGATACGCATCGGATCCGGACCGATTTTACCATGCATTTCAGTGAAGACAAGCGTGATTTGCACTAATGTCCCACCGACCGGGCCACCCAGCCAAGATGGATCCGGGTGCCGACCCATGATTGATCGGGCGGGCTTGTCCCGGACCATCGGAACAGCACCCGCTTGGACTTGCCCCGTTTACTTGGGCAGCAGACTGAGCAGGTCAGCGTGTGGACGGGCGATGACGTGTGCGGCAATGAGTTTGCCCAGGCCATCCACCACTTTGGCGCCGGCTTCCACGGCGGCTTTGACCGCCGCGACATCGCCCCGGACGATGACCGTCACGTAGGCGGCGCCGATCTTCTCCTTGCCAAGCAGGCGAACCCCGGCGCTTTTCACCACGTGATCGGAAACCAGCGCCGTGATGCTCAGAAACGGAACCTCGACAAAACCGAGAGCGGCGGGGCGCGAGTTCACTGCCGGGTTGACGACCGCTCGGTTTGCAGTCGCTTCATGACCTCACGCGCCAGCGCTTCCGTGTCGAGCCTTGTCGGGTCGGATCCTGTCCCGCCAGCGGCTGACTCAGCCCACGAACCTTTGCCGGCCTCATCGCGGCGACACGCGTGGGCGGCTTCGGCGAAGCCGCAGTCGGCCAGGATGCACGCGATCTTGGCCCGGATGTCGTCCAGGTCCGACTGTTCTTTGGGCGAGAGCAGTTGGCGGCTGGTGCCCAGGTCAAAACCGCGCAGCGACATGCCCGCGCGAAAGCCTTCGGGGAAATTCGTCCCGTACAGCATCGCGTTGATGAGGTCGAGCAGCTTGAGCTGGATCTGCCTGGCTGCCTCCCAATGACCGTCGAGAAACTCGCGATACAGTTTCATCACCACTTCCGGCACGATGCCCGAAGTGGCAATCGTGCCGCCGTCGCCACCCATGAAGAGTGATGGGAACAGAATCTCTTCGCACCCGATCAGACAACTGAACTCCGGGCGTTGTGGCTTGATGTCATGCAGCGTGTTCAAGAAACGCGGCAGGTCGCGGCTGCTGTCCTTGACGCCCACGATGCGCGGGCAATCCAGCGCCAGGCGTTTGAGCACCGGGACACTGATCTCGTTGGCAAACTGCGGGATGTTGTAAAGGACGACGTCAATCGGCGACTGCCGGGCCAGTTCGCGAAAGAACTGCTCAATGCTCTCCTGGCTGACCTTGTAGTAGTACGGGCCGGTGACGGATGCCGCCGCACAACCCAGGTCGGCGTAAGTGTGACAGGCCTCCAGAATCAGCCGCAGGTTGGACTCCGCCGCCCCGGCCAGGATCGGCACGCGCCCGCGCGTCTCCTCGACCACAATCCTGATCACGCGTTTGCGCTCCTCGAAACTCAGCCGGATGAATTCGCCGGTGCTGCCGTTGGGATAGAGGCCGGTGACGCCCTTTTCAATCAGCCAGTTGACCAGACGACGCAATTCCGCCTCGTTAATGCTGCCGTCCTTCGCGAAAGGGACCAGGTTCGGTGTGAAGATGCCGCGAATCATGCCCAATCAAGAAACCAAAAGACCCAACTCGTCAACCCCGAAGGGGCTCCCGGCGCGGTTGCGCGGGTGCCTCAATCAAGGTGAATGCCGCCAGATGGCCAGCGCCCTGCGGGCCGTCTTCCCGATAGCGCGTTTGGCCGCACATCAGCGCTTGAAAAAGGGTTCGGACGGGCTACGCTAGCCGCATGGCAGTTCTGACGCCCCAACCTGAGCCAGTCGTGCGCGAAGTCGGCGCGCGCCCGCTGCTGGAGAACGGGGACCGGTTGTCGCGCGCGGAGTTCGAGCGGCGTTACCACCTGATGCCCGAAGTCAAGAAGGCCGAACTCATTGAAGGGATCGTTTATATGCCCTCCCCTGCAAGGCTCAAGCGCCATGCCTTTCCCCAAGGTGCAGTTGCAACTTGGCTGGGCACCTATCAGGCGGAAACGCCCGGTGTTCTCATGGCCGACAACGCCACGGTGCGCCTGGACTTGGACAACGAACCACAACCCGACTTGCTGCTCCTGCGTTTGCCGGAACACGGCGGCCAGGCGCGGTTGTCGGAGGACGACTACGTGGAAGGAGCGCCCGAACTGGTCGTGGAGATCGTCGGCAGCGCCCGCGCCTACGACCTGCATCAGAAAAAGGAAGCCTACCGCCGTAACGCCGTGCGTGAGTATCTGGCCTGGATCACCGAAGAAGCACGCGTGGTGTGGTGGGAACTGCGCGAGGGCGCCTTCGTGGAACTGCCGCCGGACAGCGACGGTCTGCTGAAAAGCCGCGCCTTCCCTGGTCTGTGGTTGGACGCGGCGGCGCTGCTGCGTGGTGACTTGCGCGGCGTGCTGGAGGCCTTGCGGCACGGACTCAAAAGTCCGGAGCGCCGCGGCGGCGCTGCCCAAGACCTCCCGCCGACGCCTCCCGGTTCGCCCACGCCGCTGATGCGACCTGGGCGACCGACCTAAACATCGGAGTCAACCTGGTGTCGCTCGGCACGCCGTTTCCTGGGAAACAAGGGGCCCAAGTGACCGATGCACTCAAATCGCCGCCCGCGAGCTTTGAAACATCATCCGGCCCGCGACCTTGATCTCGACCTCGACCAGATACTTGCCGATCGCCTGCACGTCGGGCTCAACACCGAGGCCGGGCTGGTCAGGCAGCGCGATGGAACCGTCCGCATCCGGCAAGATCCGGTTTCCGGTCAATTCCTGAGCCAAGGTCGAAGGCTCGACTGGATATTCGCACAAATCATGTGTCTCCAGTCCGGCATAGGGCTGTAGCGACGCGCTCAGCGCCAGATGCGTCGTGAAGGTGTGGTTCACGTAGCGCACGCCCTTCGCCGCGGCGTAGTCCGCCACTTGCTTGGCGGTGGTGATGCCGCCGATTCGCCCGGCGTCAATCTGCACGTAGCCCAAAGCGGCATAGTCGATCATGTTTTGGGCTTGATGGAAGTTGTGGCAGCCTTCCCCGCCCGCGAGTTTCACCGCACCACTCAAGCCGGCGAGGCGCCGATATGCCCCCAACGCGCCGGAGACAAACGGTTCCTCCAACCAGACGGCGCCACCGGCTTGCAGCGCGGGAAGGCGTTGTCCCGCCAAAGCAACGTCGTCACCCCAGACGGTCCCTGCGTCCACGAGCAAGACCTTGTCCTCGCCCAGTCCTTCGCGGGCGGCGTGGACCTGGTCGGCGTCCTGCGCGACCGTGCCGCGACCATAAGGTCCCCAACCGAACTTGGCCGCTCGATACCCGGCCTGAGCGACCTGCTGGGCTTTGCGATATGTGGCCGGCGGATCGTCTCCGAACAATTGCGAGGCATAGGCGAGCTTGCGACTGGCGCGCTGATAGCCGAGCAACTGGTACACCGGCACGCGCAGTTTCCTGCCCAGCAGATCCCACAGGGCGATGTCAATCCCCGAAAGCGTATGATCGGCCTGGAGCAGATCGAAGCTGCCGGCACGCACCGCAGCGTTGATCCGCCGGATGTCCGCCACGCCCTCAAGTCTTTGTCCGAGCACCGACGCGCTGACCGGTTTGCAGGCGCTGTGCGACATGGGGCAGTTCCAACTGGCGATGGACACCAGCGGCGCGGCCTCGCACTCACCCCAGCCCGTGTAACCGTCCGCCT
>Ga0315274_10004067_pt1 | contig 21611 bp, 18 predicted proteins | sample YL17G02_20_MG_FD_203700 | JGI IMG/M metagenome (GOLD analysis project Ga0315274, IMG submission 203700) | Sediment microbial communities from Yellowstone Lake, YNP, Wyoming, USA - YL17G02_20 | ecosystem: Environmental > Aquatic > Freshwater > Lake > Sediment | place: USA: Wyoming | collected...
AGAATGGCTTTGTCTATATTCTCTATTCCGTCTAGTCTTTTATGCTCCCCTACTTCTCCTCGAAAAAGGGGATTGAGCTGCCTTTGGAGCGCAGGGAAAAGTGTTTCAACAAGAAGGGTGGACTTGCCCGATCCCGAAACCCCCGTAATTGTAACCAATTTCCCTAAAGGAAACTCAACATCAATATTTTTAAGGTTATATTGATTTGCACCTAATATTTTAAGAGATTGGTGATTAGGAATTAACGACTGGTGATTCGAGATTTTGATTTTTCTTTTGCCGCAAAGGAATTGCCCTGTTAAAGATTTTTTGTTCTTTTCAATCTGTTTTGGCGAGCCTTCTGCAACCACTTCCCCTCCGTGTTTGCCCGCTCCCGGGCCAAAATCAATAATGTAGTCTGCCTGCCTCATCATAGTCGCGTCGTGTTCAACGACAATGACCGTATTTCCTAAATCTCTTAATTTCTTTAAAGTATCAATCAGTCTTTGATCGTCTCTGGGGTGAAGTCCGATGGTCGGTTCATCCAAAACATATAACACTCCTGTTAAACCCGACCCGATTTGGGACGCGAGTCGTATCCTTTGCGCCTCCCCCGCTGACAGGCTTCCGGTTTGTCTCCCCAGAGTTAAATATTCCAAGCCCACATCAACCAAAAACTGAAGCCTTGAGAGTATTTCTTTGATAATAAGCCTGCCGATTTCTTTTTCCCTGTCATTCATTACCATCCCAAGTGATTTGATCCAGTCTGATGTTTGGGTAATTGAAAATTCCGTTACTTTAAAAATTGACAACCCTCCGATGGTAATCCCGAGGGATTCTTTTTTAAGTCTTTCTCCATGGCAGCTTTCGCAGACTTTCTCCCGCATGTATTTTTTAATCTCTTCCCGTATCCAGTCGCTTTGACTTTCCCGGTATCTTCTTTCCAGTTCAGGAACAATCCCTATAAATCTCCAATAAATCGCAGTGAGCTTGCCTTGCTTGTTTGTTCCGTCAACCTTATATTCCGTATTCCCGGTCCCGTAAAGAATAATGTCTCTTTCATTTACTGATAGACTTTTAATTGCTGTTTTAGGGTTAATCCCGAGTTCATAACAGACTTTTAAGACTAAGCGGGAGTACCAGGTATCATGTTCAAACATGGTTGAAAAAGGTAGTATTCCCCCTTCAAGAATTGACAGTTCCGGAGAAAGAATGAGGTCCGGATCGGCTTTTAAGATCTTGCCTAAACCTGTGCAAGTGGGACAAGCGCCGTGCGGAGAATTAAAAGAAAATGTTCTTGGTTCTATTTCGGGTAAGCTAATGTTATCGATTGGACAGGCAAATCTTTCTGAAAATAGATGGTCATGAAATTTTTTCGGAAATTCGGGAATTTGAAATCCCAAGTCCTGAATTTGGGCTAAGATTACAAGACCTTCTGAAAGATTAAGAGCTTGTTGAATTGCATCCGTCAATCTGGTTTTCAGTTCCACTCCCCCACCGCTTATTTTATCTACAACCGCTTCAATAGTATGCTTATTGGTTTTAATAAGAACTAAATCTTCTGACAGTTCATGTATTTGCCCGTCAACTCTGACTTTTGTAAATCCTTTGGCTTTTAAGTTGTCAAAAAGATTGGAAAATTCTCCTTTTCTATCCTGAACTAAGGGTGCAAGAATTAAAAACCAGCCTTTTTTCTCTTTTCTTGCTGTTTCTGCTATCAGATTAATCGATTGATCAACTATCTGATCAAGAGTTTGGTGGGAAATTTCTCTAGCACAGACCGGACAATGAGGATGACCTATTCTTGCAAAAAGAAGCCTTAAATAATCATATATTTCGGTTACCGTTCCCACAGTTGACCTTGGATTATGAGATGTGGTTTTTTGGTCAATCGAAATAGCCGGAGAAAGACCGGTAATCCGGTCAACATCAGGTTTATCCATTACGCCCAAAAACTGCCTGGCGTATGAAGATAAACTTTCTACATATCTTCGCTGTCCCTCTGCATAGATTGTGTCAAAAGCCAACGAACTTTTCCCGCTGCCGGATACCCCCGTTAAAACTACAAGTTTATTTTTAGGAATATCAAGATCAATATTTTTTAAGTTATGCTGCCGTGCTCCCCTAATTCTAATAAAATTTTCCATATCAAAAACCCGCTGGTTTTATCCAGTGGATCAGAAAGTATACCATAATGGCTATCTTTTGACTTTTTGACAAATTGTATAAAAAGAAACTATACTTAACGAAATGACCCTTATACAAACATCTGCAACAGATTTTGCAAACTTTCTAAAAAATACCGATCCTTCGGAGTTTAAAAATTTAATTAAACCTAAGGAAACTTCCTCGTATGTACCTTTTATTGATTCCTTTTTAGAAACCCAGGACGAGGAGTTAATGGCTAGCAAATTTTTAATTGAGCGATTTTTTACATTTCTTTCAACACTACTTCTCATTGACAGCTTAAGCAAACAAAAGAACATTGACGATGAACTTATATCTGACCCTTTATTAACCAAACACCTCTTCGATAAAATACAAAGTTTGAGAAATCATTATGTCCACAATCTCTCCTTATATTGATGAGCTTCAAAGTTGGAAGAAAATATTAAAAGATAAGACTCTAATCTTTGATGCAGACGCTATAATTTCCATTTCCAAATATAGCGCCGCTTTATTAATTGACAATCTCAAAAAAAACAAAGTTGCCTGTTGTTATATACACCCCGTTTTAATGGAAACTCTTAATACAGATAACGTGGTAGAAAGAGCTACTAGGCAGACAATACTGGATCAATTGGCATTTGTAAAAATGAATGATCGAATTTTTGAAACAGCCAAAGATCTACAGATGGAATTGCATGATGAATGTAAAACATATCCCTCACCCACCGACATATATTTAGGTGCTTGCGCGAAATGGTTTCCAGATACATTTTTGATAACTGCTAATCTAGCAGATTTTCCTTACCCGCCTTTTATACGAGTTTCAGGTATCATTGTTCAAGGAAATAAAAGCTTAAAAGTTTTGTCTATTTTGGAATACAAAGACTCAATTAAAACACCAACATTAAAAGAACGCGAAGAAAAAACTGAAACGATAGATGAAGAAGACATTCCCTTCTAAGAAAGGTTAGTTTTTTAAATTTTTTTAATTTTATCCCTTATCTCCGCTGCGAGTTCGAAGTTGAGGTCCTGCGCAGCCAGGCGCATTTCGGTTGTTAGGCTTTTTATTAACTTCTTTTTCTCCATGGGTGTTAGGGAATCTACATCTATATGAGGCAGGCTGTCGTAGACGGGTTCTTTACTCCCGAACATCCACGGAGCCTTGGCTTGCTCTTCTCTGTCGACAAGTTTTTTTCTAATCGGCTTCTCTATCGTTTTGGGCGTGATATTGTGTTTTGTATTGTATGACATCTGGTACTTTCTGCGTCTTCTGACCTCGTGTAGTGCCCTTTTCATGCTTCCTGTGATCCTTTCCGCGTACATGATCACTCTGCCTTCCACATGCCTTGCAGCCCTTCCCATTGTTTGAATGAGGGTTACATCACTTCTTAAGAATCCTTCCTTGTCTGCATCAAGAATTGCGACAAGACTTACTTCCGGAAGATCTAACCCTTCTCTTAAAAGGTTGATTCCGACCAACACATCGTATTTGCCTTGTCTTAAATCGTCTAAGATGTCTGTTCTATCAAGAGTTGCGACATCGCTATGTAAATAATGAACTTTTAAGCCTTGTTCCTGTAAGTATGCTGCCAGATCTTCTGCGGTTCGTTTTGTCAGAGTAGTTACCAGAGTTCTTTGTTTTTTTTCTGTGGTTTTCTTTATTTCTTCTATTACATCGGCTACTTGATTTTTAATAGGTCTTATTTCCACTTTAGGGTCGGGAATTCCGGTGGGCCTGACCAGAAGTTCTACTTTCTTGCCTTTGCTCATTGATAATTCCCAATCATTGGGGGTAGCTGAAGAAGCTATGAAATTAGGGACTCTTCGCATAAATTCTTCAAATTTCAGGGGTCTATTATCCATTGCGGATGGGAGTCTAAAGCCGTAATCGATGAGAGTTTGTTTTCTGGCTTGATCGCCGTTAAACATCCCCCGTATCTGCGGGAAAGTCATATGGCTCTCATCAACTATCAACATCCATTTGTCTTTATACGGTTCGGTAAAGTAATCAAGAAGGCTAAATGGGGGGTCTCCCGGGTTTCTACCGTCAAAATATCTTGAATAGTTTTCAATTCCCTTGACATAGCCGACTTCCCGGATCATTTCAAGGTCATAATTGACTTTTTGGGCGATTCTATTCGCTTCAAGAAGTTTATTTTCTTTTTTAAATTTCAAGACCTGATTCTTGGCGTCTTCCCTGATGTGTTTAAAAACTTCTTTATATGACTCGGGATTGGTCATGAAGTGTTTTGCAGGGTACAAAACAAAATTTGAAGGTTCAAACGCATTCTTTTTTGTATTCTTTACTCCTGTTATAGGATTGATCATGTCAACTTTTTTGATTGAGTTTTGACCGGTCTCAATTCTTATGCCTTCGTCCAGATATGCAGGATAAATATCAATTGTGTCACCCCGAACTCTAAATGTACCTCTGTTAAATCCAAAATCGCTTCTTTCGTATTGCAGGTCGACGATTCGATCGATTATTTGCTTTCTTGCAATTTTCATGCCTTCCGCAAACTCAAAGACAAAATGCCCGTATTCACGGGGAGAACCGATATTGTAGATGCACGAAACCGAAGCAACAACTATGGTATCGGGGCGGGTTAGTAGATTGGTCGTTGCGGCAAGACGCAGTTTGTCGATCATTTCGTTTATATCAGCGTCTTTTTCTATGTAAGTATCAGTTGAAGGGATATATGCTTCGGGCTGGTAGTAATCGTAGTAGGAAACAAAGTACGAAACCGCGTTATCCGGGAATAAATCACGCATTTCCTGATAAAGCTGGGCTGCTAGTGTTTTATTATGAGAGATTATTAAAGTTGGTCTTTGTACCTTTTGTATGACTTCCGACATTACGAAAGTTTTCCCCGATCCTGTAACTCCAAGAAGTGTTTGATATCTTGATCCTGTAAGGATCCCATTGGATAGTTTCTCGATTGCTGTTACCTGATCGGGAATTGGTTTGAAATTGGTTTTTATTTTAAATTTGGGCCTTGACATATTCGGGTTATATTTGTAGATTTAATTATGGCACTTGTAATCTATAAAAGGCAACAGCAAATTCTAGACTTCATTAAGCAGCATATTCAATCGACAGGTTCAGCCCCGACCCTAAGGCAGATTGCCGATGCGATAGGGGTCAACTCTTTGGCGACGGTTCACGAGCATCTTCAAACTTTGGTTACAAAAGGACTAATTAAAAGAAAAACCGGTAAGGTAAGGGCAATAGAAGTAAAAATTCCTTTGGATTTTTCTAAAACCGGCATGGAAGTTCCGATTTTAGGATTTATTGCAGCTGGAGCCCCAATTGAAGCCTATACAGATCCCAATGCAACAATGGCAATCCCCCACTCTTTCGTTTCGGGAAAGAAAAGAACTTATGTTTTGCAGGTAAGAGGAGAAAGTATGATCGAGGACGGGATAATGGACAGTGACTATGTAGTTATAGAACAAACGGAAACAGCAAATAACGGAGAAATTGTTGTTGCCCTTCTTGATAACGGCATGGCAACTTTAAAAAGATACTACAAGGAAACTACAAGAATCAGGCTTGAACCTGCAAATGCCAAAATGCAGCCTATTTTTGTCAAAAACGTCCGCATCCAAGGCAAGGTTGTGGGGCTCATCCGCCGCTACTATCGTAACTAATCTTAAGCTATAATCTTCTTCATGGATCCGGTCCAAATCTTCCTTCATCTTGATAAATATCTCACTCAAGTGATTTCTCAATACGGGGCCATAACTTATGTTTTTCTTTTTTTGATTATTTTTATGGAGACGGGTTTCGTGGTTACGCCTTTTTTGCCGGGCGATTCACTTCTTTTCGCTGCCGGAGCTCTGTCTGCAATAGGGGCTCTTGATATATGGCTGCTCTATATTTTGCTTTTAGCTGCTGCGATTCTTGGCGATACCACTAATTACTGGATAGGCCATTTTATAGGTCCCAAGGTATTTGAGAAAGAACATAAGCTTATAAAAAGGGAATATCTGATTAAAACTCAAAAATTCTATGATAAATACGGAAATTCGACTATAGTTCTTGCCCGTTTTATACCGATTGTTCGGACTTTTGCTCCCTTTGTCGCCGGGGTTGCCAAAATGGCCTATGGCCAGTTTATTACCTATAACATTATTGGCGGGTTCTTATGGGTAAGTTTATTTATTTGGGGTGGATATTTCTTCGGCAATTTGCCTTTTGTCAAAACAAATTTTCACTATGTGGTTTTGGTGATAATTCTTCTCTCTATTACGCCAATTATTGTTGAGTGGTTAGCTTATGCCCGCAAGAAGGTTTCTGCCGGTCATTGAGGAAGGAATGGGAATTCCCAGTATCGAAAGAATAGTTGGGGCAATATCAGCCAATATTCCTGAAACCAGAGTTTGAGGCCTACCTACCAAATTTTTGGAAACGGCTATAAACGGAACGGGGTTTTTATTGTGTTCGGTATCAATCTCCCCTGTTTGGGCGTTGATCATTTCTTCTGCGTTTCCATGATCGGCCGTAACCAGCATTACGCCGTCGTAGGCCAAAACCCAAGAAGCCAGTTTGCCTACGCACTCATCAACCACCTCGCAGGCTTTAACTGTCGCTCCTATACTTCCCGTATGCCCCACCATATCAGGATTGGCATAATTGATAACTACCAGCCTGTGATCTTCGCTCTCGCCCAGTTTTTCCAAAAGTAAATTTGTCAGTTCCAGAGCAGACATTTGAGGTTGAAGATCATAAGTTGCTACTTTGGGGGAAGGGACAATTAAACTTTCTTCCAAATTAAAGGGCATATCCCGCTGTCCGTTAAAATAAAAAGTTACAAATCTCTCTTTTTCGCTTTCTGCCGCGCGCAGTTGTTTAAACCCGGCTTCGGATATAACCCTGCCTACGGGAATCTCAACCACTTCCGGAGGAAAAGCAACGTGAGCCCCTTCCTGGGTAAGGGTTTTCTCATACTCTGTCATTGTGACGAAGAACAAATCGCTAAGTTTTGGCTCTCTTTGAAAGGGATCCTGCACCCTCGTGCGATTGTCGACAATGTGTTTTTTTTGATATTTAACCAGATAAGGATCAAATGAAGTTGAAAGATTGGCTTTGGCGAAATCGGTATAAAGAAAGGCTCTCGAAAGCTGACGAGGTCTGTCAATTCTGAAATTAAAAAAAATAACGGCATCTTTTTCTTTTATGGGAGTTGCCGGTTCGATAATGGCAGGTTCAATAAATTCATCGGTCTTGCCTAGTGAGTAAGACATATCTATTGCTTCTTCGGGTGTTTTGACCATTTGTCCCTGACTTTTGGTTAAAGCCAGATATGCCTTTTGAGTTCTGTCCCAGCGCAGGTCCCGATCCATTGCCCAATATCTGCCCATGATTGAAGCGATCTGGCCCACACCCCCTTTCTTAATCACTTCCCTTACTCGAGCAATGTAGGTTTTAGCACTTGTGGGCGGGGAATCCCTGCCGTCTGTAAAGAGGTGGAGAAACAACCTCTCAAATTTCTGGCGTTTTGTAAACTCAATAAGAGCAAGGAGATGTTCCATATTCGAGTGAACCCCCGAAGCGCCGATCAGTCCCATCAAATGGAGATTTGAGGCGTTTTTCTTGGCATGGTCTATAGCTGCAATTAAGGTTGGGTTTTGATAAAAAGAGCCGTCAGCTATACTTGTATTGATTCTGGCCAAATCCTGGTAGATAATCCTGCCGGCTCCCAAGTTCAAATGTCCCGTCTCCGTATTTCCGGGTTCTCCCCGGGGCAATCCCACTGCTTCACCCGCAGCATCCAGCTGGGTGTGGGGATAGTTTACCCAAAGGCTATCCATATTAGGAGTAGCAGCTTTATCGATAGCATTTCCCTGTCCCGGGGCGGCTATCCCCCAGCCGTCAAGAATGGTCAAAATGACAAATTTAGGAACGGTTAAGTTCATGTTCAATTGCTGAAAGTCTATTATATTTGGCAACTCTTTCTCCTCTTGCCGGCGCGCCAAATTTAACATAGTCAGCGGCGACTCCCACGGCAAAATCGGCAATAAAGCTGTCATTTGATTCTCCGGCTCTATGGGACATAATTATTTTCCAACCGGCATCCCTGGCCATCTTGATAACATTGAGAGTTTCCGTAACAGTTCCTATTTGATTGGGTTTAATAATAATCCCGTTACAAGCCTTCTCTTCGATTGCTTTCTCTATTCTTTTGGGGTTAGTTACCAAAAGATCATCTCCGACAATGGTTATTGAGCCCGACAGTTCATTGGAAATCTTTCTCCAGCTGTCCCAGGCATCCTCCTGAAATGGATCCTCCAAAATGGCCAATTTATATTGGTCGCACAAACTTTTGTAATATTCAAAAAACTGATTGTCATCCATGCCGCTGGTTCTGTCTTTAATCATGTACTCGCCATTTTTGTAGAAAGTATTGGCTGCAACATCAAGGCCCAAGAAAATGTCACGCCCCAATGAATATTTTGTTTGTTTAATCGATTCGACCAAAACTTCAAAAGCATCGGCATTGGTGAACAGGTTGGGTGCGTATGCTCCTTCCTGACCAACCGAATGGATTGCCCCCCTTCTGGCTAAATTCCCCCCGATTGTTAAATATGTTTCAACGGCCATCTCCAGTCCCTGGCTGAATGTTTTGGAAGAAGCCGGTATTATCCAAAACTCCTGAAAATCCAAGTTGCCGGCGCCATGTAGCCCGCCCTCAATCATTACAAATAAAGGGGTGGGGATTTTCACTTTCTGTGTAATTTTTCCCTGGGACGCAAGGGTAAAAATCCAGGCATAAATCTGCTGTTGCGAGGCGGCTGCCCCTGCTTTTGCGACAGCCTCTGAAACAGATAAAATTGCATTGCCACCGTATTTGGATTTGTTCTCTGTTCCGTCAAGATCCACCAACTTTTTATCTATTGCAAATTGATCCCGGGGGTCCATGCCAATAATTGCCTGTGCCAAAACCGAATTTACATTAGCTACAGCCTTTAAAACACCCTGTCCCAAATATCTGGGGTTATCACTGTCACGCAGTTCCAAAGCTTCGTGTGTACCTGTTGAAGTACCGCTTGGCACCGAAGCTACAGTAACCGCACCGCTATCCAGCATGCAGGCTGTTTCAACTGTCGGAATACCCCTTGAATCAAGTATTTCCCTGGCCCAGATTTTAGATATTTTGCTCATACTTGGAATTCAAATACTTTGCTCGTATTTGTGGATTACCTCCCGAGTTCTTTGTATGGCATCGGGATTAACCGAAACACTTGTTATTCCCCATTTTACTAGTTTTTCCACCAAGTCTTCGTATTGGCTCGGAGCTTGACCGCAAATTGATATAGTCACGCCGTGTCTGGCGCAGTGCTTAATCACCCGTCTTAAAGCCCACATGACGGCCGGTGAGCGTTCGTTAAACTCCCGGGCAACTTCCGAATTGTCCCTGTCCGTTCCGGCCAACAACATCGTTAAATCATTGCTGCCGATGGAAACCCCGTCGATCCCCACTTTTATGAAATCCTCTATTTGAATTACGTTAACCGGAATTTCAACCATCATCCAGAATTTAAACGACGTTTGATCAAAAAGGCCTTCGCTTGCCACCAATCTTCTGACTTTTGTTAATTCCTCCGGAGATCTGACAAAAGGAATCATCAACTGCAGATTTTTGTATTTTTCTCTGACCTTTTTAATGGCAGTCAGCTCAAGATTAAAAACTTCGGGGCTTGCTATATACCTGGCGGCGCCTCTGAAACCAAGCATGGGGTTTGGCTCCTCGGGCTCCCAATATTTGCCACCGGGTAAACTTCTATACTCATTCGTTTTAAAATCCGTGGCTCGATAGACAACGGGTTTGCCTGCAAAAGCCTTACAGAATATCTCCAAATCTTTTACCAGTTTATCTACGAATCTGTCCTGTTTTTTGAGTTTTATCGCCTCTTTGGGATGCATTCCGATATTGGCAATCATAAATTCGGCGCGAAGAAGTCCCACGCCGTCGGGAGAGAGTTTAGCGACTTCTTTGGCTCTTTCAGGTTCGGCCAGATTTACATAAACCTTAGTAGCTGTCTGTAGCCTAGCGTGCTTAGTTACCTTATTACTTAGAGGTTTGGTCGCTATTTTCAAGCTGCTTCCAATAAATACTTCTCCGGTTTCTCCATTTACGGTCACCGTATTGCCTTCCCTAAGTACCTTGGTCGCTTCCTTGGTTCCGACAACACACGGAATTCCCAATTCCCGCGAAACAATTGCGGCATGGCTTGTTTGACCGCCTTGATCGGTGACTATCGCATTAGCCTTTTTCATTGCCGGCACATAGTCGGGAGAGGTCATGGGAGCAACCAATACATCTCCCTTCTCAACTTTTCCGATCTCTTTAGGGGACTTGAGAATCCTAACCGGCCCTATTCCTATCCCCGGGCTTGCAGGAGAACCGATTAAAATCGGTGTTTGTGCTGTCCTAAAATTATCGTCTTTTGTACTTCGTATTTCATATTTCCTGCCTACCGTTGTCACCGGTCTCGTCTGAACTATATACAATTTTCCCTTTTCTTTCGCCCACTCACTATCCTGTGGAAAATAGTAATGCTTTTGCAGTTTATCTGCGTATTTTGCCAGAGTTATAATTTCTTCGTCCTTAATTTTTTGTTTGTCCTTCAGTTTCCCCGGAACCCTGATTTCCCGGTTACCTTGATCCTTTCTTGACAGTTTAGTAACCTGCTCCGAAATTTCTTTTGATAAAATGTCAAAAGTTTCCTTCTGGATAACGTATTTATCCGGAACCACCGAACCCTGAACAATCATCTCACCCAAACCCCAGACAGCTTCAATTACAATTTTGTCCTTGTCATTTTTAACAGGATCGATTGAAAACATTACTCCGGAAACCTCCGACTGAACCATTTTTTGAATTGCAACCGAAACCTTAACCTTTTCGTGCTTAATTTTGTTCTTGACTCTATAAAAAATTGATCTTTCCGTAAAAAGAGAGGCCCAGCAGGCTTTTACTTTCTCCAAAAGATTAGCCTCCCCTTTAACATTCAAAAAAGTTTCCTGCTGGCCTGCAAATGAGGTTCCCGGCGCATCTTCCGCGGTTGCAGATGAGCGTACAGCAACCAAAGCATACTTCATAAACCCGGAAAGCTTTTTATAATTAGAAATTATTTCTTTGCCAACGACATTTGAAATTTTGCCGCGCTGAATCAAACTTTTTATTTGCCTTGAAGCGTTCCCAAGTTGTGCAGGGTCATCAACATCCGTAGCATCCAAGATTTTATATATTCTGTCAACAATTTTGTTCTCTTCCAAAAATAAATCGTAGTCATGAATTGTAATTGCGAATCCCGGAGGAACCGGAAACCCCTCCTTAATCATTTCCCCCAAATTTGCACACTTTCCTCCGACCAGTGCGGTATCGCCCTTATCAATATCCTTAAAATTTACAACCAAAGGCAGTGAAGACATAAATCAATTATCGATTAACTATCGACAATTATCAATGACTAGGCTTCCTACTTAACCCATATAAGTTTTGTCTGAAGAGCGGGATGTGCGCGATTTTTCCGTTTCGGTGCCCCTTTTAAAATCATCCTCTAATCTGACTGTGTTGCCTGTTTCGGTTGTTGAACTCTCGAGAATCTCACAGGCACTTTGTGCCTCAACCCTGTGCGTTTGAAAGGGAATTATCCAATATCCTTTCTGTAACTCCATTGGGATTTTTTGAATGTTTCCGCTCGGGTCTTCCAGATAAACTAAGGCTTCACCGGACAGGAGAGTAAGAACTTCCTCTTTCTCATCATGATATTGAAGACTGAATCTTTTACCCGAGTCAATGTGCAGGATCTTACTTGTAATTTTGGAACCTTCCTGCGAAAGAATAAGCTCAAAACCCCATGGCTTTGATACTTTTAAAAGATTCGGTTTAGTCGAAAATTTTGATTTATCTTTAGTCATTTCCCTTTAATTCCAAAAGTTTATTGGCAAGCTCAATTCCGCCTAAGTGTTCTTTTCCGACTGTGTAAAAATCCGATTTCAAAACATCGGGTTCTGTTGTTACGCCTATTCCTGCAGTTTCTGTCATATCTCTATCATTGTTTCCATTGCCGATTGCAATAGTTTGGGCGGGGTCGATCTTTAAATATTTGCATAAATTAATAAGAGCAGTTCCTTTATTCAACCTTTTTGGCAAAATGTCAAATGCCTCGCCGCTCCAAATAACCGCAAATTCACCTTCGGGGTCTGCTTTCTCAACCAGTTCATAAACTGTTTTATCTTCAAACGGCATATGAATCGTAATCAAAAATTGTTTTGGCTCAAAGGCTTCAGAAGCTAAAGTTGCTCCTATATATTTTTCTAAAGAAAGCCTGATCCTCCTCATTTTATCAAGAGTGCTTTTAGTAAATTTCTCGTGCTGAACAAGTTCTCCGTTGGCCAATGTGTATATACCGACTTCGCCGATAAGTGCGACATTATCCCAAAGCAAATCACCAAATACATCCTTGAGATAAATAGTACTTCTACCGCTATTGATTGCGATAAAGAAGTATTTTTTAAGTTCCATCAATTTTCCCCTTACTTCATCGGTCAGAAGTCTGGTCTTAACCGTGAGCGTTCTTGTTTCCTTGGTTTCCTCTTCTTTAACAACCGTTCCTTTCCGAATCGTAACCCCGTCAACATCAAAACAAATAAGTTTGATGTTCTTTATATCCTCTTTGGTTAAATCCGTTATTGGTTTCACTTGATCTATTGGAATTCAATTACTATGTAATTGTAGATTTTTAGCAATGAAAAGGTCAAGGGAGAGAAGTAAATCAGCCTTCCCGGTTTTAGCATCCATATCGATTCGTGCCAATTCGTCTATATACTTTGTTCGCCTTAATCTTTTTGCAAATAAATGAAATATCAGTTCAATCGGTTCTTTTTTAACAACTTCGTGTAGAAGTTTTAGGGACGGTTTATCCAAAAATTTCCAAATTATCTTTGGGATATCAAACCTTTCAACTTTTGCATTATCAGCAAATGTTTTTAAGTATGAAGCTGCTAAAACTCCCTCGTTATAAACAACAAGTGTGCCGGGAATTTTATCCAAAGCCTTTATGCTTTTGGGCTTAACTACTTTTAAATCGCGAATGACTGCCAACTTCTCGCTGCCAAATAAAGACGGGGTGACGGCTAAATCATCGTATATTATTTCCCAGTGCCGTTTCTTGGCTTCGTCAATAAATTTGGTTAATCTTTCGTAGGAAGCGGCCGTATCATCCCCGTGTAGAATTATAATCTGCATATAATTTTCTTAGAATATCACGAAAACTGCCTTTTCGCTTGTGGGTGTGGGGTATCAAGGCGCCGGAGAAATTTTTGGGAACATGGGACAGTTCGTGAATTAAAACTTTATCCTTTTCTTTATCAGTCAATTTATCGAAGCGTTCCGAAATTACTTCGACTATATAAGCAGGGTCTATATTTAAAGTTCCCTGCCAGATCTTTGCCAGCCCCCAAATTCTGGCGTAGGCGCGTGTTTTGGCCCCGGTTGATGAATAAGTGAAAACCCTTGAAGGCTTAATCCAAACCATCCCCAATCTTTTAATCAAAAATGCCAGCCTTCTTTTAACTTCAGGAGAGTTTGTAAACTTCAGTCCCTTCCTTGACCGCTTCATTAGTCTTTAATCCTACCACATCCCCCTTACCGGCAGATTCCTTTTTTTCATGCTCAATTTGAATCGATTCGACTACTTGTTCAAACAAATCCTCTCCGCCACGGGTAAATTTCACTTTATCCCCCACGGCTAATGTCCCGTCAAGCTCAACAATAGCAACATCAATCTTGTCGTAATAGTGTGTAACTTTACCTACCTTAAACATTTTTCTCACCTTCTTTCATAACAGTTTCATAAACTGATATATCACTCTCGCCGAGAGAGTGTTATTGCGTGTGTCAGTGCCACCGCCAAAGCGTCCGCTGCGTTGTCAAAATGAGTCTTTTTATGGGCCTTGCTTTTAATGTGATTGCCCAGAATTTTTCTGATAGATACTTGAATGTCTTTTTTTTGAGCCCTGCCATCACCTGTTATTGTTTTTTTGATAGATCCCGGAGCATATTCCACAACCGGAAGTTTGTTTTGGGCAGCAGCCAAAAGCATTACGCCTTGTGCCTGACCTACAGCTATTGCCGTTTTGGCATTTGCGGCAAAAAAGATTTTTTCTATGACAAAAATGTCGGGTTTATGAAGTTTAAGTAAATCTGATATCTCTTTATATATTTTTTCGAGCCGCATTTCTGTCCGGCCGTTTTTCGCAGTTTCAATCAACCCCCAGTTTTGACATTCGACTTGTGAGTTTTGAGTTTTGATAAGCCCCCATCCCGTCGTTGCCGTACCCGGATCAATACCAAGAATTAACATCACCACAATTATAGCACTGATAAAACAAACAAGGCGGGTGCTACACAATCTTTTCAAACTTACAAAAAGATTTGACGTGTAAACACCCGCCTGGAATTTTTATAGGTACCGCACATAAACCTGACTTACCCATGCGCCGTGCATGGTGATAGGCGTAGATGCGGTACCCAAATGCCGGTGAAGGATTTGAACCTTCGATCTCTACAATTTAGACTGCAGTGCTCTACCTAACTGAGCTAACCGGCTTAAAATTTGTGGGCACTCCCTCGGCCGCTTGGAAATTACAAATTAGATTCCAATCCTTGGGTGCTCGGAAGGAGCTATTATGTGCCCACAAATACCGGGGGAAGGACTCGAACCTTCAACCATCTGATCTAGAATCAGATGCTCTACCAATTGAGCTACCCCGGAAAGGTATTTCAACGAACAAGACCAGCAGTTTATCGTTTTATGCTCACGAAGTCAATAAATTATTTCTTGTTTTTGGAAATTTTTGGTAAAGGTTTCTTAGCCTTAGTTTTACCTTGCACTTTAGGGGCACGCTTCAGAGCGGCTTTTTTGAATATCATCTCAATCTCTGTCGGAGATTGTTTACGGATGTAGTAAAGTTTTGCCCTCCTTACTCCCTCAAGCCCTTTTTTAACAACCGTAACTTTTTCAATCGAAGGCAGGTTCACCGGGAATATCTTCTCAATCCCGATTCCTGCTTCACCTACACGCCTGACAGTAAAGGTTTTACCCATTCCCCTGCCTTTAATTTTGATAACAATCCCTTCAAATGCCGATTCGCGTTTGTCCAGTTTTTGGATAACCCTTACCCGATCGCCGACACTAAATTCGGAGTCTTGTATTTTGGTACTTAAGGCCATAGACTGCTATTCTACTAAATTTAGTTCTTATCTTCAAATAGCGAAAGTATCTGCTTCCCTAAAGTTTCATCCCAGGAGATCTTGAAAGGAAGCTTGATGTTTTTTTTGTCGATTACCAAATAGGCTTCCTTATCCCCCAAATTCTGCATCAGAAGAGCTTTTAAGCTTTTCAGGGCATTGGAGTTCACATCTTTTGGCGCTTTTATGTAAACTTCACTTTTACCCGAGCCGGTTTCAACGGCATCAACAATAATGGACGGGGAATCGCTCCTGGCATCAACATGCCCGTAAACGAGAATGGGTTTGCCCGTATTCCAAAAATCGCGGGTTTCTTTGAAAATTCTGGGGAATACCACAAGCTCGATGCTTCCGGTACCGTCGTCGACTCTGACAAAGGCCATCTCGGCACCCGAATTTCTGGTAACTATAATTCTGACTTCAGAAATAACTGCGGCAACTTTGACATTCTCGCCATAAGTCTCGGTTGGCGAAATCTCAAAAATTTTATGTGTAGCCTGAAACTCCAATGGCCCTATAAGCTCACTGACGGGTTTGGCTGAAAGGGATAAGCCCAAAAGCTGACGCTCCAAATTCTGCAGCTCCTCATCGGGAAATTCTTCAACGACCGGCATGATCAGAGTTATGGGAGAGGTTGAAACGGTAAAAAGTGCTTGCTGATTTTTTTCGCCCTTGGGCTTAACCAGTTTATTTCTAATAGTTTCCAGGGATGAAAGAAGGGATGCCCTGTTGGCAAACGAGGACAGTGCCCCGACTTTAATCAAACTTTCCAAAACCTTTTTGTTTACCCTCCTGGCGTCAACTCTGGATACGAAATCGGCAAAAGAGTTAAAAGGGCCCGATTTCCTTGCTTGCAAAATTGCATCAATCGCAGCCACTCCGACATTTTTGATAGCAGACAGCCCGAAACGGATCGAGTTCCCGTCTATTATTGAAAAATCAACACCGCTTTCATTAATATCAGGTGGAAGAACTTTAATCCCCATACGTCTGCATTCATTGATCGCCGCCGAAACTTTATCCGTATCGCTTTCCTCCGCAGTCAAAAGAGCCGTCATATACTCAATCGGATAATTTGCCTTCATATAAGCAGTTTGGTAGGCGATAATTCCGTAACTGGCTGCATGGGCTTTGTTAAATCCGTATGACTGGAACGGTTCGAAAAGCTGCCACAACTCATCGGCAAACTTCTCGCTTTGCCCATGTTCGACTATACCTTTGGTAAATTTCTCTCTTTGGGCCGCCATTTCAGCCGGGATTTTCTTTCCTACCGCTTTCCTGAATTTATCCGCTTCTTCCCAAGTGTAACCGGCAAGATCGAGTGCGCAGAAAAGAAGGTCATCCTGATAGACGATAAGGCCGTATGAGGCACCAAGGAACTTCTTCATTCTCGGATCGAGATATTTAACCAGTTTGGGATTTCTCTTTCGGGCAATATATTCGGGAATAACCGAGATTGGGCCGGGTCTATATAAAGCCACCATGGCCATCAAATCCTCGACCCGAGTGGGCTTGAGCTCTTTTAGGAATTTGGTCATGCCGCTTCCTCCAAGCTGGAATGTACCCATTGTTTCCCCGCGCGAAAGCATGTTAAAGGTCTTCTTATCAGTGAGGGGAATATTTCTGATATCAATATCGACCCCTTTTGTTTCTTTGACTATTTCTATAGCCTCTCCCAATATGGCCAAATTTCTGATTCCCAAAATATCAAATTTAATCAGGCCGATATCTTCGCAGGCATGCATTTCGTACTGGGTGATAATTTTATCGCCCGAAGGCTCAAGCTGAATCGGGGCAAAACCGCGTATATCGGAGGGTGCAACCACAACTCCGGCTGCATGAACGGAGAGATGTCTGGCGTTACCTTCGATTTGCACCGCCATATCCAAAACCTTTTTGGTATCGGGGTCGCTATTATAGAGCTCTTTGAGCTGGGGGACTTCTTTAAGGGCGGTCGGGATTGTCACGGGGAAGCCTTGCCTGGGTGGAGGGATAAGTTTGGCAATTCTATCACCGGTGGAATAAGGGTAACCCAAGACTCTAGCCACATCCCGAACAGCTGCCCGGGAGAGCATCCGTCCAAATGTGCAAATCTGGGCCACTTTTTCTTTGCCGTATTTTTTAGTAATGTACTCAATAATTTCTTCACGCCTGTCATCGGCCACATCAAAATCAATATCGGGTGGGCTGGGTCTAAAAGGATTTAAAAATCTCTCAAAAGGCAAATAATAGGTAATAGGGTTGACGGTAGTGATGCCCAAAACATACGAAGCCAATGATCCGGCTGCCGAACCTCTGGTATTCGTAATAATGCCTCTTTCGTTTGCCCAGCTGACCATATCGTAAACTATTAAAAAATAAGGGGCATAGCCTTTATCGCAGATGATTTTAAGTTCTTCTTCCAGCCTCTGCTTTTCGATATTCCCGGCGCCTGGGATTATTTCTTTCAATCCTTCTCTCGCCAGTTTTTTTAAGTAATCGTTATTGCTAACCCCATCCGGAAGGGGAAATTTGGGGAAAAACCACTTTCCCAGCGTCAGTTTCAAATTGCACCTATCGCTGATTTTAAGCGTATTTTTGACGGAATCGGGGCAGTCCCGAAAAATTTCTGACATTTCATCAGACGTTTTCAAATAAAAATCGGGGTTGTCGATATACCTTAACCTTTTGATGTCCGATATGTTTTTGCCTGTCGCAATACAAACTAATGCATCTTGAGCCGCCGCGTCTTCTTTTTTGATATAGTGGGCATCGTTTGTGGCCACAAGTGGAATTCCGAGTTCCCTCGAAAGCTTGAGCGACCCCTCAAAGTATTTGTCTCCGCCTTTCGCCATATCCCTTACCATTTGCTTTAGATTTTGATCGGTTATATCGGGAATTACTTTTTGGTAATCGTGTTTCTGCACTTCCAAATAATAATCCTCTCCAAAAACCTGCAAAAACCATTCGGCAGTTTTTTTGGCTTTTTTATAATCATCGGCAATTAAATATTGTCCGATCTCTCCCAATGGACAAGCAGAAGTGCAAACCAAGCCTTTGGCGTATTTGGTAAGAGTTTCTTTGTCAAATCTCGGCCTGTAATAATAGCCTTCGGTGTGAGCAATTGAGGTTAATTTCAACAAATTTTTGTACCCTTCATCATCTTTTGCCAAAAGAAGAAGGTGGAATTTTTCATTCTTGGCTTTTTCGTTTTTCTCACCATGAGGCAAATTTGAAGTGTAAGCTTCCACTCCGATAATGGGTTTGATACCTTGCTTTAATCCCTCTTTGTAAAATTCGACAGCACCGTATAAAGTTCCGTGGTCGGTAATGGCAATAGCATCCATTTCGTTTTGTTTGGCATAAGAGAAAAGCTTCGGAATATTGCTTAACCCGTCCAAAAGCGAATACTCCGTATGGACATGAAGATGGATAAATTTAGACATTTTCCTTTGCTTCTACAACAAGATTTTTCCCTCGTTTCTTTGCTTCATACATTGCTTCATCCACTCTTCCCAGAAGCTGCTTGGTGGTTTCTTTCCCGTTCCATAACCCTACTCCAATACTTACCGTTTCGTGTACTCTATCATTTATAGCTCTAAACTCTGTTTTGGAAATTGACTGCCTAACTTCCTCAGCCCTCTTCTTGGCACTTTCGATATTGGTAATTCCGGGAATAACAATGATAAACTCATCTCCTCCATATCTGCCTACAAATCCTTTCTCGTTAGGCCTTATCTTGTTTTCCAGTAATCTTGCTATTCCAATAAGCACCTCGCTTCCTGCCGCGTGTCCGCGATTATCATTTATAGTTTTGAGATTGTCCATGTCCACCCATAAAACAGCAAATTTTTCACCATTGAGATTTCTAGTTCTATTATCCAGCTCATTTATCAAATAATGGTAATTAAAAACTCCCGTCATAGAATCCCTGACGTTTTCAGACCTCAACTTCTCTGCCTTCTCGTATGTGCCAAGTACAACAGCTCCTAGATCACTTGAGAGAAGCTTCCTGCCTTTATCTGTTTTCCCCAAATCCTTGTTGGCTTCATGGGCCGCAACATAAGAATCATCAGGCCTTTTATCCATTATTTTTGTAACCTTTCTAACAATTTTTCCTGAACCAGTTTTGGATTGCCTTTGCCGTTTAATCTCTTTTGCACCATTCCGATCAAAAATCCGATCACATTTGCCTTTCCTTTGTCATAATCCTCAAGGGCTTTTGGGTTGTCCATAATCACCAAATTAACCGCACTTTCAACCTCGCTTGGCGGGGCGTATTCAATACTGGTTAATTCTACTATTTTTTTGATTAAGCCGGCAGGCTCGGGAAACTGATTATCCATTTTTTTATTAACCATCAAATCGGCAATAATTTTATAATTATTGTTTAGCCGAGCGGCTTCTTCAAAGTAATCGGCTCGATCCTTTTCTGAAACCAGTATCTCGATAAAATCTTGGGGAAGAGCATATTCCTTCTCAAATCTTCGCCTCTTTTTTTCCGGCAATTCTGGTATTTGTGATTTCAGACTTGAGATTTGTGATTGCGATAGAGAGATCGGCGGGATATCCGGTTCAGGAAAATATCGGTAGTCCTGGGCTTCTTCTTTGGTTCTTTGAGAAAAAGTTGTTTGTTTAAACTCATCCCAACCCCTCGTTTCGTTTTCAACTTTTTTACCCGACTTTAAAATTTCCTCCTGCCTTTTAATCTCTGCGTTTAAGGCCTTTTCCAGAAACCTGAAAGAATTTATGTTCTTAAGTTCAACTTTATACCCCGGAAGAGTTCCATCCGAAGACAGGGAAACATTGGCCTCAAGGCGCATAGATCCTTTTTCCATATCGGCATTACTTACCCCGAGGTACCGGGCGACAAGTTGTACTTCCTTTAGAAAGGCAACGACATCACCCGTGTTATGAAAGTCGGGTTCTGTTACCATTTCCATTAAAGCTACTCCCGATCTATTAAAATCAATTAGAGACTTACCGGCCCGGTGCACAAGCTTAGCCGTATCCTCCTCTAAATGAATCCTGCGAATACCGGGTTTTCCATTTAAGCAAAGCGGGAGATCATATTGCGATATCTGATAACCCTTGGGCAGGTCGGGATAAAAATAATGTTTTCTGTCGAATTTTGAAAACTCATTAACTTTGCAATCAAAAGCAAGGCCGAATTTAACAACCATTTCGATAGCCGTCTTATTGGCAAAGGGCAAAGCTCCGGGAAGGCCCAAACAAACCGGGCAAGTTTGGGTATTGGCTTCCTTGGCAAAATGATCTGAAGAGCATCCGCAAAACATTTTGCTCTTGGTCGCAAGCTCAATGTGAACTTCAAGTCCTATCACCGGTATAAACGGTGAAACTCTTACTGGTATGAATTTTGTATCCATGTGTTCCCTTTCTTACGAATCAGGTAAAAGACAACGGCAGTTCCGACCGCCATTAAGGTAAGCAGTGTCCGCACGCCAAAAAATTCGGTAATCACACCGGAAAAAAGAACCGGAAATATGGTAATAACTGTAACCAAAAACCACATATTGCCAAATACCCTGCCTCTTAGTTCCAAGGGTGTAACTTCCTGCAAAAAAGTTAAGGTGGGCATATTGACTCCGACAAACCCTAAGCCCGCAAGAACAACCAATAGAGGGTTAACTATCACCCTTAATCCCGTTGGTAAATACGGAACCAGAAAAATTATTCCCGTCAAAGAAAAAGCCAAAATACCCAGGCTGATTTCAATGAGTTTCTTCTTTCGCATACCCTGTCTCAAAAGTCTGGGGAAATAGACCGATGCAAGAGTTGCACCGATTCCCGCCGGCACCACGACCAGGATGCCGGCGTAGTTGATCGCAACTTTAAGTATCTGGCTGCCTATGGCCGGCAGATTAACAACGATAATTGCCAGAGATACCTGGATTCCCAAGAAAAGAAGAAGAGGAAAAAGAATTCTTTTATTACCTTTAATATATCGATAGCCTTCGAGAATACTTGCAAAAAATTCAGTTATGATTTTTTCAAGATCCTTGGGTACTTTTTTGCCCGGTGAAAGCTTAGGAAGAAAGGTAACCGAGATAAACGCGATGAACAAAAACGCCCCGCAGGCAATTAGGCTGCTATTAAAGCCTACGATTCTTTGAATAACACCTGCAAGACCGAATCCGGCGACCAGTGCAACCTGCTGGGTTATGAAAAACAAACTATTGGCTCTGGGAAGATGTTGTTTAG
>Ga0315274_10004070_pt1 | contig 21598 bp, 23 predicted proteins | sample YL17G02_20_MG_FD_203700 | JGI IMG/M metagenome (GOLD analysis project Ga0315274, IMG submission 203700) | Sediment microbial communities from Yellowstone Lake, YNP, Wyoming, USA - YL17G02_20 | ecosystem: Environmental > Aquatic > Freshwater > Lake > Sediment | place: USA: Wyoming | collected...
ATGGATTTAAAAGAGAAGCGAAGTTTTTAGATAGTGTTTATATTTCCAGCAGATACCCTAATGGTATTGCCGGAGATTTAGTTCCTTTTGAATACTATGAAAGAGAGGATGCCGAAGAATGCCTCAAATATGCCGAATTGATATTAGAAGAGGTAAAGAAATTTATAAAGAAATAGATTATAAATTAAAGGAATTGTCCCAGCTACTCCAAAAAAAATACAGGACAACTAAAATAATTGTATTTGGCTCTTATGTACGAGGTGATCTAAATGAAGGCAGTGATATCGATTTACTAATAGTAGGTGATTTTAAAGAGAAGTTTCATAAGAGAAGTGTAGGTATTCTAAATTTAACCGATTTACCCCTGGAACCTTTTTGTTATACTAAAGAAGAGTTTAGAAAGATGAGGAAAAATAATCCCTTTATTTCAGAAGTAATGAAGGAAGGGGTAACGATTGACTAACAGTTCTATTCTGGATATGGCATCTAACGATATCTTCTCATCTCGCCCCCCAAAATTTGACATCCCAATTCTTTTACAATATAATGTATTTAAGTTCACATCCTGAACATTCAGTTATTGTAAGGAATATGATTTTCTGTCATTGCGAGGGAGTGAAACAACCGAAGCAATCTCTATCTAAAAACGAAAAACGAACAACTAAAAACTAAAAACCATGAGGTTTTTCTCATGTCCCAGCACGAACTAAACACTCTATTAGAGTTAAAAGAAAATCCAAATTTATCCCAGCGTTCCTTGGCCCGCAAACTCAACATCTCTTTAGGTTTAACTAATTCTATCTTAAAGAATTTAATTAGCCGGGGATGGATTAAAGCCAAAAAAGATACCGGAAGAAAGCTCCTATACATTATTACTCCTCAAGGTATGGCCAATGTCAGCCGACTGATGTATACCCGTTTCCAAGAAACCCTCCATTATTATCACTATACTAAAGATCTACTTACTGCTTACTTAATAAAACTCTACCAACAAGGAGAAAAAACGGTAAATATTTATGGCACTGGTCAACTTGCTGAAATTACATACTATGCCGGAATGAGCACTCCTCTAAAATTAAATGCTATTATCAGTGACGACCCATCTAAAGAGAAATTCTTGGGTCATCAAACTATTCCCATTGAAAATTTTCTATCTCAATACTCAAGCGAAAATAATCTCTCCGACCAAAAAATAATCATACTTTCTACCAACAACCCGGAAAAATTAACCAAAGAAATAAATAAATATAAAAATATCCAAAAAAATATTAAAATAATTAACATAGAAAATATTCTAAAAAAGTTACATTAACAACTGATAAAAATAGTTTTTTCATAGATAATTAGAATTTAGAAATTATTTTTCTTTGATTTTATACTAAATACTATATACTAACGACTATATACTTTTTAGACTGGCTGATTGGAAGATTGGTAGATTAAGCTTATCTGCGGCATGATTTACGTTCGTAAAATTAAAACAAAAGGTGGTATAAAATAGTGAATATCTCCATCATCGGCACCGGCTACGTCGGCCTGGTTACCGGCACCTGCCTCGCTGACTTTGGTCTCTCCGTAACCTGCGTTGACCAAGACGAAACAAAAATTTCTCTTCTTAATTCCGGTGGCGTCCCTATCTATGAACCTAATCTTGCCCCCCTTATCAAAAAGAACATCTCAGCTGGCCGACTTACCTTTACCACTAACTTTGAAAAAGCGGTAAAAGAATCCAAAGTCATCTTTATCGCCGTAGGCACTCCTTCCAATGATGATGGATCAGCAAATCTTGTCCAGATTGAAGAAGTAGCAAAGCAAATCGCTTTATCCATTAATAATTATAAAGTCATTGTTATTAAAAGTACCGTTCCAGTAGGCACCGCCCGCAAAATCAAAGAAATAATTAATCAAAACCAGAGTGTCATTGCGAGGGAGCAGAGCGACCGAAGCAATCCCAATCTCAACCGTAGGACAGGCGTCTCGCCTGTCTATTCTATTCCCTTCGACCTCGTCTCCAACCCAGAATTCCTTCGTGAAGGTTCAGCAGTATATGACTTTACCCACACTGATAAAATTGAATGCTTCGACCCCCTGGCAATAGAAAATTTCCGAAGAATACTATCAGATTTAACTTATTGCCAGGATGAATATGAAACCGCTGAGCATTGCGATATCCTGGTAATAGCGACCGAATGGAATCAATTCCGTAATCTTGATCTATTAAAAATAAAAAAATTACTCAAAACTCCCATCCTTCTCGACCTAAGAAACTTATACGAACCCGCCCAAGTAAAAGAATTAGGTTTTGTCTATTAGGGGGTAGGAAGGGAATAGATAGTTTGAAAAGTTTTAAAGTATAAAAAATTGGATAATGAAGGAGTTAACTAATGAAAAAAGCACTAATCACCGGTATTACCGGTCAAGATGGTTCTTATTTGGCAGAATTTTTACTTTCTAAAGACTATGAAGTATTTGGTTTAGTTCGCAGAACTAGTATTTTGAATTTTGAAAGAATAAAGCATATACAAGATAGAATTGAATTAATATCTGGAGATTTATTAGATCAAAATTCTTTAATGAATGCAATTAAAGAGTCTAATCCAGATGAAATCTATAATTTAGCCTCACAATCTTTTGTGCCTGCTTCATGGAAGCAACCTGTATTTACTGGTGAAGCAACAGCTTTGGGCGTTGCTCGAATGTTAGAGGCAATTAGGGCAGTTGATCCAAAGATAAAATTCTACCAAGCATCGAGTAGTGAGATGTTTGGAAAAGTGAAAGAAGTGCCCCAGACAGAAAAAACACCCTTTCATCCCAGAAGTCCCTATGGAGTTGCAAAATTATATGGACATTGGATTACTGTTAATTATCGGGAGAGTTATAATATGTTTTGTTGTTCTGGGATATTATTTAATCACGAATCTCCAAGGAGAGGGCTAGAATTTGTTACTAGAAAGGTTGCTAACACCGTAGCTAAAATTAAATTAGGATTATCTAATGAATTAAGATTAGGTAATTTAGATGCCAAAAGAGATTGGGGGTTCGCTGGTGATTATGTAAAAGCAATGTGGCTAATGCTTCAACGGGATGAGCCTGATGATTACGTAATATCTACCGGTTTAACACATTCTGTGAAAGATTTATTACAGGTTGCATTTGATTATGTAAATTTAAATTGGAAGGATTATGTTAGAGTTGATCCGAAGTTTGTAAGGCCAGCTGAAGTAGAATTATTACTTGGTGATTCTACAAAAGCTCTAAAGAAATTAGGATGGACACCTGAAACAAGTTTTGAAGAATTAATTAAAATGATGATTAATGCAGATTTAGAGAGAATAGAAAATGATATTAAATTATTTAATTTAAATAAAAATAGGAAATAAATTTATGAAAGCTTTAATTACGGGAATTTCAGGTTTTGCTGGGTCACATTTAGCGGAGTTTCTTATCGATAAAGGATATGAACTTTTTGGCACTTTTTATGATAAGAGCACATTTTCAAATCTTAATGGTTTTATAGATAAAATTCGATTATTTGAATGTGATATAAGAAATTACAATGATCTAAAACAAATTACAAAAAAAGTTCAACCGGATGAAATTTATCATTTGGCTGCTATATCATTTATTCCAACTTCATTTGAAAACCCAAAATTAACCTTTGATACAAATTTGTATGGTACATTAAATTTATATGAATCAGTTAAAGAATTAAAAATCAGTCCTAAGATTTTATTTGTAGGTTCTGCTGATGAGTATGGCTTAATAAAAGAAAGTGATTTACCTATTAAAGAAGATTGTCCTTTGCAACCATTGAACCCTTATTCTATTAGTAAAGTAAGTGCAGATTTTTTAAGCTATTTTTACTTTAGAAATTACAATTTGAATATAATTCGAGTACGACCATTTAATCATATTGGGCCAAGACAATCTCCTGAATTTGTATGTTCTGATTTTACTAAGCAAATAGTTGAAATTGAAAAAGGCTTAAAAGAACCCATAATAAAAGTTGGTAATTTAGAAGCAAAAAGAGATTTTACTGACGTAAGAGATATGGTAAGAGCATATTGGTTAGCTATTCAAAAAGGGGAATTAGGAGAAGTATATAATATTTGTTCAGGAAAGGCAATCTCAATCGAGGAGCTTCTTAATAGAATATTGGCCTTATGTGAGAAAAATATAAGAGTAAATCAAGACCCAAAAAGGTTGCGGACATCAGATGTTCCACTTTTAATAGGAAATTTTACAAAATTTACAAAAAAAACAGGCTGGGAACCAGAAATTCCATTAAAAAAAACATTAAAAGATATTATGAATTATTGGCGTGAAAGGAGATAAGTTTGAACACAGCTCAAAGAATTGCAAAAAATTCATTAGTTTTGCTTGCTTCTAATATAATTAGTAAAATATTAAGCTTTTTCTATGTAATGTATATTGCTCGCTATTTAGGTGCAGAAGGATTTGGTATTTTATCTTTTGCTCTTGCTTTCACTGGAATTTTTGGTGTTTTTAGTGATTTGGGTTTAAGCACTTTAACAGTAAGAGAAGTTGCCCGTGATAAATCATTAGCCGGGAAGTACCTTGGAAATATTACAGTAATAAAAATATTTTTGGTTATAATTACATTTGGATTGATAGCAATTACTATTAAACTTCTTGGTTACCCAACACAAACCATTAAAGTTGTTTACTTTCTTGCTTTATCCGTTATTTTTAGTTCTTTCTCAAATATATTTAATTCAATATTTCAAGCTTATGAGAAGATGGAATATCAATCTATTGAACAGATTTTAAGCAGTACTTTGATGCTTGTGGGCGCTTTATTTGCGATAAGTCAAGGATTCAGTGTTGTTGGTTTTGCCTCCATTTATTTTATGGTTAGTGCAATCAGTTTAGGATATAGTTTTGTTGTTTGTGTTTGGAAGTTCACTAAGCCGAAGATAGAGGTTGATTGGAACTTCTGGAAGCCCACGATAAAAGAGGCGTTGCCTTTTGGGTTAATTGGAATCTTTGTCACTATATACTTCTGGATAGATTCGGTAATGCTTTCCCTTATGAAAGGGAATGAAGTTGTTGGTTGGTATAGTATGGCATATAGATTGATTGTTATTATAGGGTCCATTAATGCATCTTTTTTTAGCGCTATTTTCCCTGCTACTTCTAAATATTATAAAACATCCCGAGAATCTCTTATAATAGCCTATAAAAAATCATTTAAATATCTTTCTATTGTAGGACTACCAATTGCGATGGGGACGACTCTATTAGCAAATAGAATTATTATGCTCATTTATGGATCTGAATATGGGCCATCAATAACTGCACTTCGGATTCTCATATGGGCTGGAATGTTCCTGTTTTTAACTCCTTTATTTGGAACAATTCTTGCATCAATCGATAGGCAAGACTTAGGCCTGAGAACCACTGGAGTGTGTGCTCTAGCAAATGTATTAATGAATTTGTTGTTAATTCCAAAATTTAGTTATATAGGAGCGTCGGTAGCAACAGTAGTTACAGAAGCCATCGGATTTATTTTACAATATTATTTTATTTCAAAACATTTATATCAAATTCAACTGCACAAGTATATTGCTATTCCATTAGTTGCCACTTTGGCAATGTCATATGTAATCTTTGAATTGAAACAGTTGAATCTATTTGTATTAGTTCTAATCGCAATAACTGTATATCTTACTATATTACATGAACTAAGAGCATTTCCTAAGGAAGACGTTGATTTGCTTACGAATATTTTGAAATCTTTAAGAAAGGAGAAACAGAGATAGTATGAATGGGAAAATATTGAGTGTAATAATACCAACCTATAATCGTAAAGACTTACTAAAGATGGTATTAAACTCTTTATTCGGTCAAACGTACCCTAAAGATAAATGTGAAATCATTGTCATAGACGATGGCTCTACGGATGGAACCAATGAAATGCTCAATGAAATTATGCGAAAGGCACCCTGTGAATTAAGATATTTCAGACAAAAAAATAAAGGTCCGGGAAGTTCCAGAAATATAGGAATTAAACATGCAAGAGGAGAGCTTATACTCTTTATCGATGACGATGTTCTGCCTATTCCAAATTTACTTGAGCAACATGCTAACATGCATAAGAAATATAATACTGAGAATGTTGCTATTTTGGGCACTATTATGTGGTCAACAAAATTAAAAATATCGCCTTTTATGTATTGGTTAATACGCGAAGGTCCCCACTTTGCTCATTCTAGAGAAAAAGATGGAGCGAGATTAGACTATAAATATTTTTGTACCGCAAATATTTCTTTGAAACGGTCCTTTATTATAGAAAATGGCATATTTAATGAGGATTTGAGAATGTTCGAGGATATAGAATTAGGATACAGGTTACAGCAGCAAGGTTTGCAGGTAATCCATAGCGGAAATGCAGTTGGGTATCATCTTCGTGGTATAACAATAGAAGAATATGCTTGTCGAAATATATTAGCTGGAAAATATGCTACGATTTTTTATAGAAAATGGCCTAAGGAATTTACATCACAATCATCATCACGAGCAAATCTAAAGCAGATACCTAAAAGAATTATAGGAGAAATATTAAGACCGTTTATTCCAATCTTAAAATATTTAATTGGAAGACTAGATTACTATAATTGTAAAGTTCCCTATCAATTTTATTCAATGATTTTAAGCTATTATTTTAGAATTGGAATGCAGAAAGGTTTGAATGAAAGATTAAAATGACTAATGGATAAAGATAATTTGGTAAAAACAGATTTCGATTTTGGATGGAAAAAGTGGAAAACAGTCCCCCAATATATTAAATTTGTACTCGAATATAAAAGAGGTGATATCCTTGATGTAGGTTGTGCTACCTGTCAACTTTACACATTTTTGCGAAGCAAGGATTGGAAAGGAAAATATTATGGTATAGATAGTCAAAAATATGAGGATTATGAGTACCCGGAAGATGTGGAACTTATTATAGGAGATGCCTTAGAATTAGAATTTCCAAGAGTTGATACAGTTGTACTCTACAATATTTTAGAACATGTTGGTGATCCAATAATATTATTAAGAAAAACGATCAGGGCTGCCAGAGAAAATGTTCTTACTAATGTACCAAAAAGGAATGAAGAAATGTGGCAAAAAGGAGTTGTAGAATATCACCAGCTTGATAAAACACATAAGCATTGTGGATTTTCAAAAGAAGAAGTCTATAAGTTAGTGGATTTGGCGGGCGGGAAGATAACAAGATGGAAAGAATGGGATGGAGTTACAATTATGCCAATTAAATTATTAGGCAAGCACATAGGAACATTGTTATTGAATCCAAAAATTGGAGTATGTATTTTCCCAAAAAGAACTTTTTATACAGAGATTTGGTTAGAGGTTGTGAGAAAATGAAAATAGGAATATATACTCCATACCTAAATACATACGGGGGCGGAGAGAAATATATTTGCAAGATAGCAGAAACATTAAGTGAAAAATGCAATGTGGAATTCGTTGTTTTTGAAGAACCTAACATACCAGAATTAGAGCGTAGATTGAATGTTCATTTAAGCGGAGTAAACATTAAAAGATTAAAAATCCCTAAGTTATTTAATGTCTCTAAACTGCGATTTCTTGCTAAAGTTAGACTTGTATCTAAAGTAAGTAAAAGCTATGATTTATTTCTAAATCAGGAAAATCATACCGTTATTCCTGCTTATTCTCAAAGAAATATCCATTTATGCCAAGTCCCACTTATAGCTTCAAATAATTTCTGGATGTGTTTTAAAGAGATAACTAAAAATCTCTTTTTTGACTCTCATCTCAAAACGTACAGTATGATAACGGTTTATTCTCATTTTGTGGAAAAATGGGTTAGAAAATACTATCCACAAAAAAGGGTAGAGGTGTTATATCCACCAATAGATACGGAACAATTTTATCCTCTCCCTAAAGAGAACATCATTCTAAGCACTGGAAGGTTATTCATCGGTGGACATCATAAGAAACAATTTGAAATGATCAAGGTTTTCAAGGGACTATATGATGAGAATGATGTTTTAAAAGATTGGGAGTATCATTTGATTGGCGGAGTGAGCATTAATACTGGAGATCAAAAATATTTAAAAAGATGTCAAGAAGAGGCACGAGGTTATCCAATATATTTTCATATAAATACATCGTTTGAGGTTCTAAAAGCCTTGTACGGTAGGGCTAAAATATTTTGGCATGCCACGGGCTTAGGTGAAGATGAAATTAAACATCCAGAGCGTATGGAACATTTCGGTATAACAACAGGAGAGGCAATGTCAGCAGGCTGTGTTCCAGTTGTAATAAACAGAGGAGGCCAGCCAGAAATAGTTCGCAATATGATTGATGGTTTCCTTTGGGATACTATAGAAGAATTAAAAGAATATACTCTTGACTTAATAAATAATGAGAATTTGTGGAAGGAAATGAGTCAACGATCCATTAAGAGAGCTCAAGAGTTTAATATGGGTAAGTTTAAGGAGAGAGCGGAACAAATTTTTATGGAGGTAAAAATATGAACTGGCAAAATAAAAACATCGTTGGAAGCAATGGCTTGTGGAACGCCTGTGATTGTTGTGAAAGAAGGAGGAGTAAGAGAGAGTATAATTCACAATGAAACAGGAATACTCACAGAAAGAGATGAAAATATGTTTGGCGAAGCTGTTACTAAACTCCTTTTAGACAAAGAGAAAAGACAAAAGATAGCTCAAAGAGGTATAGAATCTATTCATAATTTTTGGACATTAGAGCATGCCGGAGAAAGACTATTGAAGCACTTAAATCGTGTTATGGAGGTAATGAAATGAACTAGTGGGGTAGAATATGTTAATAATGTTAATAACTGGAATAAATAAAATGGATTTGTTTAATCTTATTTAGGAAAGATAAACGGAGTTCTATAATTAAAACAATATGGTTCTTCTCTAAATTTATTAGTAAAGGTGATACTATTTCTTAGCATTTTAAGTTCTTTAAAAAATTAATGTTAATAATAATGTAGATATTATGCATTGTCATGAATAATATAATTGTTTTGTAGTAAAATCTGTTATGGAGTTAGCGATAGCAACCATTAGCTAAACGGCAAGCTCTGATAAATGATTAACATTAAATAGAATAAATACTGTTTTATGCATACACACACATCATAGACCATTCCTAACTTTTTAAATAACACAAGATTAAAAAAGAATTGATATTTTGTAATTTATGAAATGATGTAATAAGGAGGACTCAATGAAAGGTATTATCTTAGCCGGGGGTTCAGGAAGCAGGCTCAATCCCTTAACCAAAGTAATATGCAAGCAATTAATTCCAGTTTATGATAAGCCAATGATTTATTATCCTTTGTCTACTTTAATGTTAGCCGGGATTAAAGATATTTTAATCATTTCAACTCCTCAGGATCTGCCTAAATTTATAGAGCTTTTTGGAGATGGCCAAGAAATTGGCCTAAATATTTCCTATCAAGAACAACCCAAGCCAGAGGGTATTGCCCAGGCCTTTATTATTGGAGAGGATTTTATTGGGAAGGATTCAGTATGTTTGATACTGGGGGATAATATATTTTATGGTCATAGTCTGTCTTTAACTTTACAGAGAATGGCAAATCTTAAAAGAGGGGCCTGTGTCTTTGGTTACTGGGTTTCAGATTCTCAACGATATGGAATTGTCGAATTTAATCAAAAGAATGAAGTTATAAGTATTGAGGAAAAACCTAAACATCCCAAATCAAATTATGCCGTAGCTGGTTTGTATTTTTATGATAATGAGGTAATAAATATTGCTAAAAATTTAAAACCCTCAGCTCGAGGGGAGTTGGAAATAACCGATGTAAATTTAGAATATCTAAAACAAGGTAATTTAAAAGTAGAACTTTTAGGAAGAGGTTATGCCTGGCTGGATACCGGTACACCGGATAGCCTGATGGATGCCTCAAATTATATTGCTACCATCGAAAGAAGACAGGGATTAAAGATTGGTTGTATAGAAGAAGTAGCCTATCGGATGGGTTATATTGAGCAGGATCAACTAAAAAAAATAATCAATCAATCGCCGGAAAATGATTATAAAAAATATTTAAAAGTAATCTTGAATGAAAAGATAAAATGAAATGAGGATTATATGAATTTTAAAAAAGGTGATATTGAAGGAGTTCTTATCAAAAAATTAACCAAATATACGGATAAAAGAGGTTATTTGGTCGAAACATTTCGGGAAGATACCCTTCCTGATAGATTGAAACCGGCAATGAGCTATGTATCTTTTACCAAACCCGGAATAGCCCGTGGACCTCATGAACATCTCAAGCAAACTGATCTATTTTGTTTTATCGGACCGGGAAGTTTTAAGATAAAACTCTGGGATAATCGAAAAAATGGTAAAACTTACGGTAGTTTTATGGAAATCATCGGCGGTAGAGATAACCCTATTTTAATTATAATTCCTCCGGGTATCGTTCATGGTTATAAGAATATATCCGAAGAGCTGGGAATGGTAATTAATTATCCGGATCAGTTATATAAAGGTTGGAATAAGGAAGAAGAAGTGGATGAGATAAGACACGAAGAAAAAGAAGATAATTTTTATTTAAATTTTGTTAGTGAGGATAATTAAAAAATGATCTGGCTGATCGGAAATAAAGGAATGTTGGGACAAGAGGTGGAAAAGTTATTTAAAAGAAAAAGATTATCTTATTTAGCCAGTGATAAAGAAGTAGATATAACGAATTATCCAATATTACAGGAGTTTATAAAAAATATAAAGCTAAAATGGATAATCAATTGTTCAGGTTATACTGAGGTAGATAAAGCAGAAAAAGAAATTGAAAAAGCATTTCTAATAAATCGGGATGGAGTGAGAAATATTTCAAAAATAGCTATAGAAAAACAGGCTAAATTAATTCATATCTCTACAGACTATGTCTTTGATGGAAAAAAAGATACACATTTATCATATACGGAAGATGATAAAACTGAGCCAATTAACCTATATGGAGAAAGCAAGTTAGCAGGAGAAAGAGAAATTAAGGAGACTTTTAAAAAATATTTTATTATTAGAACCGCCTGGCTTTATGGAATAGGTGGAAAAAATTTCGTCTCTACTATGTTAAAACTATTTAAGGAAAAAGAAGAGATAAAAGTGGTCTCTGACCAGTGGGGGTCTCCAACTTATACCGTTGATTTAGCTGAGGTTATTTTAAAGATGATTAATAATGGTTCTGATAAATTTGGTATCTATCATTTTACCAATGAAGGGGTTACCAATTGGTATGAATTTGCCAGAGAGATTTACAGAAAATCAAAAAAATTAGGAATAATTGATTCTAATAAGGAAGTAAAGATAAGAGCTATAGAAACGAAAGAATATCCTACTCCTGCTCAAAGACCGAAATGTTCATGGTTAAGCAAAGAAAAAATAAAGAGGGAATTAAATTTAGAGATTAGAAATTGGGAAGATGCGCTAACAGATTTTTTAAGTTTTTTGTCATTGCAAAGGAAGTGAAATGTGTGGCAATCTCATAAAAAATAAATAAAAGAGATTCTTATATTCTAAGGGTATACCCGTGGTGCTTTTTTCACTTTTGAGCTTGACTCAACAACCTTCGGGTTAATAGGGAGGACGATTTACGATGAAAAGAAGATTTGAGAATATTTTAGTAACTGGCGGAGCTGGTTTTATTGGTTCAAATTTCATTCATTTTATTTTTAATAAAACTAAATTTAACTGTAGAATAATCAATGTAGATAAACTAACCTATGCCGGAAACTTAGAGAATCTAAAAGAAATTGATAGTAAATTAAAAGGAGAAAGATATTTTTATGAAAAAGCAGATATTTGTAATTTTGAGAGAATAAAAAGTATATTCAGTGAATATGATATTGATACTGTTTTGAACTTTGCGGCCGAATCTCATGTTGATCGTTCAATATTCGGACCAAAAGATTTTATTCAAACCAATATAATGGGTACTTTTAATTTATTAGAAGTTGCCAGAGAAGTGTGGAAAAAAGAAGATTATAGTCAATTATTATTTCACCACATCAGTACAGATGAAGTTTATGGCTCAGTCGAAGAAGGTAAATATTTTTTGGAAAGTACGGCATACCAACCGAATAGCCCTTATTCTGCCTCCAAGGCTTCTTCAGACCATTTGGTAAGAGCTTATTATAAAACCTATGGATTACCTGCTACTATCTCTAATTGCTCAAATAACTATGGACCTTATCAATTCCCTGAAAAATTAATCCCCCTGATGATATTAAATATCTTAGAAGAGAAGGCTCTGCCAGTCTATGGTGATGGGAAGAATGTGCGGGATTGGTTGTATGTAGAAGACCATTGTTCAGCACTCTGGCAGATATTAAATAAGGGGAGAATTGGTGAAACCTATAATATCGGTGGAGAAAATGAATGGGAAAATATAAGATTAGTTAATTTTCTTTGTGAGAAGATAGGGCAGTTGAAGGGGAAAGATAAAGATTATTATAAGAAATTAATTAGTTTTGTAAAAGATAGACCAGGCCATGACCGTAGATATGCCATCAATTGTGACAAAATAAAGCAGGCGCTTAGCTGGAGGCAAAAGTATAACTTTGAAGAAGGCTTAAATATTACTATCAAATGGTATATGGATAATCAGGGATGGGTTGATAGAGTAAGAAGTGGGGAATATAAAAAGTGGGTAGAGAAAAATTATGAGTTAAGATAAGGGTAAAATATTTTTATGAATTGAACAAGAAGATAGGATCAAAGGGTAGAATAAGAGTTTGAAATATAAACAAATTTCAATTTAGTTTAAAAGATAATAGGATTTACTATGAAAGTAAAAGAATTATTAAAGACGAAAGATAATAAAATAGAAAAATGGCCAAAAGTGGCTATAATTATTCTCAACTGGAACGGTTGGAAAGATACGATAGAGTGCTTAGAAAGCGTTTTTAGAAATACTTACCCTAACTATCAAGTAATAGTTGTGGATAATGGTTCAACCGATGGTTCGATAGAAAAAATAAAAGCCTGGACCGAAGGAAAACAAAAAGTTCTAACTCCTGAATCCACACATCCTTTATATAACTTATCCCATCCACCTATTAAGAAGCCTATCCCTTATATTTACTACACCCGTGAAGAAGCAGAAAGAGGCGGTAATTTTAAATTAGAAGAAAAAATAACCAAAGAATGGCAAGAACAAAGAAAACCTAATAGTAAAGAGTTAAATCCTACACCATCTTATCTTTTAATTTTTATCCAAACAGGCGAAAATCTTGGCTTTGCCGGAGGAAATAATGTTGCAATGAAATTTGTTTTAAAAAAAAGTGACTATGATTACGTATGGTTATTAAATAATGATACAGTAATAGATAAGCATGCTTTATTAGAAATGGTAAAATTGTCAGAAAATAATGGGAAAATTGGCATGGTTGGGTCAAAATTACTATTCTACAGTACACCAAATATTATACAGTCATTAGGTATCGTAAGTAGTAGTAAAATAAAAGCATCAGGAAAACATATCGGTATGTTAGAGGCAGATGGTCCAGTTTTTGGCAGAGAAATTGAAATAAATTATTTTATGCTAGGGGCAAGTTTATTGGCCAAAAATATATTACTTAAAGAGGTAGGTTTACTCGATGATAAGTATTTTATGATGGCAGAGGAAGAGGATTGGTGCATCAGGACTCTTTTAGCTCATTATAAATTATTTTGTAGTGGTAAAAGTAAGATTTGGCACAAAGGAAGTCATTATGCTCCTACAAGATCGATGGTAAAATCTTTTTGCGGCAAAAGAAGTATTCGGTGTTTATGGAGTAGTTTTCTTATTTCTGGTTATTATTCAGTTAGAAATAAGATATATTGTATGAAGAAAAATTTTCCTAAATTCTTTTTGGGATACTGTTTTATAGAACTTCCTTATAGGATATTACGGATGATAGTAGGTATATTAATTTATGATGATTATAAACTGGCTCGCATAAAATTGATTTTAAAAGCCGTTTATGATGCAATAACTGGGAATATGGGGAAAACAATAGATCCAGTGGATTGGGAAAGGAATTTAGACAAAGAATGAAAATATTAATTGTAAATTCTCTATATTATCCAAATTTAATGGGAGGAACTGAAAAATTTTCCCAATTGATTGCTGAGGGATTTGCTAATAAAGGATTCAAAGTTATAGTTGTTTGTATTCATCCCTACAAGGACAATGTGAACTTTTATAACGGAGTAAAAATTTATTATCTGTATCATAGGAATGTTTATTTTAGATATAAGAAAAAGATATTTTTAGATAATATATTAAAACCACTAAATTATTTAATTGATTTATACAATCCTTTGATAGGTAAAGCCTTTGGAAGAATATTAAAAATAGAAAAACCAGATATAGTACATACAAATAATATCTATGGTTTTTCACCAATAATATGGAATAAAGTAAAAGAATCAAAAATTCCTTTAGTACACACTTTACATGATTACCAAACTATATGTGCCAGAGCAACAATGTTTAAAAGACATAAGTTATGCAAAAAGCAATGTTTAGAATGTAAAATTTTAACTTTAACTAAAAAATGGCTTTTCAAAAAGATTGATTATGTTGTAGGAATAAGTAGTTATGTTTTAAAAAAACACTTAGAATTTGGCATGTTTAAAAATACACAAAAAAGAGCAATATTCCCTAATCCATTGATATCCGATCCTATTTCTTCACCCAAGACAGGTGTTAATACGCCTTTAAGATTTCTGTATTTAGGTGGTATCTTTGACCATAAAGGTTTTTATTTTTTAATAAACACATTTTCAAAATTGGAAGAAGTAGATAATAAATATGAATTATGGATAGGAGGAAGAGGAGAATATAAAGAAAATATTAATCTAAATATAAAAATTTTAGGTTTCATAAATCCAGAAGATATTTATCCTAAAATAGATGTGGTTATTGTTCCCTCGCTATGGAACGAAGCATTTGGTAGGATTGTAATCGAGGCGTATTCTTATGGCTTGTCAGTGATTGGTTCTAATCGAGGAGGAATTCCTGAACTGATTTCACATGGGAAAACAGGTTTTATTTTTAACCCTGATAATGAGGACGAATTTTTAAAATATATAAAAATGTTTATTGATAATCCTTATTTAGTTTTAAAATTGTCCCCTAATTGCTTAAAGTATTCTGAAAATTTTAAAATAGATAAGATTTTAGACGCTTATATAAGACTTTATAAAACCTTGGTGATTGAAAATGCTTAAACTTATATATTTTTTGTTGCTAATTTATTTTTTTATGATTCCCCTAGATGGAATCGTTGCCTTTTTATCATTGAAAACTGGAATTGAAATAATATTAGGTTGGGAGATACTCCTCAGTATCATGTTGTTTTATCTTACAATAGTTCTATATTTAGAAAGGGGTAAAATTGTAAAAATTAATTTGCTGTCTACAAAAGATATTTTAATTTTAGTTTTTTATCTTTTATTTATTTCTATTCCGCTTGGTATCTCTAATCAAGGTTTTTGGCAAACATTATGGGGAATAAAACTTATATTACCACCGATTATAATATTATACCTATTATTTTTAATCTCGCCATCCCTATTTAAAGAGTTTGTGGAAAAGGTTATGAAAATGTACTTTTTGTTATTTGTGCCTATTTTTGTAGTTGGGATATTGGAAAATATTTATGGAACTTCTTTTTTAACAGACGTCTTGGGTATGCCTTATGGGGGGGGGACCATTTGTTAAAATATCTCAAATGGAGGGCATCTATAGAACAATAGCAACATTTCGAGAGCCATATGATTTTGGTTTTTTTTCTTTCATAGTATCTTTATTTGCTTTATGCCGATTTGTTAAGCTAAAAGAGGGGAAAATATGGAGTTTTATTTTCTTAATTTTGGGATTTAGTGGATTACTTTTATCTACTTCAAGGATTAATATATTTTCTCTTGCTTATTCATTTGTACTTCTTTTTTTTATCTTTTGGTTCATTGAAAATTTTGTTTCCAATAAAAATAAAAAAGCTAAAATATTTATAATTTTTTTTATTTCTATAGTTATAATTTCACTGATTTTTTTACCATATATTCATAATATATTTTCCCAAAGTGAGTTAGCGTTATTTTCGATGAGGTCTTTATTAGAAAGAAAATATGTATGGTCTAGTGCCTTGAATAGTTTTCCAATTAATGATGCATTTCATTTTTTATTTGGTTACGGGATAGGTGCTATATATAGGGACTGCACAATTAAAAATTAATCCTTATGTCTATAATCCTGTAGATAATATGTATATTCATAGTTTAATTAATTTTGGATTAATTGGAACTATATTGCTAGTACGGTTAATGTTTATTAGTATTGTGAAATTATTTTTAAAAACTAAAAGGTTAGATTGGATTCAACTTGGTTTTATATTAATAATTGATTCAATGATCTTTATCCAAGGATTTTTTGCTAATTATGCAGAAGGGCTTCTTAGTTGGGGTATATTTTGGTTAGGAATTTTATATCTAAAAAATTCTTATATAAATGATAATCGTGATAATTTTAGACAAAATTAATTATAAAATGGTGATGTTTAATACGGAATAATGATTATTTTGTTTATTTAGATGGTTTATTTCATAAAGATCAGATGTAGAAAGATATATTATGAATTTTTATTTAAAGGATTGATAGAAGCTGGTACTAAAGTTTTTACTTGTGTACAAGTTTAGTTTAAAAATATTTTTGAATTAAGACTTTTAGAAATATTTAGGAAATATAATACCTATTAGAAGCGATGGGCAAAGTTGTAATTGGTACAAATATTGGAGGAATATCAGAAATGATAATAAATGATGAGACTGGAATGTTGATTCTTCCAAATGATTCAATATCTTTGGCTAATGTAATTATAAATTTGATTAAACAACCTAAAAAAATCAAGGAAATGGGAATTAAAGCAAGAGAAAGAATAAAATCAAAATTTACAATAGAGAAAAATGTTGAATCAATAAAAAAAATATACGAAAAATTGGTTAAGAAATGAAGGTAAATATATGATGATCTCTGTAGCGATGGCAATTTATAATGGAGAGAAATACATAAGGCAACAGATTGAATCTATTTTACCACAATTAAAAGACATTGATGAATTAGTTATTTCAGATGATTTTTCAAATGATAAAACCTTAGAAATAATTTATTCCTATAAAAGTCCTTATATAAAATTATATAAAAATACTTTTAAAAAAGGAACTATTGGAAATTTTGAGAATGCTGTAAATAATTGTGTGGGTGACATTATTGTTTTATCAGATCAGGATGATATTTGGAAGCAAGATAAAATAAAGATTATACGTTATTATTTTGAGAAAACGAATTGTGATGTTTTAGTAAACGACGCAGTTATTATTAATGATAGTGGCAAACAAATAGCTAATAGTTTTTATAAATATAGACATTCGGGAACTGGGATTTTTAAAAATATATTTAAAAACACTTATATAGGTTGTTGTATGGCGTTTAGAAGCACATTCAAACCAATTATTTTACCATTTCCTAATAATATTCCAATGCATGATGTTTGGATAGGTATTCTAGGAGAAATGTTTGGCAAAGTAAAATTTATAGAAGATAAATTAACATATTATAGAAGACATGGTAATAATGCTACAGATTTTAAAAAAGCAAATCTAAGAAAAATTATTATTTGGAGAACAAATCTAGTGATAAATCTTTTTAAAAGATATTTAATTATATATAAGTTTTATAGAGGGGGGAAAATCAAATTCTTAGTATTTCTATAGTTACTCATAATAACAGCAAAATTATCAAAGAATGCCTTAAAAGTATTTTTGAAAATACGAAAAATGTTAATTTTGAAATAATTATTATTGATAATAATTCATCTGATGATACTGTTAAAATTATAGAAAATAATTTTAAAAATATAAAATTAATACAAAACAATAAAAATATTGGATTCGGTGCTGCTCATAATATAGCTATTAAATCAAGGAAAGGGAAGTATCATTTAGTTTTAAATCCTGATATTATTTTTACAGAGGACGTTGTTGAAAAACTTTTAAATTTTATGGAAAAGAACCCTAATGTTGGTTTGGTTTCACCAAAAATATTATTTCCCAATGGGTCAATTCAATATTTATGTAGAAGATTACCTTCTCTCTTTGATTTTATTATAATAAGATTTATGCCAAAATTTATCCGAAAATTTTTTCAAGCAAGAATAGATTATTATGAAATGCGAGAGACAGGTTATACTAAAATTATGGATGTCTTATTTTTAACTGGTGCGTTTATGCTGATTAGAAGAAGCGTGTTAGATAAAATTGTGGGATTTGACGAGAATTTCTTTATGTATTTTGAAGATATAGATTTATGTCGTAGAATTAAAAAGATTTCAAGAACTGTATTTTACCCCTATACAAGTGTAATTCACTCATGGGGAGGTGGTACACGTAAAAACTTTCAATTACTTTTAATTAGTATCAGATCTGCTATTTATTATTTTAGTAAATGGGGGTGGAAGTTATTTTAATTTTCTAATGCAGTTTACTGTATTATGGATTTTTCATTATTGGATGTCATATTTAAAGAGTCAATACAAGAAGAATGAATTAAATATATATTATATAAAAATTGGAGCAATATTTAAATGAAGAGAATTGTTATAACTGGGGCTAATGGTATTATTGGTGCTGAATTGTGTAAAAGATTTATAGATAAAGGATATTATGTTATTGGAATTGATAGGATAGAAACTCAACAAGAAGATGTTGAGCAGTTTGAGTATGTAAAGTTAGATATTACTGACCAAGATAAAGTAAAGCAGTTTTTTTCGGATTTATGTTTTGATTATCTAATTCATTGTGCAGCATTGGTGCATAAAAATTCCCCAGACCTTTCTTTTGAAAATTTTATGAAAATAAATTATGAAGGAACTAAAAATATTTTTGATTCTGTAATCCAGAGTAAAAATAAATATGGACTTAAGAGAGCAATTTTTTTTAGTACCATAGAAGTTTATGGAGGAGAAGAGAGAGACGAGATCATTTCCGAAGATGATGAATGTAATCCAATTTCTTTCTATGGTCAAAGTAAATTGGCTGCTGAAAGATATTTATTAAATTTAGGTAAAGATTATAAATTGCCAATTATTATTTTGCGGCTTTCCCCGGTTTATAGTAAATCTTTTTTGAGAAACGTTAAAAGGAGAGTATTAGTTGGGAAAGAAATGTTTTTTTATAGAGTAGGGGATGGAGAACAAAAAATATTATTATGTTCAAGAGATAATGTGATTGATGTTGTAGAAAAATGTATTGAGGGCGAAGTTTCTTTTGGGGAAGTTTTTAATATAGCAGATAATCAGGTTTATAGTTTTAATGATTTACTGAATTATTTTAGAAAATTAATTGGAAATCGTATTACAATAAAGATACCAGAATGCATAGTGCATCTTGGGATAAAATTACTTAGTTTGCTATTTTCAGGGAGAAAAGAAAGATTGCTTTCAATTTATTATAAGTTAACTAAGGATAATATTTATTCTATTGAAAAGGCAAAGAAATTTTTAGGATATGATCCGGAATGGAATTTTGAAAATACTATATTAAAAGATAGAAAGATATTAAAAGATGATAAAAAGAATATTTGATTTAGTTTTTTCAATAATATTATTAATTATTTTAGCTCCTTTATTTGTGGTAGTTGGGGTGTTAATAAAGTTGGATTCATCAGGAGCTGTTTTTTTTAAGCAAAAGAGAGTAGGGAAAGATAATAAAGATTTTATGGTTTATAAGTTCAGGAGTATGAGTGATGGAACACCGGATGGAGCAAAAGAGGATTTAGGAGAAGAAAATTCGTATGTTACCAGAGTGGGGAAAATAATAAGGCAATTTACTATAGATGAGCTACCAAATTTATTTAATGTGGTAAGAGGAGAAATGAGTTTAGTTGGTCCTCGTCCCCCGTATTATACGCAGTATGATTTAATTAAAATGAGAACCGAGGCAGGGGTGCATAGGGTTAAGCCAGGCATTGCCGGTTATGCGCAGATTATGAAAACGGGGGGCGAAGATTTAGCGGCAAAAGTGGAGTGTGATAAATATTATGTGGAGCATATAAGTTTGTGGTTAGATATTAAGATTATTATTAGGACTGCGATTATGCGTTTTAGTTCCAAGGAGACGTTTTAAAGTATCAATCGACCAATTGGCCAATTGACCGATTAAAATGCAAGATAGAAAAATAGTTTTCAGTTATTAGTTTTTGGTTTTTAGACGAGATTGCGACGCTCGACGCTTCCTGTAGTTACTCGCGATGATGGAAAAAGATAGATTCCCACTACCCGTTTTCACGAGTACAAGTTTCATGGGAATGACAGAAGGAAGCGTGGGAATGACAGAAGGGAGCGAAAGTGTGGGATTTTTTATTTTTTCGTAAAGTTATAGAGCAGATAATAATTTCTCCCGGGTTTTTCTTGCTTTTAATTGTATTAATATATCTTTTATTAGTTTTAAAAAAGAAAAAGATGGCTCACCTATTAATATTTTTCTTTTTTATTTCCTTTTATCTTTTAAGTACTTGGCCCGGAGAATATCTTTTAGTTAGAACCCTGGAAGATGATTACTCTCCCTATTCTTTTGAACAATTAAGTAAAGAGGAGATAGGGGAAGGGGATACGGTAATGGTGATTCTATCGGGAGATATGGTCCTGGGTTCTCCAGCAGCAGGCGATGAGGGAGCAGAAATTGGAGAGACTACCCTGGCTAGACTTTATGGGGGATATAAAATTTATCAAAAATTAGGTTGTAATATTTTACTAAGCGGGGGTAACAGCCCAGGCAGGAGTAATGAATTGCCTATTGCCAAGGTGATGCAAGAGGTGCTTCTTTCCTGGGGAATAGATAAGGAGAAAATAATAATGGAAGATTTGTCTAAAACTACTTTGGAGAATGCGAAATATTCTTTAAAGAGATCAGAAGAAGAAGGTTATCAAAAGATTATTTTAGTTACCAGTGCTCTACATATGAGGCGTTCAGTAAAACGTTTTGAGAGGGGAGAGATTAAAATAATTCCTGCCCCAGTTAATTATATTTTAGGAAAAGAACCTTTGAATATTTTAGATTTTTTACCTAACGCAGAGGCATTAAATAATAATTTTTATGCTCTACACGAATGGATAGGTTTGATGTATTATGGTTTAGATTTTAGGTGAAGTGTTGGGCAAACTCTTAAGTGAATTGAAAAAATATAACAAGCGGTTTTGGTAAGCTGGTGCAGCCATTTTATAGGAAGATGTTTGGATATAAGGAAGGGGATTTTGATGCTCTCTTCACAGTCACTCGAAATGGAAGGGATTGTGATATAATGAATTTATAAATCATAATGTCATGGAATTAATAAAACAAGCCTTTGAGGGTTTTTGAGAGAAAGATGACAAAGGGGGTATAAGCAGGGTATGCCACTCACTGTAAGTATGCGTGAAGTAGAGGTATTGGTCTAATGCAGAAGATCCCACTTTTAAGTGGGAGTGTGGAAACGGCAAGTAAAAATGCACCTTGCACGGAGAATATTTCTTGT
>Ga0315274_10004072_pt1 | contig 21594 bp, 11 predicted proteins | sample YL17G02_20_MG_FD_203700 | JGI IMG/M metagenome (GOLD analysis project Ga0315274, IMG submission 203700) | Sediment microbial communities from Yellowstone Lake, YNP, Wyoming, USA - YL17G02_20 | ecosystem: Environmental > Aquatic > Freshwater > Lake > Sediment | place: USA: Wyoming | collected...
GCCTATTATATACACTATCGGCGTGACGAGGTCAACTCTTTTCAGATTCTTCGCACGCCTGCGTGCTGCCCACCTCTGGAGCAAACATGTTCCAGCGATGCCGGGCCACAATACCTGCGCCTGCATGGGATTAGCGGTCCCATGCAGGCGAGGCACTCGTTGTAGGGAAGTATATGGCAGGTTTTCCCACACGCCGCAGGCCCCGTAACCTAAGCCTCACACCATGCGGGCCCGCGCTGTCATCATCTTACGTTTTCTCCCGTCCCCCGTCAAGCCCTAAAACCACCAAATCCATTCGGAACGCATTTATTTTAGGACTCGGCCATCGATGGCCTGTCGTGCCGGTCCGAGGCTGTGGGCGGGTGCGTTCAGGCGGCAGTGCAGGATACAATGGCATTCGCGGAGGCCCGGTGCGGCCGGACTGTATGGATCTTCCATCAGGTCACGTGGACATAAGTCCAATCCATATCAGGATTTATGTCCACCTTCCGCATACTGGCGGTCGTGACATCGGAGCAGGCGATGGCGGCCACGGCAGGGATCCGTCGCACGAGAGGGCTTGGGGATGACTCGGATCAGAAACCGATCGGCGAGAACAGCCCTGCCACGGGAAGCAGCCACAGCAACCGGAAGTGCTCCCTTTCGGGCTCGATGAGCCTGCCTGTTCTCGGACACCGCCTGGGCGTTCGGATCGAATCGCCGTCTTCTCACGTCGTTTCGGAACTCGACGAAATGGGTTCTTCTCCTCTAACGAGCATTCTGCACCTCCATAAACCCCCAGGGGCGACCTCAAGTTTCCGTTCATGTCTTGGGGCACCCTACCATCCTCGACCGGAAAAAACAATCGGGGCCTACGCCGAATCCATCAGCATAGGCCCCGAACTGGTGCGAAATCATTTAGCTCAATGGAGAGCTATCGTAGTATGCTCATTCGAACACGATATCATCGATGTACATGTTGCTGCCATTGGTGTTATCGGTGGGGCCAAAGGAGATCTCAAATGAGTAGAACAGATCGGCGCTGAACTCCCAGGCAGGCAGGTCACCCCACACGCCTTCCCAGCCACCGGCGTTCGCACCCAGGATCGAGAGGTCAAACGTTTGCTGATGCCATTGGCCATCGGCAATCAGCACGCCCCAGAGCCCGTTGCCGTACCAGCCGCCGCCACTCCAGGCTTCGGTGCTCACGATCCAGTGGCAGACAATGTTTCCGCCGTTAAGGTCGGGGTCATCCACGCGATACCAGAACGACAGGGACTTGAGACCGCCCGCAGCATCGTCCACGGTAAAGTCCCGCGACGAAGCCCAGCCACCTTCCTGCTGTCCATTTGCGGCCTCGTTGATCGTGACACGCAGGGATTGGCTGCCGCCGGCGCTGTGGGTCTCGCTCGAAACGGCCACCGCTGTGCCGTCTTTGAGGTTTCCCCATCCTTGAGCACCCGTCTCGAAATCGTAAACTATACGCTTCGGAGCGCCTAAAGACGTTACGGTGATGTCGTCGTAGTAGACGGGCGACGCATTGTTGCCGTACAGATCGATGGCTTGAAGCGTGCCATGGACGTTGTCATCCCACTGCTCGGTGCCTATCAACTTGCCGTCGTAGTACCTGCTCACAGTGTTTTCATCCAGATCGATCAGGCACTTCACCTCGACCCACTTGTCACGCACGAGCGGCAGCGCGCCAACCGTTCCTTCGGTCATCTTGAACTCCGTCTGGACGGACCAGTCGAGGCCGGTGCCGGGATCGTTGTAGACATTCATCAGGATGAAGTAGGTGGTGCCCGTCGCGCCCGTGGGGATGTACTGCATGGCCGAGAAGATGACCTTCCCGCCCTTGATCGCGAATTCGTGCACCAGGTCGGCAGAGCCGATAATCTTGACGGAATTGGCGCCACTGAAGGCTTGCTCATTCGAGGCAGGCGCGCCGGCATTGGCATCGCCGCCCCAGCCCTTCCATCCGCCCTGGCCGTGCAGGCCACTTCCGGCGGCGTAGGACTCGAAGTCATCCGCAAACTCCACGGTCGCAGGCGTTCCGAGCAACTCGATCTCGGCAATCTGCATCATGGGGTCGGTGACTGGGTTGCGCAACGCCGGGAACACAATCTGGTAGTGCTTGTACGCCACACTATTCTCGAACGTGATCGGCGTCGAGTTCATCGTATAGCGGTCCGCCGCAGTCGCCTGGGCGAAATCAACGATGTCGCCGGCAGCGATCACTGTCCACGGTCCATCGATACTGTCATTCGAGCCGGACAGCTCGAACTTGACCGGATCACGTCCCGGAGAGTCATTCGCCGTCGTGAACGTCAGACCCGTAACGATGGTCGAGCCGACAGCCGGAGTGACCTGGATGCCGGTCGGCAGAAGCTCGCCTTTGAAATGCAGGAACTTCGTACTGCTGCTGTTGTCAATCGCATTTGCAGGGACTTCGTTAGGGATGGGCCAATCCATGTCATTCGGGACGCCCTGGACGGCATCGCCCGGTTGGGTCACATCCTGCGGTCCCACTGGCATCGGACGAACCGTGAAGCTCCAGACGGAACCCGCCGTGACATCACCGGCCCCGTTGATCTCATCGATCCGCCAGTAGTAGGTCTGATCCCCGGCAAGATCTGCGGGCAGCGCAAAACTCGGCACATCTACTCTGCCTTGCAATACGTTGGGGTCACCGGCCGCGACGAGGTCAGCATCGGTTCCCAGGAAGACATCGTGCGCAACCGCTTCGTCGCCCGGCTGCCACGTCAGCGCCACCGCTTCGCCGTACTCCAGCGTCGCGCCGTTCGCCGGTTGCGGGTCCCATGCAAGCAGCACGTTGCTGCCAAGCGCCCGGATCTCATTAGGTGTCAGCGCGCGGTTGTAAATGCGAGCATCATCCACTTTGCCGGGGAAGGAGCTCTCCTGCGTGATACGCTTGCCAATGTGGACGTTGTCACCGCGGATCGCCAGATTGACCACGTTGGACTTGGCGACATCGGTGTCCATCGCGGCACCGTCACCATAGTACGCTATGGTTGTTCCGTCGTACGTCATGGCATAGTGGTGCCACTCCAGAGCCTGCTGATCCGTGAAGATCGTCTCTTCAAAGCACCAGGCATGGGCGCCGACGCCGCCGGGCCCGCCAATGCTGTCGATGTTGAAGTGACTGCCGCATCCACCGCCCGTGGTCGTAAAGCCAAAGACCAGGGTCCAATCGGGGATGCTCGTGTGGTCGGCCTTTGCCCAGCAGGCAATCGTGGTCGGCATGTTGCCGCTGATGCCTACGCCGCCGATGCTCACATACTTACCGTTGCCGCCCGGGAGGCTGAGAACACCACCCATGTCAGGATCGTCCTCAAAGGTGATGCCACCGCCCACAAGCGTGCCGTGGTGATTGTTGCCCGACATATCCAGAACCGTCATGCTGTTCGCAGGCTCCGTGTCGAACGTCCACCACCCAACCAGATTCGGTTCACCCGCCCCGGCGATCGCCGGAATCGATGAGAAGCTCCACACATCACCGACTACCAGATTCCCTGAGGCGTCATGCTCATCAACACGCCAGTAGTACGTGCTCACGGGCTCCAGACCGCTGGGGTCAAAGGAGGTGTCTTCCTGCCCTGTGGCCACGGCCACGCCGGCATCGCCGGCCGCCACGGCTGCCTTGTCCGTCCCGAAGTACACGTCATGGGTCAGGACATTCTGCCCGGCCGCCCAACTGAGCTGGACGTCAAGCGGTGCATTCGCGGCGCCATCGGGAGGAGACTGGAAGTGAGCCTTCAAGGGCATCACGGTAAAGCTCCAGACCGTGCCCGTGCTCAGGACACCGGTGGTGCTCGCCGTGTCCACGCGCCAATAATAGGTGGCGCCGGGCTCGAGCGGCATCGGATAGAAGTACAAAGCCATCGCCGACGGCTGCTTGCTCATGAACCCGGGGTTCGGGTTGGTCCCGAAATAGATGTCATCCAGCATCCCGTTGGCGGCGGCCTTCCACTGGAACAGGGGGGACACTACTTCCAGAGTTCCACTGGCCGGGTTCGGGCAGACGGCCGGGAAAGACGTTCTGACGTATTCGGTCAGGACACCACCGGCGATAACCACCGGGCCATCGCCGATTCCGGGACCGCCCCAGGCAGCGGTAATGCTATCGCCGCCGCCGCCTTCCTTCAGCAACATCTCAATGTAGTACTTCTGCCCGGCTTTCAGGGCGATGGGAGCGGACTTCTGTCCGGCTTCCTTGCCCCACTCCTCCACCCCCGTCCAACCGGCCACCTGCGCGATCATCGTCGCGTTGGCCGCCGTGTCGTCCGTGCTCAGCCACAACTGGCAGTTGTCGTCGCCGGAGACCCAGAAGGTGTAGTCGCCGTCGGCGGCCGGCGTGAGATACGCACGAGCCCGAAGGCCGTAGTTGTCCTTCCAATCCGCCGGGCTCTTGAGAGCGTCCAGCAGCTCGGACTGGCTGGGCCCGTCCGGGAAGCTGCAAGCGGTCCTCAAATTGTCATTAACACTCACGCCTCCAATGTCAAACCAATACTCGAAGAGCACCTTGCCCGGGGCTGCCGTGCTGCACGCCAGCACGAGTGCCACGCCCAAGGCCAACACACAAAGTCGCTTTTGAAACATTTTGATCCTCCTTTTATAGATGCCACTGTTCAGGGCCCCTGGTTACACACCAAGTGCCCGTCCCTCCTCAAAGTCATAGATCGCTCCATCCATCGGTGGTCCTCACCCAAGTCAGCAAATCCCAGATATCTCCCTCACGCGAAGATAGAATCCACCTGTTCACCTCCTTTCCCGAATGACCAGAAAACGTGTACGGCATAGAAGCCATAGAAATGGATGGACAGACTCCGCGATGCAGCTCGATAAGAGCGGACCTCTGCTCCCCCGTATGCTATGTGTTCAGCGAAATACACCCTGTCGAGGGCCTCCGACCTTCTCCGTGATCACGCAGAGCCCACGGAATGCCCAGGCAGCACAACACGCTGCGCCTGCATTCCCACCTGGAGCCCATACTTCAACTCCATTTATACCTTATCGGCCTGCGTCATGCAACCTTTTTTTGCCTGGGCCCGAATAATTCTGCCGATGGGGCCCCACAGAGGCTGAAAGAAGGCTGGGACGCCCCACACCGCCCGGCTCCGCGGGCAAACGCCTCTTTCTCCAGCGGCGACATCCCGGGGGCCGCTCTCTTGCCTGCCGCCGACATTTCTGTTAGGACAGGGGACACGTGAACAGACGAATCCAAGGATGATGACCCAGCCGAAGAAGAGGGCCAAACAGACAGGCTGATGGAAGGAGAACCTCTCATGGCACGTGTTAGCCGTATCACCTGGTCGATGATTCTGGTGTCATTCCTGGTGAGGTCCGCCCCGACCACCGCCTCACAGGGCGTTTTCGACGTTCGCAACAGTGGGGCTGTGGGCGACGGCAAGACGCTCGACACTGGTGGGATCAACAAGGCCATCGAGGCTTGTGCACAGGCCGGCGGCGGCCAGGTGCGGTTCACGCCCGGCAGATACCTGTCGGGAACCGTGCATCTGAAGAGTCACGTCACGCTCTTCTTCGAGGCCAGGGCCACCCTGGTAGGCACTGCGGACCTCACCCAGTACCAGCATCCGACCTTGCCGGACTTCATGCCCGAGGCCAGGTGGGGCAAGTGGCACAGGGCGCTGATCCTCGGCGACGGCCTGGAGGACATCGCGATCGCCGGGCAGGGCGTAATCGACGGCAACAAGGTCTTCGACCCCACCGGCGAGGAGCGGACGCGCGGGCCGCACACCTTCGTGTTCGTCAACTGCCGCAATGTCACGGTCCGGGACGTGTCGTTTATCGACTCGGCCAACTACGCCATCTTCTTCCAGATCAGCAGCGACGTGGACATTCACAATGTGAAGTTCACGGGCGGCTGGGACGGCGTGCATTTCCGCGGCGCGCCGGAGCGGCCCTGCCGCAACGTGAGCATTGTCGGCTGCCGGTTCTACACCGGGGACGACTCCATCGCCGGACGGTACTGGGAGAACACTCTGATCTCCGACTGCGTCGTGAACTCCTCGTGCAACGGCATCCGCCTGATCGGCCCCGCCACGCACCTGACGATCCACAATTGCCTGTTCTACGGCCCGGGCGTCCAGCCGCACCGCACCTCCAACCGCTACAACATGCTCGCCGGCATCAACCTCCAGCCGGGGGCCTGGGACGCGACCAAAGGCGAGCTGGACGACGTGCTGATCTCGGACATCACGATGAAGAACGTGGCCACGCCGTTCCATTTCCTGATCAAGCCGGGCAACACCGCCGGATGCATCACCGTCAGCCGGGTCAGCGCCACCGGCGTCTATCGCGCCGCCTGCTCCGTCGAGAGCTGGGCGGACGCTCCCTTCAGGGACGTGACATTCCGCGATGTGAGCGTCGAGTTTGAAGGCGGCCGGCGCCCGGAGCCAGCGAGCCAGCCGGTCAAAGCGCCCGGCGTCGATGCCCGACCGCTGCCCGCCTGGGGCTTCTACGCCCGCAACGTTGAGAAACTCACCTTGGAGGACGTCCGTTTGGGCTGCGTCCAGGAGGATCTGCGACCGATGGTGATCTGCGAGAATGTGAGACAGCTTGCATTCGACGATCTCGATTTCCCGCGATTTGCGGACGCTGCCGACCTGATGGCATTGTACGATGTCTCGCGCGTCCGGCTGCGGGATACCGCCATCCAGGCTGTGCAACCGGCCTATCTCGACCTGAGAGCGGCCGCCGACGATGAGGCGGGCCGCCTCATCGCGGGCAAGCCCTATGCCGTCGCCGTGACCGTGCAGAATGGCAAGCAGGAAGGGCTCGGCAATATAGAACTCATCGCGGCCGGCCAGACCATCACGCGCTGGGTCTGGCTGCGCCCGGATGAAAAGAAGGAGGTCACGTTCCGGGGTTTGACCGTCCCCGCCGCCGGTCCCTGCCAGTTACAAGCCGGCAGCCTCACCAAGACCATCACCGTCGGGCCAGAGCCGTGATGGCGACGGTGTGACTTGCGGGCCACGTCGAGGCATGGTATAGTCATGCTGCGTAATGTCGTATCCGTGTAGAGGCCCAATCAGGAGAAATGCCATGAATCGTCGCGAATTCCTTCGAGCCGCCGGCGCCGGAGTTGCCTTGTCCACCATCGGTAACTATGTCCCCGCCTATGCCCAGCCCAAGCCGAAGCGTGTGGGCCTGATCGGGCCCGGCTGGTACGGCAAGAGCGCCCTGTTTCGCCTGCTCCAGATCGAGCCGGTGGAAGTGGTGGCGCTGTGCGACGTGGACAAGCGAATGGTGGCCGAGGCCGCCGAGATGGTGGCCGCACGGCAGAAATCGAAGAAGGCGCCTCGCACGTTCGGCGACTATCGTGAGATGCTCAAGCAGGAGCAGCTCGACATCGTGCATGTCGCGACACCGGACCACTGGCACGCCCTGGCGATGATCGCCGCGGTCAAGGCCGGCGCCGACGTGTACGTCGAGAAGCCCATCAGCGCGGACGTGGTCGAGGGCCAGGCGATGCTGGCCGCCGCCCGCAAGTACAAGCGGGTGGTGCAGGTGAACATGCAGCGTCGCAGCACGCCGCATCTCGTCGAGGCCCGAGACAGGATCATCAAGGAGGGCAAGCTCGGCAAGGTCGCCTACGCCGAGATCTGCTGCTATTACCACATGCGAGCCCGGGGCAACCCGCCGGACACGCCGCCGCCCGAACACCTCGACTACGAGATGTGGACCGGACCGGCCCCGATGCGCCCGTACTGCTCGATCAACCACCCGCGAGGCTGGCGGGCCTTCATGGAGTACGGCAACGGCATCGTCGGTGATATGTGCGTGCATATGCTCGACATGGTCCGCTGGATGCTCGACCTCGGCTGGCCCAAGAGCATCAGCTCCTCCGGCGGCATCCTCGTGGACAAAGGCAGCAAAGCCAATATCAGCGACACACAGACCACCACGTTCGACTTTGACGGCCTGCCCATCGTCTGGACCCATCGCACCTGGGGCGCATCGCCCGACCCGGAATTTCCCTGGGCCGCCTTCCTCTATGGCGACAAGGGCACCCTCAAGGCCGATGTCCATAAGTACCAGTTCATTCCGCAGGGCCAGGGCGAGAAACTCGAGGGCAAGGCCCTCTACGAGTACGACAAGTACCCCGAGGACCAGACCGAGAAGGACCTGGAACGACACGTCGCCTCCGCGATGCGTCGTCACTACAGGAACTTCCTGGACATGGTGGAGACGCGCGGCCGGCCCATCTCCGATATTGAGCAGGGCTATATCACAGCCGCCTCGTGCATCCTGGCCAATGTCTCGTGCAAGCTCGGCCGAAAGCTGGTTTGGGACCCGGAGAAGGGTCAGGTCCTCGGCGACGAAGAGGCCAACCGCCTCCTCGCCCGGCCCTATCGAGGCCCCTGGGTCCACCCCGACCCTGCCGGCGTTTGACCCCGCGAAGGATCGCTGCGCCGCTTGCCCGGGCAAGCATAGGTCCTATTCGTCCTATAGCGGTCTGCTACGGCCGTCGCTTCTGATCTTCGCAAGCATTGCGGCCATCTTCTTGACGACCTCCGGCTGCTGAGCTGCGAGATTGTGCCTCTCGCCGAGATCGTCATCGAGGTTGTAGAGTTGTGCTTGCGGGTCGTTGCCGAGCTCCGTATTCGTGTTGGCGTTGACCTTTGCCCCCCGGCTCGGCTCGATGTACTTCCAGTCCCCCTGGATCAATGACAGCGTGCCCGCGTGCTCGACCAGGTGGTCCCGGCCGGTCTGTGATTTTCCGAGCAGGGCGGCCGACACATCGAAGCTGTCCGGCCCGGCCGCCGAGTCGAGTTTCTGCCCGGTCAGCGCCGCCATCGACGAGAGCAGATCGATCTGGCAGACCAGCGCGTCGGACACCCCCGGCTTCACCCGCTCCGGCCAGCGCACGAGGAACGGCACACGCGTCCCCGCATCGAACGCGCTGTACTTGCCGCCGCGAAGCGGGCCCGCAGGCGTATGACCGTCGAGCAGCTCCACCGCCCGATCCTTGTACCCATCGTCCACGACCGGACCGTTGTCGCTCGTGAAGATCACTATAGTGTTCTCCGCCAGGGCGAGTCTCTCCAACGTCCCAAGGACTTCGCCGACGCACCAGTCGAGCTGCACGATCGCGTCGCCGCGAGGGCCCAGGCCGCTCTTGCCGGCGAACCGCGGGTGCGGCACGCGAGGCACGTGGATATCGTGGGTCGAGAAGTACAGGAAGAACGGCTCGGCCTTGTGCCGCTCGATGAACCGTACCGCTTTGCCGGTGATCGTATCCGCCATGTCCTCATCGACCCAGCGGGCGGCCTTGCCGCCAGCCATGTAGCCGATCCGGCTGATCCCGTTGACGATGGTCTGGTCATGCCCGTGGCTGGGATGCATCTTGAGCAGCTCGGGGTGGTCCCTGCCGGTTGGCTCGTCGCCGACGGGCTGCTTGTAGCTGACCCGGATCGGGTCACTGGGATCCAGCCCGACGACCCGCCGGTCCTCCACGTACACGCATGGCACACGGTCTCCCGTCGCGGGGATCAGGAAGCAGGAATCAAACCCGATGTCCAACGGTCCCGGCCCGATCCGGCCATTCCAATCCAAGTCCCCCGCTCCGAGTCCCAAATGCCACTTGCCGACCACGCCGGTTCTATATCCGGCCTTCTGCATCAGCGAGGGGAGCGTCACCCGCCCCGGCTCGACGATCAGCCGGGCGTCCCCCGGCAACACTCCTGTCCCCTTCCGCCGCCACGCGTACTCGCCGGTCATCAGCGCGTACCGCGAAGGCGTGCAAGTCGCCGACGCCGAATGGGCATTGACGAACCGAATCCCCTCCCGCGCGATTCGATCGATGTTCGGCGTGGCGACTTTGGTCGCCCCATAACAGCCGACATCGCCATACCCCAGATCATCCGCATAAATGAGCACGACATTCGGCTGCCTTTTCTCGGCGGCCTCGCACGCGATGGGAAGCAGAGCCGCCGCCGCCGCCAAACCTGCCGACTTCAGGAATACCCGACGCGATACCCGCTGTGCCATTGGACTGACTCCGATTTGTGCCGGCCACACTGTCTTCTCATTCCCGCGCGGACGGGAATGCACCGCCCCAATCATAAGCCCCCGGCAATCCTCTATCAAAGCAATTCACCCTCATGAATAGAGATGGAATCTGCTATCGAAGATCCGGCGGACTGCGGCGCAAAATGGAAAACGCCCTCTTGACAAGTTAAACAAACGTTTTAAACTATCGTATGAAACATATGTTTCGCAGGTGGAGTGAACCGTAAGGGAAGAAGAGTCTACATTTCACAACCCGGCGCCGCGTATCAGCCGAGCGGCGAGACAGCCGCGTTTTCAATACTGAAAAACGGGGCTTCCCGGCCGGTAGCGCCACAGAGAGACAGGTAAACCCATGAGCGATCCGTCGCCGAAGAAGAAATCAGGAAAGAAAAGCCGAGCATGGCTGCGTGCGATCATCACGCTAGTCGTCCTGTTGGGGGCGATTGCCGTACTGGCCGCTATTACGCAGATACCAGCGCCGAAACGAGAGGCAGTGGTCACGGAGGCCCCACCGGTCAACGTGTCGGTGATCACCGTGACGGCGGAGCCACTTCTGCCCGATACGTTCGACCTGCCGGCGGCCGTTGAGCCGAACCGGATCGTTACGGTCTCTGCCGAAGTAGCCGGCGGTATCGAGCAAATGCCGCCCAAGGAGGGCAGCACCGTCCAAGCCGGCGACGTGCTGGTCCAGCTCAACACGGACCTGATCAAGCCTCAAGTGGAGATCACCAAAGCACAGTATGACCGTGACAGGATTCAGTACGAGCGAATGTCCGCCCTGGTCAAGACGGACGCCACCTCTCGAAGCGACCTCGACGACGCCACGACCAAGCTGGCCACCAGCGAGGCCCAATTGCAGGAAGTGCGGGCTCGCCTCCAGCGAACTCGCATCGTCGCGCCGATCACGGGCATATTGAACGATCTTCCCGTCGAGGAAGGCGAGTACGTTCAGCCCGGCACAGCGGTGGCCGAGGTCGTGGAGACCGATCCGGTCAAGGTCGTGGTGCAGGTGCCCGAGCGCGACGTTCCCTTTTTCTCGGTCGGCCAGACCGCGGGTGTCCTTGCGGACCTCAAGGGCCGTGAGCAATCGGCGGCAGGCACCATTACGTTCATCAGCGAACTGGCCGACCCGCAGACCCGCTCCACGCGACTGGAGATCACCGTACCCAACAAGGACGCCCTGCTGCGCAGCGGGCAGATCGTGCGCGCCCGCCTGACCCGCCGGGTCCTCGAGAACGTCGTGATGGTCCCGTTGCTGGCGGTGATCCCGATGGAGGACGGCAAAGCCGTATACGTTGTCGAGTCCGCGCTGGCTCAACGCCGCAACGTCAAGCTTGGCGTCATCAAGGGCGACCGCGTCCAGGTGACCGACGGCCTTCAGCCGGGCGATCAGCTCATCATCTCCGGCCACCGCTTCGCCGCGCCGGGGCAGAAAGTCAGCGTCATTCCACAGGGGAAGGAATAGGAGTTCTGCAAAATGGAGATTCGGCTTACTTTGGGAAGGAAAAATGGCTCATCCGGTTTTCGCGTACTTTGGGGTGGTGCAGTACCCAACGACCGGGGACGCTGTCCCCGGACCCCTGGCATTCTGCGCTTTTCACCAATGGCATGGGAGCGGGCCGCCCGAGGATCCACAGGATGCTGCTGGATCAAGCGAAGAGGAACGGGGCTTCGGGCAACCCTCCGCCACGGCGATTGCCTCTTCTATCATGCTATTGGACCCATGCGACAAATGCCAGGGGCTTGGGGACAGCGTCCCCAAAAGGCAAAGAAGTACGCAAAAACCGGATGAGCCGGAAAAATCGTTTTCTCGATTCTTCCTTCCTAAACGGCAAGTGCATGATGCGCAACCGCTCAGGCGGATCCTTCAAGGAAATCCCAGAACCGATTTCCTTGAAGGATAGAAGCCCAATCTCCCTTTTGCAGAAGTTCACTGAGGAAAGCGAATCGTCGCCATGATACTTACCGATCTTGCCATCAAGAATCGAACCACTGTAGCCGTGCTGGGCCTGCTCGTAATCCTCCTGGGCGGGTACAGCTACTACTCGCTGCCGCGGGAGGCGTTCCCGGACATTCCCATTCCGTACATCCTCATCAACACGATATACGAGGGGGTTTCACCGGAAGACATTGAGAGCTCGATCACAATGAAGATCGAGAAGGAGCTCACCGGTATCCGCGGCGTCAAGGAGATCACCTCCAGCAGCGCCGAGGGGATGTCCATGATCAGCGTGGAATTCACGCCGGACGTGCCGCCGGACGTGGCCCTGCAGCGGGTCCGCGACCGCGTGGACATGGCGAAGGGCGAGCTTCCGCAGGAGGCGGAGGACCCGGTGATCAAGGAGATCAGCTTCGATGAATTCCCCATCATGCAGGTCAGCATCTCCGGCGACGTCTCGCCCGTGCAGCTCAAGGGGATCGCCGACGACATGCAGGACGCCATCGAGACCCTTCCGGGCATCCTGAAGGTCGAGGTGCTCGGCGCCCTGGAGCCGGAGATCCGGCTGGAGTTCGACCCCGAGCGGCTGGCCATGTACAACCTGACGATCCCGGAAATCCTCGCGCTGATCCCGTCGGAGAACGTGAACATCTCCGCCGGCGGCCTGGAAACCGCGGGCACCCGGTTCCACATCCGCGTGCCTGCCGAGTTCGTCACGCCCGAAGAGGTGGACCACCTGCTCATCACCACCCGAAACGGCAAGCCCATTTACCTGGCCGACGTGGCCTCCGTGCGCGATACGTTCAAGGACCGCGCCAGCTACTCGCGCATCAACCGCCGGGACAACGTCACCCTGAGCGTCCAGAAGCGCGCCGGGGCCAATATCGTGCAGGTCTCCGACATGATCAAGGCCGTCGTCGCCAAGGCGCAGGAGCAGGTCCCCCCCGCCGTGAAATTCGACATCACCTATGACATGTCCAAGTACATCCGCAACATGGTGGCCGACCTGGAGAACAACATGGCCTCCGGGCTGATCCTCGTCGTCGGGATCCTGGTGCTGTTCCTCGGCTGGCGGTCCAGCATGATCGTCTCGATGATCATTCCCTTCAGCATGCTCGCCAGCTTCTTCATTATCCAGATGCTGGGCTACACGCTGAACATGATCCTGCTGTTCAGCCTCATCCTGGCGCTGGGCATGCTCGTGGACACGGCCATCGTGATTGTGGAGAACATTTACCGGCATATGCAGTTGGGCGTGCCCCGGCTGCAGGCGGCGATCATCGGCACGCGGGAGGTGGCCTGGCCCGTAACGAGCTCGACCCTGACCAATGTGGCCAGCTTCATTCCGCTGATGTTCTGGCCGGGGATCATGGGCGACTTCATGAAGTACCTGCCCATTACCGTGACGATCGTGCTGCTCAGCTCGCTGTTCGTGGCGCTGGTGTTCAATCCGACGTTCTGCGCGGTCGCCGCGGGCGGCGCCCCGCCCAAAGGACGAGAGGGTCGCTTCATCCGCAACTATCGCCGGGTGCAGCATCTGGCGATCTCATGGCCCGGCGTCACGGTGATCGTCGCCTGCTTCCTCCTGGGGGCGATGACCATCCTGTACACGAAGTTCGGCAACGGCGTGGAGTTCTTCCCGCAGGGCGACCCCGAGCGGGCCACGATCGACATCCGTGCGCCCCAGGGGACCAACATTCACGAGAGCGATCGCATCGCGAGAATCATCGAAGAGCGCATCAAGCCGTGGGACCCGTACATCGAGTACATGATTGCGAACGTCGGCTCCGCGGGCGGCGGTTTCGACCTGGCGGGCAGTGGGGGCGGGCCGCACTTGGCCAATCTCACCCTGGTCTTCTACGATTTCGCCGTGCGGGAGAAGCCCTCGATGGAGGTCATCGCGGAGGTTCGGCAGGCCATCGCGGATATTCCCGGCGCCGAGATTCGCGTCGAACGAGAGAGGGACGGTCCGCCGACCGGTGCGGCCGTGACAGCTCGCATCGTCGGCGAGGATTTCAGGCAGCTCGAATCGCTCAGCCGGCAGGCCCAGGACAAGATCATCGGCGTCGACGGCCTTGTCAACCTCCGCAGCGACCTTGAGGCGACGCGTCCCGAACTGGCCTTCACGGTCAACCGCCGGGAGGCCATGCTCCTCGGCGTCAACACCGCCACGGTCGGCAACTTCCTCAAGATGGCGATCTTCGGGACCAAGGTCGGCACCTACCGCCAGTTCAACGACGAGTACGATATCACAGTGCGGCTGCCGCTGGAGGAGCGGGTCAACATCGACGACCTCTACCGCCTGAAGGTCCCCAACCTGGCGGGCAATGCCGTGCCGCTCAGCTCCCTCGGGCGATTCGAGTACCAGGGCGGATTCGGCACGATCAATCGCGTCAACCAGAAACGCGTGGTGACCCTGACGGCGGACGCGGAAGGAAGACTGAGCACGGAAGTGCTGAGGGACGTGCAGACCGGGCTGAACGAACTGAAGATGCCCATGGGCTACGAGATCCGATATGCGGGCGAGAAGGAGGAACAGGAGAAGGCCCAGGCGTTCCTGGGGAAGGCCTTCGTGATCGCCCTGCTGCTCATCGTCATGATCCTTGTCATGCAATTCAACTCGCTGCTGATCCCCCTGATCATCATGTCCACGGTCGGGCTGTCCCTGGTCGGCGTGCTGCTGGGCCTCATCGTCTGCGGCCTGCCGTTCAATATCATCATGACCGGCATTGCCGTCATCAGCCTCGCCGGCATCGTCGTCAACAACGGCATCGTGCTGCTGGATTTCGCGCAGCAATTGCAGCGCGACGGTTTGAGCCTCATGTCGGCGACCATCGAGGCCGGCGTCACACGACTGCGCCCGGTGCTGCTCAGTGCGGCCACCAACTTCGTCGGCCTGATCCCCATGGCGTTGGGGATCTCCTTCGATTTCCACACCTTCACCTGGGCGACCAAGAGCGAGTCCACACAGTGGTGGCGGAATATGTCCATCGCGATCATCTTCGGCTTGTCGTTCACGACCGTCCTGACGCTCGTGATCATCCCGTCGCTGTACGTGATGCTCGGCCGCCTCGCGGCCCGCCTGCACCCCCACCACGTCCCCGCCCCGGCACAAGGGAACACGGCTACCGAGCCCGAACCGGCATAAGCCGGCCAACCGATCGGACAAGGATTGAGGCTGGCAGCCGGGCCGTCTTTCCTGCCAGCTCTATGGCAAAGGGCTCACAGGCGAGTCCACGACAAGATTGTGGCGGATGTCGAGTGGGTCGGTGGGTGGCACCCTCAAGCGCAGCTTGGGGGTGGCTTGTGCGATCGCAGCCCGCATCTTCATTTCGCCGGACAATCTCACGTTGCGTTGTCGGTCCGAATGTGGTTTGATAACACGTCGAAACGATGCCCCGTCAGGGCATCACGTTCGTTGACTTGTCTGTGTGGATACGGCAGGAGATCATACGATGACGGCGAAAATGTCACGGGTGATATGGATCGGGGTTGTCATGCTCGCGCTCGGGATTGTGACTCATGCCCAGACGGGCGAGCAGGGGTGGATCAGCCTGTTCGACGGCAGCTTCAACGGCTGGAAGGCGGCCGAGCGAGAGAATGCGAGCACCTTTTCCATCAAGGATGGGGCCATCGTCGCCCACGGGCCGCGGAATCACCTGTTCTACGTTGGCCCCGTGCACTACGCCGACTTCCGCGACTTCGAGCTGAAGGTCGATGTCATGGCCGAGCCGAACTCCAACGGCGGCATCTACTTCCACACGCAATATCAGGACCAGAACTGGCCCGGCAAGGGCTTCGAGGTCCAGGTGTGCAATGAGAGCTACCGCCGGGACGCACGCAAGACCGGCAGCCTGTACAGGATGCAGGATAACAAGGAGTCGGCGGTCGGGGACAACGAGTGGTTCACCATGCACGTCATCGTGCAGGGCAGGCACGTCGTGGTCAACGTGAATGACAAGACGGTGACGGACTGGACGGAGCCGCAGCCGCCGAACCCGCCGTCCGGCATGTCTGGCCGTATCCTCGATAGCGGCACCTTCGCCCTGCAGGGCCACGACCCGGGCAGCACCATCTACTACAAGAACATCCGCGTCAAGCCGCTGTTTCCCATCGTGGACTACCACCTCCACGTCAAGGGCGGCCTGTCACTCGATGACATCGTTAAGTTCGCGAATCTGCACGCCATCGGGGCCGGCGTCGCCGTGAATTGCGGCGTCGGATTCCCGACCACCAACGACCAGGCCTTGCAGCGGGTCCTCGACAGCTTCCAAGGCAAGCCCGTCCATAAAGCGATGCAGGCGGAGGGCCGCGAGTGGGTCAAGATGTTCTCGCCCGAGATGATCGCCAAATTCGATTACGTCTTCACGGATTCGATGACGTTCACCGACCAGCGGGGCAAACGGACGCGTCTTTGGATTCCCAGCGAAGTCGAGGTCGGCGATAAGCAGGCCTTCATGGAGATGCTGGTCGAGAAGACCGTCGGCATCCTGAACAATGAGCCGATCGACATCTACGTCAACCCGACGTTCCTGCCGGACGTGATCGCAAAAGAATACGACACGCTCTGGACCGATGCGCGGATGGACCGCGTGATCGAGGCGGCCGTGAAGAACGGCGTCGCCATCGAGATCAACGCCCGGTACAAGCTGCCCAGCGAGAAACTCCTCCGCAAGGCCAAAGCCGCCGGCGCCAAGTTCTCGTTCGGCACGAACAACGGCAGCAGAGACGACCTGGGCGACTTAACCTACAGCCGCCTGATGGCCAAGCGCCTCGGCCTGACCGCCGCCGATATGTTCAGCCCCAAGCCCGATGGCCAGAAGCCCATCCAGCGCAAAGGCCTGCCACGATAAGCCAAATCTGATATCTGAAATTCGTGGTTTCTGATGGAGCTCGAACGTCAGGGCGTCAGGCACGCTGTGCTCACCATCCGCGCTCCGTATTCCTTGAACCGCGCATCCAAACAGGCCAGTCCTCTGGCTGCGAATGGTAGCTACGCCATGTCCGTGGCCAGATGTCTCGACTTCGCTTCGCTGCGCTCGACATGACAGGGTGCGAAGGATTCTGTTGTAGTCGGGATAACGTATCGGACCTTGACCCGACCATACAGGAGGCCATAAGACGGCAAAGGCTCCTCACCCTGTGAAGCATCAGGCGGGCAGGGATATGCGGGGGCATTGGGCGGTCAGGATTTCGCAGCCGGACTCGGTGATGAGGATGTCGTCCTCGATGCGGACGCCGAGCTTGCCGGGGACGTAGACGCCGGGCTCGATGGTGATGATCTGGCCGGCTTTGAGGCTGCCCTTGGCCTTCCCCCGAAGGAACGGGATCTCGTGGATTTCCAGGCCGAAGCCGTGGCCGGTCCCGTGGCCGTAGACCGGCAGGCCGCTCTCGCGAATGACGGCCCTCGGGATCGCATCGAGCTTCGCCAGTTCGATCCCTGCTCTTGCGGCGTCAATCGCCGCGGCCTGGGCCTTCTCCACCACGTGATACGCCTTGCGCCACGCGGCGGTGGGCTTGCCGATGAAGAAGCTGCGGGTGATATCGCAGCAATAGCCTTTGTACCGCGCGCCGAAGTCGATCAGCACGGTATCCGTTTCCCGGAGTTTCCTGGGGCCGGGCTGGTGATGCGGCCGCGAGGCGTTGGGCCCGAACGCGACGATGGTCTCAAAGCCGACCTTCGCCCCCTGCCGGCGCATCTCCAGATCGACAATGCCCGCCAGCTCGCTCTCCGTCACGCCCGGCCTGGCATGGCGCACGGCCTTCTTGAATGCCGTGGCGGCAATGGCCGCAGCGGTCCTGATTGCGGCGGTCTCTTCCCCATCCTTGACGGCCCGCAGGGTCTCGATGATCTCGCCGGCCGGCTTGAGAGGCACGTCGATGCCCTTCTTCAAAACCCTGTACATCGCCACGGAAATCGAATTCTCCACGGCGACCGTCGTCTTCAGCCGGAGTTTTCGCACGAGCTTGCCGGCCGCCGGGGCGATCAACTCTTTGCGCTCCACGATGGTTGCCCCGACGCATTCCTTCCCGGCCTGCTCGGTGTAGCGGCTGTCCGTCAGCAGGTACACCGCCTTTCTCGTGACGATCGCCCAGCTATCCTCGCCGGAAAAGCCCGTGAGGTACGTGACATTCGCAGGCTTGGTCAGGATCAATGCGGCCACATGCCGGTCCCGCAGTTGTTCCCGGGCATTCCTGACACGACGCCGTAGATGCTCTGTCTTCATGGTCCCGTCCAATCCGCAAATGCGTCTTTTGCAGGGTGAGCTGTGCCCACCCTCTGCGGCAACGAGCCGATTCTACCAGACCATGCCGGAGGCCCAAAGCGCTAAACTCACGAGCAATGGCAGTATGGCAGTCGGCATTCACGCAGAATTGCCCCGTGTTTTTCTGCGGGGCCATTTGGCGTCGCGGGCTTTTGTATCCATACTTTCCACAGAGCGAGATGAGTGTGGAGGGCGACAACTGCGGTGAGGCAGTTCGCGGGTTTTCCGCAGGGGAGAACTGTCTTGCATAAGACTCATTCCCACGAGTAGGACGGCGACTGCCGTCCTTTTTTTATGCTTTGTCCCGCACACCCGGCGGCATTAGAATACGTAGGCATCTCATAAGGATTTCTCATCAGGAGTTTTGGACGCTATTGACGAATGATTTTCTTGCCGATCCGGACAAGTATATGGCCGAGGCGAACGCCGTACGCAAATTATGCTCTGATACTCGCCAACGTTGTGATCTTCCTGCTTTCCTACGGGGGGCCGTACGAGTACCGCATCGGGATTCTGTGGATACGGCCCTGGGCGGCCCACTGGCTGCTGGTGCCGGCGGGTTGGGAATACTGGCAGTTCCTGACGTACGCCTTCCTGCACGGCGGCTACATGCACATCATCGGCAACATGTTCTTCCTGTACCTCTTCGGCAACAACATCAATGACAAGCTCGGCCACTTCTGGTACGTCCTATTCTACTTGGCCGGCGCCGTCCTGAGCGGCATCGGCCATACGCTCGTGAACGTGCATTCCGTTTCCCCGACGCTCGGAGCCAGCGGCGCCGTCGCAGCGGTCACCGGGGCCTACCTCGTGCTGTTCCCACAGACCCTGATCACCGTGCTGTACTGGTTCTTCATTATCGGGACGGTCGAGGTTCCGGCCCTCTGGTTCATCGGCTTCAAGATGATCCTGATCGATAACATGATCGCGCGCCTTACGCCCGGCGTGGCGTATGATGCGCACATGGCCGGGTACGCGTATGGCATAGGGACCACATTGCTGCTCCTGGCCACCCGGCTCGTGAGCAGCAGCAGCTTCGATCTCTGGGCGATGATCCGGCACTGGAATCGCCGCAGGCTCTACCGCGACACCGTCGCGAGCGGCTACGATCCATTCTCCGGCGAGGGGGGCCGCAAGCGCGTCGAGGCGAGGGAGATCCCGGCGACTGCCGAGAACCCGCAGGAGCAAACCAGGATCGCGCAGATTCGCCATGAGATCAGCCACTGGATCACGCAACGCAACCTGCCGGCGGCGGCCGACCTGTACCTGGAGCTGATGCAGATCGACCGGGAACAGGTGCTGCCGCGACAACACCTGCTCGACGTCGCCAACCAATTGGCCAGCGACCATCGTGCGACGGAGGCGGCCCAGGCCTACGAGCAGTTTCTCACCCACTACGGCACCTACGAGTACGCCGAGCAGGTGGAGCTGATGCTCGGCATCCTGTACTCCCGCTACCTGCACAAGCCGCAGGAAGCGGTAGAGCATCTCCAGCGAGCCGCCGAGCGACTCTCCGACCCCAACCAGCTCGAAATGTGCCGCCAGGAACTCGCCCGACTGAAATGAACGTCCAAATCCTCTCTGCCACAGAGACCCTGCCCCCGCGAAGGGCCTGATCGGGGGCGGGAATCCAGGTTTCTTCACCACGAAGCTCGGAGGCCAGACCGAAAGTAGGAGGATGCCTCCGGAATCCAAGCTCCCCGCGGAACGGATGATTCCTAATGCAAGACGAGCCTCCGTTCACTCCCCAGCCGCAATCGCTGCCCGCCGAGCCGCTGGCGTCCTTGACGTAGCGCCACTTGAGGGTATGCGAGCCGGCGGAGGTGATCGTATAGCTCTTGGGCTGCCAATCGACCGTGCCGCTGATGCGGTCCTGGCGGTTGGCGTCGATATAGAACTCCAGCCAGTCGCTATTGGACTGCGACGAGACCTTCCACAAGAACGTCAGGCTGCCTTCCGTCTGGACATCGACCGTCGTCTGCATCCAGGACTCCTCGGAATCATCGACGTCATCGCCGCTCTGGGCCGCATCGCCGCCATAGCAGTACGTGCTGGTCTGGCGATACCACCAGGTGCCGCCGGTGGTGTAGGTCAGCGAGGAATCGACGGCGTCGGCCAGGAAGTTGGTGACCGTCGGAATCCACTCGATGTGATCGACCCAGATGCAATCGCTGCCGCCCGAGCCGCTGGAGTCCTTGCTGTACCGCCATCGGAACGTGTGCGTGCCGGTGCATCGCTCCCGCTGTGTGTCAACAAGACAGAGCTGTCGCGCAATCACGAGCATAGTGACCATGTTGGCCGCTGGCGGTCTGATTGTCAATCTGCAACAGCGACGGAATTTGCGACATAGTGAGCCGGTAGCATCGGAAATAGGTGACTGTCCCCGGTTTCCCCCCAGCCTACCCGACCGCTCCCGTCGCGTCAAGCACCCTCCCGAAATGAGTATGGTGTCCCCGGAATTCTCCAAAGTGCTTGCGGACGGCAGTGCCATTCGTTCCTGACCCCGTTCTGACCCCCATAGATGTCCCCCGATTCACGCCTCTACATACCAGAAGTAGACACCGGGACGCAACTCGGTGTGCTTCTCACCATACATGCCCGGGCCCGAGAGAGGTGTTCTCATGTCCCTACGGCCGATCACGAGGCCCCATGTCCCACTCTTACCCCCAAACCAAGTCAGACGCACGCTGGGCGCACCTCTTGCATCAAGTTCCAGATCAACCATGCCTGTCTGGCGTTTGAGGACCGGCGGCTGGTCATCCCTTGCGAGATGTCGGCCTCGACGACTGGGGTGCTGATCGTCCAGACAATCGCTCGGGTCCACCGATTCAACCCAAGTCTGGATCGCGTTGATATCTGTTTGCATCTCCAAATGCATGATAATGCCGCGAGCGAAGAATACCTCGGAAGAAGGCGTCGTTCCAGTGAAGAACAGAGCGAATGCCAGTACGATCCCGGCAGCCGCACTCAGCCAGAGGACTGTCGCCATCTTGTGCCTACCCCGGAGACTGCGTACAAACTGAAGACATGCTATCATAAGCAGCCCCACCCAAGCGACCAAGGCGGACACCGACGAGAGGATCCAAATCATGCCTGAGTTGAGCAGACCCGCCATGTAGCTGATAAGCCATGTAGGTCCCAGCGCAACGCTTGAGAGTATCGCCAATCCCAGGAGTGATGCGAGAACGGCTCGCCAATTGATCCGGTCCACCACCGGAATGCGGTTATTTGGCTCAGCATCTACAATCATATCTACTCCTGATTCTCCCGCTCATGAGTTTGCGGGCCACACATATACTCCTAGCGCAAATAATCCATGCAATCATGCCTTGGAGTTGCAGGCAACATTGCAGC
>Ga0315274_10004074_pt1 | contig 21587 bp, 19 predicted proteins | sample YL17G02_20_MG_FD_203700 | JGI IMG/M metagenome (GOLD analysis project Ga0315274, IMG submission 203700) | Sediment microbial communities from Yellowstone Lake, YNP, Wyoming, USA - YL17G02_20 | ecosystem: Environmental > Aquatic > Freshwater > Lake > Sediment | place: USA: Wyoming | collected...
ACCAGATCAGGACGAAGGCGATCAGGACGAGGATGACCCCGATCAGGAGCCATCCTTTCCAGCTCGTCGAAGACGGACTGAAGGCGCCGAGAATGAACAGGCCGCCGAAGACGAATGCAAGGCCAGCAAGCAAGTAGGCGATCGTGCGACCTGCGCCCATGGTGCCTCCTGTGTCAGTGGGTTCGCCGGCCAGTGTAGCAAAGCGGCAAGCTCACGACAAGCGACGAATGGCACTATCTGCAATCCAAGTTATCGCAGTTCCATCTGTCGATTGCGCCTGCGTGCGGCGGCATCAGGACCCAACTCCCCGTCTTCGCCAACCGGGAGTACTCCCCCGGCAACCGCCAAAGGACCGCCAGCCTGTCCGCGCGGCTGGATGCCGCCAGAAGGCCGGAGTTCCGGCGCTCGCCGTCTCATCAACCTACGACCTTGATGAGCGGCAATTCCCACGCCCAGCGCCCGGAATGACATCGGCCGACTTCCAAGTCCTCGACGAGCAGATAGGGGATGACCAGGGGATCGGATGTCAGGCGCATGTGGAACCAGATCCCATGCTCATCCGTCCACAACCGCCCGCTGCCGCGCGCCAGGAGGCCTTCGCCCATTGCCCGCCTCCAACCACCGGCCACTACTACCGTCCCCAGGTGCATGCCCATGGTCGGCTTCATGCCAAGCCTCATCAGGCTGCCTCCATCCTAGCGTCGGATGGTCGTTCCGCCTGACGCCTGGCTGGCGGCTGGCTTCCGCCGGATGGCGACGCCTGCTTGGTTCACGGGGGCGGGCCGTCGACTTTCGCCCGGTAGCCGCTCCGTGGCGGCGCAGGCCGGTTGTCTTGACCGACCCCGCGCTCCGGCTACAATGGGGAAACAGATCGAGGAGGGGCCCTTGGCGAACTGGATCACGGTCTTGCGCTTCCCGCTTCTCATAGCCTATGTGCTGATCCTGTTTGCCGCGCCGCCTGCCTGGCGAATGGCGGCCGTGTTGCTGCTGTTCGTCGGCCTGATGCTCGACACGGTCGACGGGATCGTCGCGCGGCGGAGCCAGCAGACCAGCCTGATCGGGAGCGTCCTGGACATTGCCGCCGACCGGACGTACGAACTTGTCCTGTGGGTGTGCTTCGCGGACCTGGGACTGATCCCTGCGGCCATCCCTTTGATCGTGATCGCCCGGACGACGATGACCGATGCCCTGCGCAGTATCGGTGTTGGGCAAGGTGAGGCGCCCTTCACGCAGCATCACTCGCGGCTAGGCAAGTTCCTGGTGGCCTCGCCGTGGATGCGCAGCGGCTACTCGATCAGCAAGATCGTGTCGTTCCTCGCTCTGGCGATCGTCGAGGCGTCGGCGCACTACCCTGCCGGGTCCTTCTTGCAGCGGAACGCCGGACCTGTGCTGGGCGTGGTCCAGGTGATCGCCTGGATGGCCGTTGCCTTCTGTGTGCTGCGCGGGCTGCCGGTGATCACGGGCGCCATCCGCCGCTACTGGAAGGCGCCGGCAGGCGATTCACGTTCGGGCGGGGCGTGAACGTCAGCCGTCTGAGCTCCGGCCGTCTGGGCCTGCCGGTGGCGATGATGTTGGCCCGCTTGTTGCCAGAGCGTCCGATGCTGTGGCTGGCGGATGCGCTGGCCGACCGCGCCGCACGCGAGGACTCGCCCAACGTCAGGGCAGTCCGTGCCAACCAGGCCGTCGTGCGCGGCCTGCCGCCGGACGACCCGATTCTCGACCGCGCGGTCCAGGCCGTCTTCCGCAGCGCCGGGCGCGGCTACGTTGCCCTGTATCGGGCCCTGGCCCGCGGACCGGAGCACCTGCGGCAGAGCTGCGAGATCGCCCCCGAGATGATCGACCGGATCGCTTATGCCCGTCACTCGACGCGCGGCCTGGTGCTCGTCGGCCCGCACCTGAGCGCGTTCGATTTCTTCATCTTGACCATCGCCGCTCACGGCTATCCGATGCAAGCCCTCACGCCGCCGGCGCCGACGGATACCTTCAAGCTGCAAAACGAGCTGCGGACGAAGTACGGCGCCGAGGCAACCCCGGCCTCCATGGAAGCCGTGCGCGCTGCGATCGTGCGCCTCAAGGCCGGAGGCATTGTCGGCACCGGCCTCGATCGCCCTGACCCGAGTGGGGAGTGGATCGAGTTCTTTGGCCGCCAGGCGTTTCTGCCGATCGGGTTCGCGCGCCTTGCCGTGCGCACCGGCGCACTGCTCCTCCCGGGCGCCATGCTGCCGGCCGGGCCCGGCCGCTATCGCGCCATCGGGCTGGAGCTGCTGGAGCCGCCGGCGTCACGCAGTGACGACGCCGCCCGCGCCCTGGCACGCGAGGCGCTGCGCAGCGTTGAGCCGTTGATCCGAACCTATGCCGACGAGTGGCTGATGTTCCACCCGGTCTGGCCGGAAGGCTGAGGCGAGCGCCGGTGCTTGCTGGACTCGGTCTCGCGCTGGCGGGCATCCTCAGTGGGCTGGCGTGGCGTCTGGCCTTGGTGGAGGCGCTCGACGCCCGGCTGATGCAGCGTATCAACCAGGCCTCCTGGCCCGGTGGCGTGGATCGTGTTCTGAGCGGGCTGCGCCTGGCTGGAACCACAGGCTTCTTTGTGGTCGCGCTGGCGCTGGTCGCGCTGGCCAATCCGGAATGGGCGCTGACGCTTGCCGTTGCCGCCCTGGCGGCGGAAGGGCTCACCCGGGCGATCAAGCTCATGGTACGCCGGCCTCGGCCTTACGCCACGTTGCCCGCGGTGGTCGTGCGCCTCCCGCGACTGCCGCGAGATCCGAGCTTCCCCAGCGGCGACGCGATGCGCGCCGTGTTCTTGTGCGGCGTCGTGCTTTCGGCCGCCATCCCGCCATGGGCGCAAGCCGCGGCTGTACTGACCGCTGCCGCCGTCGCCGCAGCGCGGGTGCGCGCCGGGGCCCACTATCCGCTGGATGTCTGGGCAGGCGCAATGCTCGGGCTCGGCGCGGTGATCGCCTGGTCGGGCGGGGCCACGCTCTGATCTGACAAAGGCGTGGTGAGAAGGGGAAAGGAAGGCAGGCATGCCTGCGAGCAAGACGACCGCCTCCCGGCGTCTGGCCGGGTTGCGTGAGCAGATCCACCTCCACAATTACCGCTACCATGTCCTCGCCGCGCCGACGATCGGTGACGCCGAGTATGACCGCCTGATGCGTGAGCTTCAGGATCTCGAGGCGGCGCATCCCGAGCTGGTGACGCCGGACTCCCCCACGCAGCGTGTGGGAGGCGAGCCCGCCGAGCGGTTCGCCAAGGTCCGGCACCCGGCGGCGATCCTCAGCCTGGCCAACGCGTTCTCGCCCGATGAAGTTCGCGGCTGGTATGAACGCATTGCGAAGCTGGACGCGCGCGTGCGGGGCGCTCGGCTCGTGGTTGAGCCGAAGCTCGACGGGCTGACCGTCGTCTTGCACTACCGTGAGGGCGCCTTCGTGCTGGGCGCCTCGCGCGGCGACGGCGAAGTTGGCGAAGACATCACGGCCAACCTGAAGACGATCCGTGCCCTGCCGCTGCGCATCCCGCTGGCTGGCGGCCGAATCGCCGCGCCCCGGCAGCTTGTGGTCCGCGGCGAGGCCTTGATCCACAAACGAGCATTTGCGGAGCTGAACCTCCGATTGGCGGCCGCGGGCGAGAAGACGTACGTCAACGCCCGCAACACCGCCTCGGGGGCGCTGCGCCAGCTCGATCCGGGACTGACCGCATCCAGGCCGATCAGCCTGGCGTGCTACGCGATCATCGACGGCGACGGCTCGCTTCCGGGCACGCAGTGGGAGACGCTGCAGTACCTGCGTGACCTCGGCTTTCCGACTGCCGAAGGGGCGACGCTGTGTGCGGACATCGACGAGGCCATCGCCGCCTGCCAGGCCGCCGGGGAGCGGCGTGACAGCTTCGCGTTCGAGGCGGATGGGATGGTGATCAAGATCGACGACCTGCGGCTGGCGCGCGACCTGGGCGTGGTGGGCAAGGACCCCCGCGGCGCACTGGCTTTCAAGTTCCCGGCCCACGAGGTGACGACGGTTCTGCTGGACATCGGCGTCAATGTCGGCCGCACCGGCGTGATCACGCCTTACGCCAGCCTCGAACCCGTCGAGGTCGGCGGGGTGACGGTGCGCCAGGCGACGCTGCACAACTTCGACTTCATCCGGCAACGCGACATCCGCATCGGCGACCGAGTGATGATCAAGCGTGCCGGCGAGGTGATCCCGTATGTCATGGGCTCCCTGCCGGACGCGCGCCGCGGAGGCGAGAAACCCTATCGCCTTCCAGGCCGCTGCCCGTCGTGCGGCGAGAAGCTGGAGCAGGTGGAGGGGGAAGTGGCGGTGTACTGCGTCAACGCCTCCTGCCCGGCGCAGCTGGTCCGCAACCTCGAGCACTTCGCCTCGCGGGGATCCATGGACGTCGAGGGGCTGGGGATCAAAGTGGCCGAACTGCTGGTGGAGCAGGGGCTGGTGCGCGACGTCGCAGATGTGTATGCCCTGAGCGTGAAGCGCCTCCTCGAGTTGGAGGGCTTTGCCGAGAAGCGCGCCGAGAACCTTGTGGCGGCGATCGAGGCCTCAAAGGCGCGTCCCCTCACTACGCTGCTGACCGCGCTCGGGATCCGTGGGGTTGGAGAGACGATGGCGGCCGACCTGGCGCGCGCCTTTGGCGATCTCGAGGCGCTCGCCGAGGCATCGGCCGAGGACCTCGAGCAGGTGGAAGGTGTCGGCCCGAACACCTCGGCCGCTGTCCGCGACTGGTTCGAACGCCCCTCGAACAGAAAACTGCTGGACAAGCTTCGCCGGGCGGGCGTCTGGCCGCGGGCTCAGGCCGGTGCGGGGACCGCGGCGGCGCAGACGCTGGCCGGGCTCACGTTTGTCATCACCGGCTCGCTGGCCGGTATGAGCCGCGACGAAGCCAAGTCATTGATCCAGGAGCACGGCGGCAAGGTGGCTTCGACCGTCAGCCGCAAGACGAACTACCTGCTGGCGGGCGAGTCCCCCGGCTCAAAGCAGGACGAGGCGCGTCGGCTGGGCGTGCAGCAGGTTGATCTCGCTGGGCTGAAGGTATTGATCGCCGGACGGAGACGCTGACCCGGCGCAGATCGATCAATCCTGGCACGTCGGCGGGATGAGCGACGCCTGGCTGGCGGCCATCAGGTTCGTGCCCCTCGGCGCCGCGCCGGCCGGGGCGACTGGAGAGGTGTTGCATGACCGATGCGGTCATCCGGCTGAAGCCGGGACGCGAGCGGTCTGTATTGCGCCGGCATCCCTGGTTGTTCTCCGGCGCCATCGCCGATACGCATGGGTCGCCGGGACCCGGGGACACCGTCGAGGTGACCGACTTCGACGGCGCGTGGCTGGCACGCGGCGCGTACTCGCCCGAGTCGCAGATCCGGGTTCGCATCTGGACCTGGGAGCACGACGAAGCCATCGATGCCGCCTTCTTCGCTCGGCGCCTGAAGCAGTCGATCGGCCGGCGCAGTGGGCTCGACCCGGAAGGGCGGACGACGGCCTTCCGGGAGGTGCATGCCGAATCGGACGGCCTTCCCGGCCTGATCGTCGACCGCTACGCCGGCTTCCGAGTCGTACAACTGCTTTCTGTCGGCGCCGAGCGCTGGCGGTCACCGATCGTCGAAGCGCTCGCGGCCCCCGGAGACGTCCAGGGCGTGTATGAGCGCTCCGACGCCAGCGTGCGAGAGCTGGAGGGCTTGGAGCCGCGCAGCGGGCTCCTCTGGGGGGACGAGCCGCCTCCCCGAGTGGCGATCGCGGAGCACGGGGTTGCCTATCAGGTTGACCTGCTCACTGGCCAGAAGACCGGCTTCTACCTCGATCAGCGCGAACACCGCCAGCGCCTGCGCCGCGGCCTGGGCGAGGCGGAGGTGCTCAATGCCTTTGCCTACACCGGCGGCTTCTCGGTTTGCGCGCTGCTTGGAGGGGCGCGGTCGGTGTTGTCGATCGACAGCTCGGCCGATGCGTTGGAGCTTGCCCGGGCCAACGTCGCCCTGAACGGTTTTGCGCCCGAAGCGTGCGAGTGGATTGAAGGCGACGCGTTCGTCGAGCTGCGCCGGCTGCGGGACCGCGCCGCGAGCTTCGATGTCATCGTGCTCGACCCCCCACGATTCGCCGCCACAGCGGCGCAGGCCGAACGGGCCGCCCGCGGCTACAAGGACATCAATCTGCTGGCGTTCAAGCTGCTCCGGCCAGGAGGGCGGCTGTACACCTTCTCATGTTCCGGCGGCGTGTCGGCCGAGCTGTTCGAGAAGATCGTCGCCGGCGCGGCAATCGATGCCGGCGTGCAGGCCGTGATCGTCGAGTGGCTGGGCCAGCCTGCCGACCACCCGGTCGCGCTCAACTTCCCTGAGGGCCGCTATCTCAAGGGGCTGGTCTGCCAGCGCCTCGCATAGTGAACGGTGCAATGTCCTCGAACCAAGGCGGAAGGCGCAGCCCGGAGGCAGCGACTACGTGCGCTGCGAGGCGAGAGGCGCGCGCGCGGAGCGCGTTGACCGAGGGCAGGTAGCCGCAGTGTTTGGCCTGCGGGCTCGTCTGGCGCCAAGCCGAAGACGCAGCCAATAGGTCGCGACCACGTGCGGCGGCAAGTGGGAGCCGCGAGGGACGGCACGCATACAGCGCAGGTAGGCAATCGCAGGCTTCAACCTGCGCCCTGGCGCAGACGCACTTCGAACACGCGCCCGGATGAGGTCGACGCGTGCGGGCGCGGCGGAAGATCGCCTAACTCCTGGCCTTGGCCTGCATCGACAAGCGCAGCGCAGCGCGATACAAGGTCCGCACGCGGCCAGCATCCTCGGCCTCGCCGGCCTCCTCCAGTTTCTGAGATGCTCCCAGCAGGGCTGAGACGAGCTGATCATCGATCGCTGCCGCCTGCTCTTCGAGCAGCTTGAGCGCCTGGGCCTCGTCCTCGATGTCCAGCAACCGCTGGGCAAGTCTCAGCCCGGCGGGCATGGCGCGCTCGACCGCCTGGCGGAGCTTGCTGTCGATCTCTTCGAGCCGCTGGACCGTCGTCGTGTCCTGGCGCTCGCGTGCCGCGCGCACGTTGGCCTCGAGGAGGCTGAGGAACATGTCGTCGATGTACGGGAGCGCCGCCGCCAGCGCCTGATCGATATCGGGAGCGTTGACGATCGACCGCAGGACCGACGCCGACTGCGCCGCCCGGGCTTCCTGCATCTTGTCGAGCTGCTGGGTGAACTCCAGCAGCTGCTGACGCAGCGTGGTGAGCCGGGCTTTGTCATCCCCCGGCGCAGCCTCGATCCGGTCGCTCAGGAGCTGGAAGAAGGCGTAGTCGAGTGCCGGGCGGGCTAGCCCGGCCAGCGCCAGGACGCGCTCCGGGCCCGGCGCCTGAACCATCAGGTCCAGCAGCCGTTCGCGGCTGAGCTCCTGCCCGAGTTGACGCAGGCTGTCCGCCGCCGCGGCCACCTCCGCTTCTTGCTCGGCGAGGTGCTTGCCGTAGCTCGTCAGCTCCAGCACCTGCTCGAGCCGGACCATGGCGACCTCGCGGGCACGCGGCTCTCCGGTTGCCTGCAGGGAGTAGCTCGCCAGCTGGAAGAACTCGGCGTTCAACTCGCTGTCATGGGTCTGGACAAAAGCCGCCAGATCGGGCTCGGGAATCCCCAGCAGGTCTTCGAAGAGCCGCAGGCGATTGCGTTGAGCATCCAATTGCTCGCGGGTGATCCCATCCGCCGCCAGAACCCGCTCGGCCATGCCCTGCATCGTCAGTTGGGCCTGCGGCTGCAGCAGATAACCCTTGCGCTGTTCCGCCGTCAGACGGTTGACAACCTGGTTGATCAGCCGGCCCAGAAGCCGTTCCTGATCGTCCTTCTTGAGTCCGAGCTCGACCGGCACGAAGGTGAGCAGGAGCTCTTTCGCCGGGTCGTGGTAAACGAGCGGCGTGGCCAGCGCGCCTTCGTACTTGCACGTCGGGCAGCGGACCATGTTCAACGATCCGGAGAGCAGCCGCGCCTTGGCCGACGGATCCTCGGCCACATCGATCAGCTGCTCGAGGGCAGCCTGCACGGGGGACTTGCAGTTGGGGCAACGGACCTGGGTCATCGCTCGCGGCATGGGTACTTGTCCTATGGTTATGGTGGGATGAAAGCGCTCAGCCCTGCGGTCGTGGCAGGGAGAAGCTGATGCGTGCTCCCGGCTCATTCTGCGGGTCGATCCAGATCCGGCCGCCGTGGGCTTCGACGACGGCCTTGGCCAGGTACAGCCCTAGCCCGGCGCCCTTGGTGCTGCGCGCCGTTTCGCTCGAGCGGTAGAAGCGGTCGAAGACGCGCGGCGCGTCCTGGGCGGGTATGCCCGGGCCCTGGTCGGCGACGCTGACCACGATCTCGGCCGGCCGAACCTGCCCCCGGATGGCGATCCGCCCGCCGTCGGGCGAGTACTTGACGGCGTTCGAGATCAGGTTGTTCAACACCTGGCTGAGGCGGTCTTCGTCGCCTGCGATCGACGGGAAGCCCTTGGGGAATGCGAGATCGAAGACGTGGCGGCTCGTCTGCGTTCGAAAGCGCTCGACCAGCCGCGCGGCGAGTTGGTCCAGCGCTACGTCCGACCGCTGCAGTGTCAGGCCGCCGGCCTGCAGTCGCGAGGCGTCGAGCAGGTCGTCGATCAACTGCGCCAGGCGGTCGGACTCCTCCTCGATCACCGCCAGGCCGTCGCGCACCACGGCCGGGTCCCACTGCGCGTCCTCGCGCCGGAGCGTGCCGACGTAGCCCTTGATGACCGCCACCGGCGTGCGCAGCTCATGGCTGATGATCGAGATGAAGGTGCTCTTGACCTCTTCGGCCTCGCGGAACTTGGTGATGTCGCGCAGGTTGCCGACCATGCTGCGCAGCTTGCCATCCGGCGAGAGTGCTGGCGCATACGTGATGCCGACGCTGAGCGGCTCGCCACCGCGCTTGAGCAGATCGCCCTCGACGTAGAGCGTGGCCTGCGGCGAGAGCGGCCAGCCGCCGGCAACCGCCTCCTCCAGGCTCAACCCTGGCTCGCGGCGAAGCCAGCGGATCACCTTCCCGTGTTCCTGCGCGATGGCCTCGTCGGCGCCGTAGCCCGTCATTCGGGCGCAGGCACGGTTGAAACCGAGGAAGCGCAAGCGCGGGTCAAGGATGAAGATGCCGTCGGCCGAAGACTCCAAGACCGCGGCCAGGTCCTGCTTCTGGGCGCTCACGGCCGCATACAGACGGGCGTTCTGGACGGCGATCGCCGCCTGCGTGGCGAAGCCCTGGAGCAGGGCGCGATCTTCGGCCGTGAACCCACCGGCGTACGAGCGGAAGACGAAGATCACCCCCACGATTTCCTGGCGGGCGATCAGCGGCAGGCCAACCCCGGTGAGCAGGCCCATCGAAGCCGCCTGGGTGATCCGCTGCAGGCGGCGATTGACCTCCGGCAGCTCGAAGCGCTCCGGATCGCCGTGATCGGGGATGTCGGTCAGCAAGGGCGAGAGATGTTCGAGGAAGGCGGGATTGATGCCGTAGGAGGCTCGGACGCGCCAGCCTTCTTCTGCACGCAGGACGATCAGGCTGGCCTGTCCACCAAGGATCTCGGCTGAGACGCGGGCGATGCGGTCGAGCAGCCGGTCGAGGTCGAGTTCTTCGGTGATGGCACGCGAGATCTCAAGCAGGTAGTCCCGTTGCCGGACGCGGAAGTCGGGGAGCATGATCAGTCGGCGAGGCCCTCGGACTCCGCTTCGGTGATCGAAGCTTCGAGGATCTCAAGGCCCTCATCCATCAAGGCCTTGTCGATGACCAGGGGCGGGCTGATGCGCAGCGTGCTGTCGCCGCATCCGAGGGTCAGCAGTCCGTGGGCGAAGGCCTTGAGTTCGATGGTGTCGCGCAGCTTCTTGGCTGGCTTCTTGGTCTCGCGGTCCTTGACGAATTCGATGCCGATCATCAAACCCTTGCCGCGCACCTCGCCGATGGTGCGGTGGCGGACCTGGATCTCGGCCAGCGCGTCGAGGGTGTACTGTCCCACTTCGGCGGCGTTCTGCATCAACCCGTTCTGCACCAATTCGAGGGTGGCCAGGCCGGCGGCGCAGGCCAGTGGGTTGCCGCCAAAGGTGTTGCCGTGCGAGCCGGCGGGCCAGTCCATGACACTCGCCCGGGCGATGGCGGCTCCGATGGGCACGCCGGAGGCAAGCCCCTTGGCGGCGCAGACAATGTCGGGCTCGACTCCCCAGTTCTCGATCGCCCACCACTTGCCGGTGCGGCCGACGCCGGACTGGACCTCATCAACAATCAGCAGGATCCCGTACTTGTCGCATAGGCGGCGCAAGGCCGGGAAGAAGCCGTTGGTGGGCAGGACGTAGCCGCCTTCGCCCTGGATCGGCTCGACCAGGATGGCGGCGCAGTCGTCCGGGGGAACGGCACGCGTCAGGACGACCTCCTCGATGTAGCGGACCACCGCTTCGCCGTAGTCTTCATGCTCGACATTCAAGATCGGCCGGTACGGATCGGGGAAAGGCACGTGGACGACGCCCTGCATCATCGGCTGGAAGCCGCGCCGGTAGACCGTCTTGGAGGCGGTGAAGGATAGGGCGCCCATGGTGCGGCCATGGAAGGCACCGAAGAACCCGATGAACTGCTGTCGCCCGGTGTGGTGGCGGGCAAGCTTGATGGCGGCTTCGATGGCCTCGGCGCCGGAATTGCCCAGGAAGGTGCGCGCCTGCTCCTGGAAGGGGGAGATCTCGTCCAGACGCTCGCACATTTCGACCCACAGCGGGTGGTAGTAATCTGACGAAATATGAATAAACCGGTCAGCTTGGTCCTTTATGGCCTGAACAACCTTCGGGTGGCTGTGGCCCGTTGAGGCCACGGCGATCCCGGCGGCGAAATCGATGTAGCGGTTGCCGTCGACGTCCCAGACTTCGGCGCCCCGTCCGTAGTCCATCACGAATGGGTAGGCGCGAGGGTAGGACGGCGAGATGACGGTGGCGTCGCGCTCCAGGACTTGGCGCGCCTTGGGGCCTGGCAGGTTGTAGGTCTTCACCAGCCTACTCCTCCGGGGTATCAGGGACTATTCGGCAGCTTGGGCTCCCGCCGGTTGGCCGGCGGGGGTGGGCGAGGCGGCTCCGGGGTGGGGTCGCGGCCCGATTCTATCACAGGCGTTTGGAGCGGGGCGTGTTCCGTTGTATAAACCATATGAGGCATCCTCGCCTCCCTTCGCCAAACAGGAGAATCGACGATGGAGGAGCGGCCCTGGCTGAAGCACTACGATCCCGGCGTTCCGAAGCACATCGACTATCCGAAGGTCACCCTCTTCCACGTGCTGGAAGAATCCGCCCGTAAGTACCCCGATCAACCGTGCGCCATCTTCAAGGGCTCCACCGTAACCTACGCTCAGATGAATGCCCTGAGCGACCGGCTGGCCGCGGCTTTGGCGGCGATGGGCGTCAAGCGCGGCGACCCGGTTGGCATCTTCATGCCCAACACGCCCCAGTTCGTGATGGCCTTCTTCGCTATTCTCAAGGCCGGCGGGGCAGTGGTTGCCACCAACCCGCTGTACACGCCGCGCGAGATCGAGCACCAGATGAAGGACGCCGGGTGCGAGATTATGCTCGTGACGAGCAACTTCTACGCCAAGACCAAGGAAGTCCAGGCTCGGACACGGATCAAGACCCTCATCGTCACCAACATCAAGGAGTACCTGCCGCCTTTGCTGCGCACGCTGTTCACCTTGGCCAAGGAGAAGAAGGAAGGCCACCGCGTGACGCTGGGGGCGGGCGACGTCTGGCTTCAGGACCTGCTGACCAAGTACAAGCCTGAGGACCGCCCGAAACTGGCGCTGACGCACGAGGACCTGGCCATCTTCCAGTACAGCGGCGGCACCACCGGGGTGTCCAAGGCTGCCGTCGCCACGCACTACAACCTCGTAGTGAACGGGACGCAGCTCCGCTCCTGGATGCCCGACATCCGTGAGGGGCAGGAGACCGTCCTGATGGCCATCCCGCTCTTCCATGTCTACGGCATGGTGGCCGGGATGACCCTCGCCGTCGTGTCTGGCGCCTCGATGGTCATGGTGCCCAATCCGCGCGACCTCAAGGACGTGCTGCACAATATCGATCGCTACCACCCGTCGATCTTCCCGGGTGTACCGACGATGTACAACGCCATCAACAATCACCCGGAGGTGGTCGCCGGCAAGCACGACCTTCGCTCGATCAAGGCCTGCGTTTCCGGTTCGGCGCCGCTGCTGCGTGATACCAAGCAACGCTTCGAGGCCATCACCGGGGGCAAGCTCGTCGAAGGCTACGGTCTGTCCGAGGCGCCTACTGCCACGCACGCCAACCCGCTCAACAGCGCAGCGCCGCGCACGGGCTCGATCGGCCTGCCGCTTCCGGATGTGGACTGCCGCATCGTTTCGCTGGATGACGGCGTCACGGACATGAAGGTCGGCGAGATCGGCGAGCTGGCCATCCGCAGCCCGAACGTGATGAAGGGCTACCACAACATGCCGACCGAGACGGTGAACACACTGCGCGACGGCTGGCTGTTCACCGGCGACATCGCCCGCATGGACGAGGACGGCTACTTCTACATCGTCGACCGCAAGAAGGAGCTGATCAAGCCGGGCGGCTACCAGGTGTGGCCGCGCGAGGTCGAAGAGGTGGTCACCGAGCACCCGAAGGTTCTCGAGTGCGGCGTGGCCGGCATCCCTGACGCCTACCGCGGCGAGACGGTCAAGGCCTGGGTTGTGCTCAAGCCTGGAGAGACGATGACTGCCGACGACGTGCGGGCCTGGTGCAAGGAGCGGCTGGCGCCCTTCAAGGTGCCGACCAGCGTCGAGTTCCGGCCGGAACTGCCCAAGACAACGGTGGGCAAGATCCTGCGCCGCGAGCTGGTGCGGCAGGATCGCGAGAAGCAAGGCGAGGCTGTGCCGCAGTAGTCCAACCTACTGCCCGGCTTCACGCTCGGAAGAAAGCCGCGAGCCCTCCACCTGGAGGGCTCGCTGTATGTCGGCAGGGCGGCTGGCGGGCTAGGCTGCGGCCGGCGTCGGCGTGCCGCCGTTCTTCGCCGGCACAGGCTCGGCGAACACGCGCTCGAACTCCGCCCGGTCGATCGACTCAACTTCGATCAGCCGCTGCGCGACGGCATCAAGCTGGGCGCGGTACTGCGTCAGCAGGCTGCGCGCCCGCTCGTAAGCCTGGTGCACCAGCGTGCGCACCTCGGCGTCAATCCGCTCGGCGACGCTCTCCGAGTAGTCCCGCTGCTCGGAGATCTCCCGGCCGAGGAAGATGAGCTCGTCCTTCTGGCCGTAGACCATCGGCCCCAGCTCGTCGCTCATCCCCAGACGGGTGACCATCGAGCGGGCGACCTTGGTCACGCGCTCCAGGTCGTTCGACGCGCCGGAGGTGATGTCGCTGAACACCAGCTCTTCCGCCGCGCGGCCGCCCAGCATGAACGCCATGTCGGCCTTGAGCTTGTTGCGGGAGACCAGCGTGCGATCCTCCTCGGGCAGCGCCATGGTGAAGCCGCCCATCATGCCGCGGGCGACGATGGTCACCTTGTGGACCGGATCGGCCTCCGGGATGACGTGGCTGACGACGGCGTGCCCGGCCTCGTGGAAGGCGATGATCTTCTTCTCTTCCTCAGTGATGATGCGGCTCTTTCGCTCCGGGCCGGCGATGACGCGCTCGATCGACTCCTCGAACTCCTTCTGGCCGATCGTGCGCTTGTTGCGCCGGGCGGCTAGGATGGCCGCCTCGTTCACCAGGTTCTCCAAGTCGGCGCCGACAAAACCGGGCGTGGCCTTGGCGATGGTCGCCAGGTTGACCTCCGGTTCGAGAGGCTTGCCCTTAACGTGCACCTTCATGATCGCTTCGCGCCCGCGCATGTCAGGCCGGTCAAGCATCACCCGGCGGTCAAAGCGTCCGGGGCGCAGCAGGGCGGGGTCGAGGATGTCCGGGCGGTTGGTGGCGGCGATGATGATTACGTTGGTGTCGGTGTCGAACCCGTCCATTTCGACCAGCATCTGGTTGAGCGTCTGCTCGCGTTCGTCGTGGCTGCCGCCCAGGCCGGCGCCGCGTTGGCGGCCGACGGCGTCGATCTCATCCACGAACACGATGCACGGCGAATGCTTCTTGGCCTGGTCGAATAGGTCGCGCACACGGCTGGCGCCAACGCCGACGAACATCTCGACGAACTCCGATCCCGAGATCGAGAAGAACGGCACGCCGGCCTCGCCGGACACGGCCTTGGCCAGCAGCGTCTTCCCCGTACCGGGGGAGCCGATCAGCAGCACGCCCTTCGGGATGCGGGCGCCCAGGGTAATGAACTTCTCGGGTTCCTTGAGGAACTCCACCACCTCCTGGAGCTCCTCTTTGGCTTCGTCGACGCCGGCAACATCCGAGAAGGTGACCGTCGGCTGGTCGCCGGTGAACAGCCGGGCGCGGGACTTGCCGAAGGAGAGGGCCTGGTTGTTGGAGCCCTGCGCTTGGCGGAGCATGAAGAAGATCAGCCCTACGACCAGCAGGCCGGGCACCAGGTATGTGATCAGGCTGACGACCGTGTTCCAGTCGCTTGGCTGCTTGATCTCGATCTGCAGCCGGTCGGAGGCCAGCGACTCGGGGGTCAAACCGAGGTCGATCAGCTGCTCGACGGTCGTCTTCGTCGGCTCCTTGCGCGAGAAGGCGCTGGTGCCATCGCGGAAGATGACCTCCAGGTTGTTCTCGTCGACGACGATGCGGGAGACAGTTCCGGAAGCGATCTGGGCGGCGACCTCATTCAGGTACAGCCGCTCGGGCTGAGCCGCGCCCGCGCGGAACTGGATGACCAGGATGGAGACAATGGCCACCAGGATCACGAGGACCAGGGTGTTGCGACCCCTCGGTGAGTTCAAGAGCGACCTCCACGCCCGCCCCGGCGAGGGGCGGCGCGACCGGATTATACCTCTGGCAGAGGGCCAAATCGTAGACCCGGTCTATCAGAATTCCATTAGGGGAGGCGCAGCGGACATGAAGGGTACATGAGACAGGCCCACAGCCACAACGGAACGAGCCCGCCGACGGCCAGAAGCGCCAGCAGGCCGAGTGCCACGGCCAGCCAGTCGACTGCCGGGGCTGGCTCGGCAGCCTGTGACATGGGCGCCGTGTAGGCGTCCGGCAAGTGCGGCGGCGTGCCGACCGGCAGCGCCTGAGGCGGGAGGCCTGCCAGCGCTGCGCGGGGGGCAAAGGTCATCAAGACGCGACCGAGTTGGTCGGCAGTCCGGTAGCGCGCCGACGGTTCCTTGGATAGAACCTTGAAGACAATCTGCTCCAGGGCGGGCGGGACCTCCGGGCTAAGGGCGCGAGGCGACGGCGGGGGAGCGGTCTGATGGAGCTGCGCCAGGCGCGTCGAGTCGGCGGCTTCGAAGGGGAGACGTCCGGTGAGCACCTCGAACAGGATGACGCCGAGGGAATACACGTCGCTGGCGGGGGAAGGCGGGCCGCCGGCTGCCTGCTCGGGAGCGAAGTACTGTGGGCTTCCCCAGACGATGGCGGATACTTCGTCCGGGTGGATCGTGGCCAGGGCGCGGGCGATTCCAAAATCGGTGATCTTGGCACGCCCGTCTTGGGTGACAAGGATGTTCTGGGGTTTGAGGTCGCAATGGACGAGCCCGGCCCGATGCGCATAGCCAACCCCGGCGCACACCTGGATGACGAGCCCGACGCTCTCCTCGATCGGCAACCGACCCCTGCGGCGCAGGAGTGTCTTCATGTCGGTGCCCTGGACATACTCCAACGCCATGAAGGTTCGGCCACCGTCCTGGCCGAAGTCGTAGACCGTGACGATGTTGGGGTGGAGCAAGTTCGCTGCGGCGCGGGCCTCCTGGACGAAGCGCGCCTGAAAGGCGGCGTCACCCGTGAGATCCTCCCGAAGCAGCTTGATCGTCACCTCGCGCTGCAGGTTCAGATCGCGTGCGTGGTAGACGAAGGCCATCCCGCCCGTCCCCAGGGGCCCGAGGATGCGGTAGCGGCCGGCAAGAAGCGAGTTGGTGGGCAGCTCAGTCATTGCGTGGCGGCGATTGTAACGGACGTGCGCGCCAGCGGCAACCGGGTGCAGCCGTCGCGCTATAATGCCACCCCCGGAGAGCGCTGATGCGCACTGCGCACTTGATCTACAACCCTCTCGCCGGACGGTTTCCTGCCGGGCCATTCCTTGATCGAGCCGTCAAGGTCATGGAGGCCGCCGGATGGCAGGTGCAGGTCGGGCAGTGCCTCCCGGGGCACGACCTGGCGGACCTGGCGCGTGAGGCGGTGGCGGCCAAGGCGGATGCCGTCTTCGTCGCCGGAGGCGATGGTTCGGTCGGCCCCGTCGCCGGGGTCTTGGCGGGCACCGAAACCGCAATGGGAGTGCTCCCTACCGGGACGGCCAACGTCTTTGCCCAAGCACTCGGATTGCCGCGCATGGATTGGGCGCACTGGTTCGCCGTGGAGGATGCGGCAGGTAAGCTGGCACGCGGCCAGGTGCGCATGGTCGACCTGGGAGAGTGCAATCAAAGACCCTTCCTGCTGTGGGCCGGGGTGGGCCTCGACGGCAAGGTGGTCAACAGCATCGAACCGCGGGACCGTTGGGAGAAGACCTTCGGGGTCCTCAACTACGCCATTCTCACGCTGTGGACGTCGCTCGATTGGACGGGGCTGGAACTGCGCGTGCAATCCGGGGCGCGCACGTGGGAGGGGCGCTATCTCGTGGCCGTCGCGTCCAACATCCGCTCCTACGCCGGTGGGCTGATGGAGCTGGCGCCGTCGGCCAAGGTCGATGACGGGCAGCTCGATTTTTGGCTGATCACTGGCGGCTCGATGGTCGATGCGGTGGTGCGCGTAGTGCAAGTGCTCCTGGGCATGCACGTGGATCACCCCGGCGTGGTGCACTTCCAGGCGGCTGAGGCGACGTTCGAGTGCGCCTATCCGCTGCCCGTCCATCTGGACGGTGAGCCGACAGATCTAGGTTCCTTCGCCACGTTCTCCACGCGCAAGCGAACGCTGCGTCTCCTGGTCCCCGAGGGATTGACCTCCGAGGTATTCAGCCCGCCTGGGGTGGCCACATGATCTCGATCGCACGCGGTTTGGTGCGCAATCCGCTGAACTGGCTGCTGGCTTTGCTTCCCTTGGCAATATTCTTGCAGGCCACTGGAGCCGGGCCAGTCTGGACGCTTGCCGCCTCGGCCCTGGCGATGGTTCCGCTGGCCGGGCTGATCGGCGAGTCGACTGAAGCGCTGGCGTACCACACGGGCCCCCGGCTGGGCGGTCTGCTCAACGCCACCTTGGGGAACGCAGCCGAACTGATCATCAGCGTCGTCGCGATCCGCGAAGGGCTGCTTGAGCTGGTCAAGGCGTCGATCACCGGCTCGATTCTCGGCAACCTGCTTTTCGTTCTCGGCCTGAGCATGTTCCTCGGTGGGCTGCGGCACCACGAGCAGACGTTTGACAGGCAACGCGCAAGCGCCGACAGCATCCTGCTCGTCTTGGCGGTGACGGCGCTGGCGATCCCGTCGCTGTTCTCGCAAGCGAGTGCCGGCATCCAGAGCCCGGACGCCGTCGAGTACCTCAGCCTGGGCGTCGCCGGATTGATGCTGGTGCTCTATATCCTGGGTCTGGTGTACAGCCTGCGGAGCCGGACGAGCCCGCTGAGCCGGCCATCCGCAGATCCGGCCGTACACGCCTCGGCGTGGTCCGTGCGCACCGCGCTCGGGATGCTGGTGCCAACGACGATCGGCGTCGTGTGGATGAGCGAGGTCCTGGTGACCCAGGTCGAGCCGGTGGTCGCTGACCTCGGGGTCTCGGAGTTCTTCCTGGGGGTGATCCTGGTTCCGGTCATTGGCAACATCGCCGAGCATCTTGTTGCGGTTTCGGTGGCGCGCAAGAACCAGATGAGCCTGGCCGTGGAGATCGCCATCGGCTCCAGCCTGCAGGTGGCGCTACTTGTCGTCCCGTTCCTGGTCTTTGTCAGCCTGGCGATGGGCAACCCGCTTTCGCTGGTGTTTAACTCGTTTGAGCTGATCGCGCTGATCGGCGGCGTGCTCATCACGGCCTTCGTGGCCGGAGACGGCGAGTCGAGCTGGCTGGAGGGTGCCGAGTTGGTCGCCCTGTACCTGATCATGGCCCTGGCCTTCTTCTTCCTGCCGTGAGGTGCGGATGAACCGTGCGGGTTGGATGCAGCGTGGCGGATGTGTGTGGGCGGCGGCTGGCGCGTGTGCCGGCGTCGGGCTGCTGGTGTTGCTCCTGCTGATCACGGGCCTCGCCCGCCGAGGCGATGCGCAGTTCGCCGCGGCCCTGGTAACCGTGCTGCCGCGGCCGACGACGACCGTGGCCGTCCTTGTGCCGCCGTCTCCAACCGCCACCAGCACAGCGGAGCCGGCTCCACCGTCCGATCCGGGCCGGATCGCGGTCGGCGTGATCGTCGAGGTGTTTGGAACCGAGGGCGACGGACTTCGCCTGCGCGAATCCCCAGGCACCAACAGCGCCATCAAGGTCCTGGCCGGTGAGAGTGAGGTCTTTGCCGTGCAGGATGGGCCGGTCGAGGTGGACGCCCGGACATGGTTCCTCCTGGTCAGTCCATCCGATGCGGCCCGTGCTGGCTGGGCCGTCACCGACTACCTGCGCCTTGCTCAGTAGAACGGTTTGCCCTGCCCGTGCAGTCGCGCTATCATCCCCTCGGAAGGGATGACGAGGCGATGCGCCCAGCTCAGATCTCAGCCTCCCGATCGCAAGGCATGCTGATCATCGATTGGGACGACGGGACCCGATCCGAGCTCCCGCTCAGCGGGTTGCGCGCCGCGTGTCCGTGTGCGGAGTGCCGAGGCGGGCATGCGGGTATGGGCGGCCCCGGCTCGCCGGAGATGCTGCGGCAGCCGCTGCCCGAGGGTTGGTCGGCCGCCCTCGAGTCACTGCAGGGTATCGGCAACTACGCCTTGCAGCCGGTCTGGGGAGATGGGCACCGCTACGGGATCTTCAGCTGGGAGTACCTGCGACAGCTGTGCCCGGGGGGCGAGGTGCACGGAGGCGGCGGATGACCGAGCCTCTGGACGAGGTCCTGACATTCGCCGAGCGCGTCTACGTGCGAATGCAGGCGGAGCAGTTGATCCGGCAGTGCCTGGATCACGGCGATCCTTCGCCGTTCAGTGCGCTGCTGGAGAACCTCGTGCTCGCCGGTGCTTCCTCGTTGGGTGTCTTGCGCGAGATCCAGGAGGAGCTCCAGACTGCGCGGACGCACCTCGGCCGGGAGGGCCTGAATGTTCGGCAGGACCTGGTTCAGGCGCTCTCGGAGTTTGGTGTGCAACTGCCTCAGCTTCTTTCGGCCGAAGCGCCGGACTCGTTCCGACAGATCTGCAGCCAGGGACTGGGGCATGACGCGCGCCGGGCAGCGGCGCACCGACTCGAAGTGGAAGACGAGCGCCTGCTGCAAGAGATCTGCAGCGAGGCCGGGAACCGGGTGACAGGCATTGCCCGGCGGCTCACGCTGTTGAAGCGGATGGAGAAGCTGGTAGGCGACTGGCAGGAAGGGTTGCTCTTCGAGGCGCTGCAGGAGCGTGAGACGGTAGTCAATCCGCGCCGGCCGGTGACGTTGCAGTAGCCGGACTAACCCGCGGCCTGAATCCAAGCGGCTCCCCGGCCAGGGAGCCGCATCGTAGTGCGGGCTTGGAGGCTAGAGGTAGTCCTTCAGGTTGTGCTGGACGGCGTAGGCCGCCGCTTCGGCACGGTTGCGCACGTTCAGCTTGGACAGGATCGAGCTGACGTAGTTGCGCACCGTACCCTCGCCCAGGTAGAGCATCTCGGCGATCTGCCGGTTGGTGCGCCCCTCGGAAACCAGCTGCAGGACGTGCATCTCCTGCTGCGTCAGGTCGGCGAAGGCGGAGGCTTCTTCCTCGCGGGCCGCCTTGCGTACTTCCTGGAAGACGCGCTGCGTGACGGCGGGATCGAGCAGGGCCTCGCCCCGGCCGACGGCCTCGATGGCGCGCACCAGGTCGTCGCCGCCGATCTGCTTGAGCACATATCCGGCTGCGCCGGCGCGGATGGCCGAGAACAGCATCTCGTCCTCGGCATACGACGTCAGCATGATGACCTTGGCAGTCGGGAACTGGCTGATGATTTCCTGGCAGGCCTCGATGCCGGAGCCGCCCTTCAAACGGATGTCCATCACGACCACGTCTGGCTTGTGCGTGCGGGTCTTCTCCACCGCCTCGCGTGCCGTTGCCGCTTCGGCCACCACCTCGAAGTTGGGGCGCTGCTCCAGCAGAGAGCGAAGCCCCAGTCGGACGACTTCGTGATCATCGACGAGCAGGATTCGTTGACGTGCCATGGCGCGACCTCAGGCTTGGTGGCATTCTAATCCACAGGTCACAGGCCCACAAGGAACCAACGCGGGTCCCCGGCGCATGCAGGCCCGTGCGCAGGGGCCCGGAGAGCACTTGCGAGAACTGGTCCTGCGGGTTGGCCCGGACCGTGATCGTCAGGGGCTTCACTCCCTCCGCCCTGGGAAGTGTCAGGGTCAGGATGCCATGCCCGAACAGGGCATCGGTCTTGTCGGCCGCGACGGCGGTCGGCAGGCCGATCGAGCGGGCTAGAGCTCCGCAGCATGGCTCCTTGATGTGGGATTGCGTCTTCTCGACGTCCATCTCCACCTGCACCTTCCCCTGCAGCGCGTGGACGTCGCTGGCGATTGAGCGGATCAGGTACTTGGAGCACTCGCCTGGCAGGGACTCGTTGACGGCCACTCAATCGGTTGCCCGGTACAGACCGAGGGCGGCCGTGCCGGGAGCGTCGTTTGCCTCGCCGGATCGTCTCGTCGAATCGTCAGTCCAGGGGGTCGCGCACAGGCAACCGGCCACACAATGGGTCAAGACGCACGGGACCGGCGATGGCGCCCCGACCAGCAGCGTTGCGCTGACAACTTCAAGCGCGGGCGAGGCCGTGCATGGGTCGGCTATCAGCAATGGGTCTAGGCAACTGGGCTAGGGGCGCGGGGAGGGGCTGGCCTTGCGGCGGTAGTCGACGAACCGGTAGCCGACACCTCGTTCGGTGAGGATGTACTGCGGGTCGGAGGGCTCGCGCTCGATCTTCTGGCGCAGGTAGTTGATATACAGGCGCAGGTAGTGTGTCTCGTCGCGGTACTCGTAGCCCCAGACCTTGGCCAACAACTGGTCGTGGGGGACGACCCAGCCGGCGTTCTGTACCAGGTGATAGAGCAGCTTGAACTCGGTGGGGCGCAGCTTGACGAGGCGGCCCTCGACCCAGACCTCGCGGCGGTCGAAGTCGAGCTTCAGCCGCTCGTCCACCTGGATCGCCTCGTGGGCGGCGGATCCAGCGGTCTCGGTCCGGCGCAGGACCGCCCGCACGCGGCTGACGAGCTCGCGCGGGCTGAAGGGCTTGGTGACGTAGTCGTCGGCTCCGAGCTCCAGGCCGCGAACGCGGTCATCCTCCTCGCCCTTGGCCGTGAGCATGATCACCGGGACGCTCGAGATCTCGCGGATCAGGCGCAGCGTCTCGAAGCCGTCGAGGTTCGGCATCATCACGTCGAGCAGGATCAGATCGGGCAGGCGGTCGCGCAGCTGCTCCAGCGCTCTTGCGCCGGAGGGCGCTTCGAAGACCTGAAAGCCGTCGTGTTCGAGGTTGAGCCGGACGAAGTG
>Ga0315274_10004075_pt1 | contig 21585 bp, 29 predicted proteins | sample YL17G02_20_MG_FD_203700 | JGI IMG/M metagenome (GOLD analysis project Ga0315274, IMG submission 203700) | Sediment microbial communities from Yellowstone Lake, YNP, Wyoming, USA - YL17G02_20 | ecosystem: Environmental > Aquatic > Freshwater > Lake > Sediment | place: USA: Wyoming | collected...
TCAGTTCAGCGAGAAGTTGTTCCGAAATACGGGTAAGATCAATCAGACGTGATTTTTGTTTTTGGTCATAGCCGTATAGGAGGGTTTTGGAATAAGAACTCCACAACGATGGGCTAATTTTGCCCCTGCCAAACATGGGGTGATAGAAACGATCCTTTGCCGGAACAACCTCTCGCTTCATTTTTTGACTTGCGCCTCCTTTCGTTGGATGGGAGTTAATATGAAACTAACAATAATGTATAGGATATGATTACTCTTGTCAATGGGTTTTTGATCTTCTCCAAATTTTATTTTGGCTTCTCTTGACATTTCCTTCGGCAGATGTAAAATTAATAAAAAGTACGAAAGGAGGTAAGCAAGATGAACGATCTGAAAAAAGAAGTTGGACTACGAATACGGGAACTTTTAACTTCACGTCACATGACTGTTACTGAACTGGCAAAAAGGTTAGAAATAAGCCGCGCTAACCTGTATTTCATTTTGGAGGGTCGCCAGCGGCTTCATCAGGAACTAGGCGTGAAAGTTGCCCAACTCTTTGATATTTCTATGGATGAACTTTATGGTCTTTCGCCGTTATCTGATGAAATTAACTTTCATGTAAGATTGCGTGTTCCGCAAGGTTACGACAGAGAGAAAACTGATCTCGCAATCAAAGAATGGAAAGGGCGGTTAGAACGGCATCTGAGAGAAGAAGAGGAGGACAAATAATTTAGCTCCCCTGGGGGGGCACTGGAGGTAGAGCATTGGGAAAATTATTGCGCGAGTTTGCTAGTAAAAATGTCAAAGTGATAACCGCGCCCTTACATCTTTCTAACGGTGGAATCGCACAATATCAAGGGCAATGTTGTTGTATAATTTCATCATTCGATTCTATACGTGAAAAAAGATTCACTTTGTCATTTTTACTTGATGGGTTGTCTAGACTTGGTTATAATACAGAAAAAATTAGTGTCAGTGATACTGACAGTTTTGGGAGTTTACTGCGTCAAAAAGAGGTTGGAAAGTAAAGAAATGGGACTAGAGGCCGGGGTGGTGAAATTTGGCAGACACAGCGGACTTAAAATCCAGTGCGTCTATTTTTTATGCCAAAACTTGACAAATCTACAAGAAAGCGTTAGATTGATACTACAAGACTAATGAAGGAGGAAAACAAAAAATGACAGAGGACAAGTACGCAGAGTTAAGGGAATGGATGGAAAGTGGATGTTGTATGGGGAGTTGGTATTATAAAAAGTATACAAAAACACTCCGTGATCTTTTTGCTGAACGGGACGCTCTTATAAAGGAACGAAACGATTTAAGTAAACTGCTAGACGATGTCATTGACTACCATAACAAATCAAATTTAATTTTGGAAAGGAGGAACAATGACCGCCGAAAAATCAACTGAGATTTTAGACCTCTACCTCCAGTATTGTAACGCCAAAGAACTGTCAAGTGTTACATTAAACTACTACAAGAGGATCGTTTCTCATGCAATCGAAGGTTGCAACGACATCTTTGACCCGATGGATCTGATGAAGTTCTTTATTCACTTAAACAAGGAACACAATGCAAACCCCGGTTACTGGAACATCTTCTATCGCCATCTAAAGGCTTTCTACAATTTTTGCGAAAGACAGGGCATTTGTGAAAGCAACACTTTACTAAAAGCAGGGATAAATCTAAAAAAGGTCACCCGCAAGATGACTGTACTTTCCGAAGAGTCAATTCAGAAACTGATCGCTCGTTTCCAAAACAGCCCAGGATCGTGCCGAAAACGGAACCTGGCGATTGTCGCCTTTTTGCTAGAAACTGGCGTTCGTCCTGGTGAACTCTGTTCAGTTACGCTTTCTAACATTAACTGGGATACTAACGAGATCGAGGTCGTTGGCAAAACGGGAGAGCGCGTTGTGAATATCACTGCCAAAACAAGGCGGATATTGCAGGAATATTTTAAGACAGAAAGAAAATATGGTTCATCATATTTTTTTGTTGATCGCCTTGGCAAACCGATGAATACCATAAAACTACGCACCCTCTTCAACAACCTCTCCCGCCGCAACTTTGGCGAGAGGTTATACCCGTACCTGTTCCGGCACACGTTCGCTTCAGCCGCTATAAAGAATGGGGTGGACCTGATGAGCGTTAGTAGTATGATGGGGCATAAGAGTATAACAACAACCCAAATATATCTGCATCCCGACAAACGCCATATAAAAGAAGCCGTAGAGCGCACTTCGTTGGTAAGGCAGTTATGGAAGTAACTTGTGCTTATCTTACCCAAATTAACAGATACCATTACGATTGTCTCTACCACAAGGGCCGTTGTGGTAAGAAAGCAAACTTTAACATAATGTGTCCTACGCTGAAAGTCGAACTTAAACAAGGTAAAAAAGATAGGAAACAAAAAGGGAACCCCGTTAAGGGTTCCCTCAACCTTGTTCAAGGTCTTGCGACAAGTCGAACAAGGCGCAGATTTACTATATGATACTATTCTTTTTTGTTTTGCAACAGTGCTAGCAGATCGTTCAACCCACCACTGCCAGCGGATACCGCGAAGCCAATAATTAGATAGTTGATCCACGGTGCTACAGTCGGTAGTACAATCAAGTTAATACCCCAAGCGGTTAGGCCAGCTACAATTGCACTAACTGCGGGCCAAGGGATTGAATCTTTCCATTTTACGACCAGGGACTTAATCAAATCTACAATCCGTTGTGTAGCAAATGTCACCAGCGCAGCGGCAGCGAGAATATCCATTATTTTTTCTCCTTATTTTTTATCATTTGAATTGCTCGATCCAAAAGCAAGATAGCTTTCTGAACGATTTGGGAAACTTCTAAGTATTCATAATGTTCTTGGAGGCGTTGCAATGCTTCTTCTGTTTTTCCAGTAATTAGAACTTTGTACTCCCCAACGGAACCACCCCCAAAAGTCAAAATTTATTTTGATTATTCCTTGGTTGCTATAATCTCCTTGGCATTTTCGTCCCAAACGACAGTGAATCCCTGTGATTCTAACCATGCTCTGACGGGAACGCCTTCTATGTAAGTTTTTCCATCTTCTCCAACGATTACAGGGAATGGTAACTGTACCCCGGCAGAGAAAGTGATTTGCTGAAGTTGGATGTCAATGACTAATTGGAAACTCTGATGGGTCAAAATACTGGCAAAACCCCATCCGCCGACGATAGCAATGACTAACCCAAGGGCGATTGGAGCAATCCATCGTTTGATATGGCTATCTTGCGTTTTGCAGACAGTTGGTATCGTTCTGCGTGTCAATATTCGTTTTTCTTTTAGACTGCCTTCTCCGTTGAAGTTAGAGGGCAGTATTTTACGGAATAACATTTGCAAACGCTTGGAACGCTTCTGCCCGTTTTATAAAGTTGTCTGGTTTAAAAGTTCCGTCTTCGTACCCCTTAATATATCCCTTTACTTGACAAGCGCCAATTTCTCCAACAGCCCAATGAGTTATAGGAACATCTGAAAATTCGGCAATGGCAGGAAGCAATAATTTCCAGCGATAAATCATTGCACAAAGTTCAGCGCGAGCTAGTGGCATATTCGGTCGGAAACTGGAATCGGAATAGCCACGGATAATGCCACTCAGTTTACACCACAGAATTGCATCGTAAGCCCAGGAATCAGAAACGTCAGTAAAGCCGGGGAGAGTAGTAAATCCGGTAGGGGAACCGACCGATTTCCAGATCAAGTTACAAAACTCTGCCCGCGTCAGCATTGCATCGGGATAGAGGTATTGATTCTGAAATCCGGTTACAATTCTTGTTGCACTTAGTTTTTGTACCGCTGCCCATTCCCAATCCGAATAGGAAAGGTCCCAGAATCCGCCAACATTCAAACGCACATCATTAAAGAATCGTTGCCATGGGAAGTATTGGCCGGGGCAGGAAGTCAATCTGTATCCGTATTGCCATTCACGAATCCAATAATGGGGGAACAGATGGTCGAATGGGATTTGGTTGTCTAACATCAGTTGGGATACCCACTGAACGCCAAGTTGGTATTGTTTGTCGTCGGGTGCCCGTAGGTCAAAATCACCTACAAAGCAGACGCCCCAGGAAACGGCATTCACATCGGTTTCGGTGTAGGGAACAAAACCACCAGCGTGCCAACCTACGGTGCGGGGGTCACGACCAGTCAGAATATTCTCTTCTGCTGTTTTATTTGGATCTATCCCGGCAGAAGTTGGGACTCCCCAAGTATAGTCAATGTCATTGATCCCTTTTTGCCCAGGGTAGGTGAGGCCATCGGGGAATCCCTCTTGCGCCGGATAAGAATACCAGTTACCGGCAGAATCCTGATGCCAAGCCCAGGTATTTTCATCCCACCAAACACCAGGGTGAACATTCTGCATGTGGTAGCGTCTATAACCGGCCCACATATCCGCATTGTCAAAGCCATCATACGGGAATGATGCACTGTTGTGGATCACAATATAGTTCGGGGCAAAATATTGTGGTCCTGACATTGTACCGATTCTTGGCGGGTTCTCAATTAAACCCTTCTCTGTCATAAAAACGGGTGCATTAGCGGCAGAGATTGGTATAGACATGGTGAAGCAAACGGCTATAAGAGCCGCTACAACGGCGATTCGTTTCATATTTCCCCCTATGGAGTTGGCAAATGGTTAAAAGGAAGTTCGATCAGACCGTGTTCTGTGATTTGTGTTGGCATAGTTCCGTTTGTCAGTAACGGTGGTAGGGATAAGGTTAAGGTCAATGTCATAACCGCCAAGACAAGAAAGAATAAAAGATAACGACAAATTCGATCTGAACGTCGTCTTCCCCAACAACGTTTCGGATGTTCCAATGCGAATATACTCATTTCACTACTCCCCGATGTAATTCCGCTTCGCTAAATCAAAATTTATTTTGGGTTTATGAACCGATGAAGGTCCAGATCCAAGTTGTATCTAGTTTATTTACCGTTGTCATTACAAATGGAGCGGGAAACAAAGCCCTAGCAAATGTTCCCGTTTCATCGGCTTCTCCCGCATCCGTATTGTTATTTACTATGGCAATCTCTGCTACCGTTCCCGTTACTAATCCTGTAGCCCAGTTAGATTTCATTTCCATTGTATTAAGAGTAGTTCCGATGGTGGGGAATCCGGTTGCGAATGTTATTGCCGAACTAGCAATATAACAGGTCGTGCCGATGTAAGCAGCAATGCCAGTTTTTGTTGTAGTAACTGTGCTACTTCCCAGTTTCATTCCAGCGATGGTAGTGCTAACCGTTCCCGCTCCTGATACTTTTTTCTGTACCATTTGATCGCCGATAGAAGTGATTAAGTTTGTGATAGTGACGGGAAAGCCAGGACAAAGTACATTGCCATCAAAAAGATGGGCGATTACAATTCCTTCAATTTTCATTAGAAACCGACCTTGTTTCCGTAGAAATCATGTAAAGTATCAAAGACAATAGGTTCAACGCAAATGTCATCGGGGAAAAGACGGGGACGATCTTGGATGCCCATGATTTCGTAGAAGTAGATGATTTCTCCCTCTGACGGATAATGGAAGCCAATGTCAATATTCCCAGTATCCGCTATATCATAGACAGAATAAGGATAGCTTGAGATCCAATCGTAATTAGAAACATTATTTATTCCTGCATCAATTAAGGCAGAACCGGGAGGAAGATAAAAATTAGCGTTATAAACAGAAACGGCATGAGAAGCAAATGATGGATCTAAATTTGTAGCACTGATTGAACCCCCGCCGTCTAAATCAGCAAAGATTGCATAACCCCAGTAGTTATTGCCAGAACCGCTAGAGGTTAAGTCGCTAATATAAAGTGCTTCTTCTCCGCTACCACCACGATAGGGATTGGCATATAGATTGCAATTGTTCATTACAAAATTACCAGCCCCCGCATCACAATAAACGTAAATTGTTTGCCAACTACCAGCCCTATGCCAAGTAGTAACATTGGTAAGATTTATGTTGGATACTTGTTCAACATCTAGTATCGGCTCACCACCAACGAGAAGAGAATTGGTGATGTTTACAGTTCCACCGCTATCAACCCTAATAGCAACTGTATAAATATCTGTCGTTTCAAAATCACAATGAAGGATATTAAATGTTGTAAATGTAACGTCATCGTAAGCATAAAGAATGTATGATCCAGAACCGGCCAAGATATGTTCAAGCGTAAGAGTACCAAGCGCACAATCGGTAACACTAATCATATCTCCGTAAGTTGTGAAGCCAGATACAATATAGTTCTTAACGATTACATCGCCAGAAGCCACTCCTTCAATGAGAATAAAATCAGTAGTAGCTCCTGCCCCATCGTAAGTTCCCGCTGCCGATATTGTTAATCCTGCCATCTATGCACCAACTTGTTTCAGCAATGCTTCTGCCTTTTCCTTTATTGTGCTGCTACCGATCACTAGGTTCTTATTCTCCCCCGCAGCCGCTTTCAAGTGTTCTATGGCACTTTTTTTGAACTTCACATCGCCCGTCTCAAGCCAAAATTTATTTTGAATCTCGCCAAGATGGAAGTGGGCATCTGCTAAGTTTGGTTCTGCTTCTACCGCTTGTTTTAACCAGGCAGTAGCTTCTTTCAGATTGCCTTCTTGAATATAGGTTTCGCCAATTTGAGAATAAGCAACTGGTACTAGTTGATTAGACATAGTATGTAGACGAATCACTTTCTGCCACTCTTCCCGCGCCATTCCCAGTTTGTTTTCCCCCCGCAGTTGGATGGCAGTATTGAAGTGTAGAGTAGGATCGTTCGGGTTTTCTTCCAGTGCCAGTTCTAGTAATGGCTTGTTTCTTGCAAATCGCTCTGGCATCTTAGATTGATCTAAGTACCCTTGATGTTTAATGACCCATTCCTTGCCACAGTAGTTGCATAAGCGATGATGAATCCATGTAGGTTGTTCGTGAACGCGATTGGTGTATTCTGTCCAAGGATGCTTCATAAACAACCGCCAGGTCCAATGAGTTTGATCTTCATTGCCGGGGAGTGTATCTTGCATCGGAAAACAAACTGCATCCATCTCTAACGGGATCTCTCTCAATTTGTAGAAATCGTCGCTTAGTTCATCATCACAGTCAGCGACAAAAGCAAAGTTACCATCCTGCACATAATTCACGGCTGCATTCTTGGCATTAGAAAAGTGGAAGTATCCCTTGTCAGTAAAGTCACCAACATAAACATCGGCACCAAGTTCTTGTCCTACTTTAATGCTATTATCGGTACTACCGGTATCTACCAGTACAGTTCGGTCAAAGAACCGCATATTCCTGGCAACCCACTTCTGCAAGTTCTGTTCTTCGTTCTTCATAATCGTGCAGAGAGTGAATTGTGGATGGTAACGTTGTTTTACCCATTCTACTGTTTGCGGATCAAGCCCGGCAGCAGCAGTTTTATCATACTCTGCCGGTGGTGTTCGCCAGCAATATAGGACTTCCGGGATATGGGTAAAGGAATAGTTCTTTAGGGCTAGATTGATAAGCAGTTGATAATCGAAACAAGCGCCGCCGCCGAACTTCAAATCCTCATGGAGCGGGAATGTAAAACTGGGGCCGATAAAGTCATGGCGGAATAACTGGGCACGGTCAAAAATCTTGGCTGCTTTTGCCGCTTCAAAGATGTTTCCGGCTTCATTGATAATGTCAAACTGTGAGTAACATACTTCTGCGCCACGTAACTTTGCCAAAAATTCAGGAGCATAAACGCAGTTGGCAGAAATAAAGCAACCGATTTCTCCCTGCGCTTGCGAAAAGCCATGATTAAGGGAAACGCCGGCGCCCAGGAGCATAGGTTGCTCGATAAAACGGATACGGCTATCTGTCGCTACCGCTTCCTCTATTTCTTTTTTGTGATCAGTACAGCCATCCAGTACAAAGGTCCATTCCCAATCCTGGTCGGTTTGGGCGCGGATGGAAGGTATTAACTGCGGTAAATAATTGGTTTTGTAGATAGGTGTAACAAGACTAATCAAGTCTGTTTTTCCTTTCAAAATTTATTTGGGATTTGTTACGGCGAGATGGTGTCGCAAGCGGCGAGATCGGTTACATTTGAAGGGACACCGTTGCCTATAAACTGAAGACATAAATTCGCTGTATAAGCAGCAATATCAATAGCAGAAGTAATTGTGCCGCTAACCGTAACTTGAGTTAGGGGCGATACATTAACAATGGCTCCGCAGATTCCGTCCGTGCTGGGGTCTACTAGCCAAGAATTTACCGCTACCTTGAATAAGACGGCATTCCCGCTGGTATCAGTGCAAACTACTTGTCCTGCCGACATGGAGGGTTTTTGGAGAAAACTGCCACCAAAGCCGAAACGGCTAGAAGTACCGGTTCCCGTTCCAGATCCCGTCATTGTTACATCCGCTATGGCAGCACAGAGATTGGTTCCCCACATCCCACGTTGTTGTTTTACTTTGTTGAGTGTTCCAGCGATGTCCATTTTTATAAGTCCGTAAGTATTACTTCAACATCAATAATTCTCGCTTGGTTGATTGTATAGTTCCAAGAACGTGATGATCCATAAGAAGGGTTGTACAGAGTACGACTAAAAGTTTGCACTTTGTTAGCGATGCTCATGTGAGCAGAAAGGCAATTAGTTCCGATGTTCCAATTCCATTGAGAACCACGATAGGTTGTTGTATTTGTCACATGACAATTTGCCTTTACAGCTGCCACAACTGCATCTAATTCGCTTTGAATAGTAATGCTAGGCATTACAATATATCCCTTGGGATAATTACTGCCACTATTTGAAATTAACCCATTTGCCCCCATTCCTACCACAGAAGCACGGTAAGAAGAATAATCTTGTCCAGAACCGGTACAACGAAGATTAGATACGTTTGTGGCGGAATAATTAGTAAAACAACAGGTGCTACCATGCCAGATAGGGCGCAATCCCGTTAATTCATAAGCTATCTGAGCAATCTGACTGATAGGTTGCATGGAGACTATCCATGTTTTTTCCCCATTAAGACCCGAATGAAAACCAAAGCCCGTTGGAAGTCCAGCGGTAGTTAATCCTACGGTTCCAAAAAGAAAATCAAGGGCAGTGTCAACGCTGACTGAATGATCTGATCCATCTCGATAACATTTGGTGTATCCGTTACTGCCGGGGAAAAAATATGGACCTACAACAATCCGGTTGATATATTCTGAACTGTAATCAGTAACATAGGCCTTGCCCCATTGGTCTCCATCTTCATCTGTCCAAGACTCGGCGCGCATTACATACCCAGAAAAAGCGCCTATTATTGAAGCGGTTGTTCCCGCTACAAAGGTAGTACCTCTTGCAGTGATTGTTCCCGAAGTAGGGGAACCCCTAGAATAGGATATATCTGCCATATAGGGCGTGTCTTCGGTAATCTCGGTTTCGATAGGATAACTTTGATTAGTTGTTATGATAGTAATTGAAACATCAAAAAGGACTTCTTCGGTGCTGGTAATCTGCTCAGACGTTACCTCTGTTATAATCCAGTTTGATAAAGTGGGGCCAAGAGGGAGAGAAATCCCCCCTGGTATTTGATTGAATGTTGCGTTCTTGGCTGCTGACAATAAACTTGTTGGTTCACTGGTAGCTAAAGCCATGATTTTATAAGTAGTATAAAGTAATATTCGGTAAGTGTCAGTGGGGCTTGTATTAAAAGTTTCAGTTGCATCCCACTTCAGAATATAAACATCCAATGTGCCATTATAGGTAGCAGTATTTAAAATTCCCATTTTAGACCATCACATCTACAGTAGTGACTGCTAACTCCCATAATTGAGGTAATCCATCGGCGGGAGTCATGGATGTTTCTATTTGCAGCGGCGCTACTCCCGGAAAAGAAGAAGAATCATTCAAAGAACGAGTGGTTGTAGTGATATTGCCTGATTGTAATTTGACAACATAAGTAGTAGTACCAGTTTGTAGTGTTGCGCCTACTGGGTTGCCTAAATCTGGAAGAAATTGGGCTTGAATATTTACTGAACAACGAGATACTTTCTTGACGCTCATTATAGTAGTGGTCATTACCAGCCTCCTGCACGTAGACCGGCAACAGAAGCTTGGCTGAAGTTATAGATTTGGCCGCTGATCTGGGAAGCAATTTCTTCGGCACTCATCTGATAGCCACCAGCAACAGTGATGTTATTGGTTTGGTTGACAACGGGAGCGGCACCGCCTCCTCCACCGCCACCGCTTCTGCCACTTACCATAGAACCGGCTAACATCATCGGTAAACCGAAGCGAACAAATTCGGGAAGGTTGAAAAGACCGGCTTGTTGTTGCAATTCTTTTGTTACTTCTCGTTCTAATTGCAATCGTTGCAGTTCTATGCTTTCAGCTTTTTGCAAATAGGAATAAACCTCTGCGGTTCCGGCAACTTGTGCTGCCATAGCACGGTTATAGGCTTCTTCTGCCGATAATGCAGATTTGAGTGCTGCATCAGCAGCGGCTTGATCGCCATAACCAAGTTCGGCTTTGCCAACAAGATATTCGGCATGAGATACGCCGTAACTGACTTGGGCAGATTTTAACGCTTCTGCAAGTTGGTAAGCTTCTTTTACTGCGTTTGCAATCTTGCCCTTCAATCCATCGACTACCGCTTGTAGTTCTTGCCAAGGGAGAGTATCGGGTTTCAGTTTCTTTAGTTCCGCTTCAGCAGCAGCCAAATCACTTTTGAGAGAATCGAGGTAATCGCCTTGACTGATTTGACCTAATTCAGCCATGGCGGCGATATGCTGTTGCTTTAGACTGACAATCTTGGCAGCATCGTCGGCGATGCCCTTATATTGACCATCTATCAGTTTAAGAATCCCATCTACTTCTTGTAACTTTTCAGCCCACTCGGCAGTGCCAGGAGTTAATTTGCTTAATTCATCTTGAACAAATTGCAACTGCCCCTTTAGCTTTGTAATTACATTTTCTCTAGTGCCAGTTCCTATGTCGAGTTGAAATTCAGCATGAGAAACAGTGTAATCTACAAAAGTTTTGGCGTTAGCTTCTTTTACCTTTTCAGCCGCCGCTTCTATTTCGGCAAGTTTTAACTTGACATCCGCAAGTCCTTGTAAATAATCACGGTTAGTACTATCAAGTGCTAATTGCTGTTCATAGAACATTTTCAGAACTTGAAGTGCACCTTGCAATTCATTTTTCCGTTTTTGAATACCGGAAATATCGCCTTCTGCCTCTTCTATATCTAAAAGTGTTTGATAGTATTTCTTTTGAGTATTAAGGGTTTCAATAATAGACTTTGCTTTTTCTTCTGTAATCTTAGGAGTAAAACCTTGAAGATCTGGAAAATACTTATCTAAATTTCCTAAAGTCCAAGCATCATGTTTGATCCTAGCCAATTCATCGTCGATCTCTTTAAGCTTATTTTTGGTTTTTTCTAATTGTTCTTGATTTTTTTCGAGATCCCCAGTAGCAAATATATTTTTGTATAAATCAATAAGCGGCGGTGCTTCTACCTTCATCAGTTTTTGAAGTTGTGAACCATAATCGGCAAAGCCAGAAGCATAAATACCACTAATTGTTTTTTCCGGTGGCGGTACTGTTTCGAGGGGTTTCAAACCTAAAAGTTTTGTTCTTAAATCTATTTCTTCTTGTACTAATCTATTTACTTCTTCTTGTATCGGGCTCCGTTGTTCTTCTAAATCAATGATTTTAAGAGTAATAGTAGAATTTTTCTCACCAATACTCTTATATTTGTCGTAAAGATCAATAATTTTCTGTATTTCTGCGATTTGCTTATCTAGTTGTTCTGTGGAAAGATTTACTTTGTTTAGTGGTACATATCCGCCAGTTGCTACCGCTGCTTCCCGCAATTGTTGTAAAGTAGCAAGTTGGGCACGATATGCAGCAAAACTACCGCTAAAATCAAGTGCTCCTGCTGTTTTTAACACGGAAAGAAAAGTGGTAGCAACTTTACCCTTTAATTCGTTCCAGAAGTTTCCTACAACTTCTGTCGCCTCCACCATGGCTGCGGAGAAAGCCTTTAACTGCCCGACATAGCCATCCATCTGGTCAGCAGCAACACCGGCAAACTGTTCATTCAATTTGCCAAGAATCTGTTCAAAATCGAGTGCTTTACCAGAGGCATCTTTAGTAACAACACCTAAACGAGTTAAGCGGGTATATTGCCCTTCCATGCCACGGGCTAAGGCTTCTGTGGCAAACTCAAGGGAAATGTTGCGGGCAGCAGCAAGGTTGACGGCAGAAGTTACAAGGTCAAAAGCTCCTGCGACAGAGGCACCTAAAGCGATGAACCGTTGGTAAGCGTCAATTGCTTGATGCTGTGTTATCAATGTTGTTACCGCTATTGATTGAGCAAAATCATGGACCTGTGCTGTAGCTAACTGATGGCTGCTTGTGACGGTAGTTAGAACAGCATCTAGTTTATTTAAGGCGGTTGCTTCCTCCATAGCATTTCTGGAGATTTCGCTGAACACATTCACTAGGCCATAAATAGCCATGAACATGCCCATATAAGCAACATGGCGAAGAAGATAGCCAGTAAAGCCGCCGATGGCCTTGCCAGTTTTTTCGGCTTGTTGTTCTACCACATTGAGATTTTTAACCAATTGCCCGGTTGGTTGATTTAAGTTGTTTATGGCATAATTAGCCTGATTAACGCTAAGTCCCATGCCCCTTAACGCTGTCGTGGCTTTTTCTATTGATTGCGTGTGTCCCGCCGGCATGACCATGCCCTGAAAGAAGTTCTTATCCAATACCGCAAGATTAGAAAAATCTTTCTGCACTTGAGCAATGCCAATGCTAAAATGCTTGAATGCTTGCGGGTTAAGGGACGTTTGGGCAAATTGCTGTAACTTGACTTGTGCCGCATCCAAGCCTGCACCGTCAAAGATTGAACGGATTCGTATTTCTATATCGCTCATTTATATATCTCCACAGCAGATCTCACAGCACTAAGCATCCGTGCGTCCAGAATCTGCTGCATATCGTTTTTGGAGTAAGCAAACATCCCAACAGGACCATGAGATTTGACTTTCTCTACTCGATGCAATCCTCCTCCATCGGTCCACACAAGTTTGCCATCCTTCTTTGCCGGATAAATCCATGCACCACCACCATTGCCATCTTCGACCCAATGGGCATAGAACAGGGAAGTTCCCACATAGCCATCCCAAATTGATTCCGTTCCAGTTAATGTCGGAGGCATTACCCTGGTCAAAGAATCTCCCATCGGATTACCGCCCGTCCAAGAAACGCCAAGTTCGGCGGCAAAAGGACCGGCAATGGATGCCTGTAATACACCTTGCCACCCAATCTCCGTAACAGGGTTTGGAGCATTGGTATGCCAAGTGATTACACTCTTCCGCCTTGGCGTTCGTTTAACCACGGCTTCGGCAGAATCTTTGGTGGCTTCCCGGTGTTGCTGGGTTATTGCCTCATAGATTTTTGCCTTATTTGCTTTGAACTCGCCAAGAAATTCATTTATATTAGAAGTAACTTGAAACTGTATGCTCAAGGTTTTTTCCACTCTTTTGAAGTAGTAGAGATTTTTGTCCTGCTCTTTCCATCCCCAGACCAAACCCAGTTATCTTGTTGTGCGGGCGGCGTTGAGTTCGCCCAGGAGGGTTTGTAGGTTTCCAACCAGCCGCAGAAACGGTGGTAGTCATCCAATACGGCATCGCCAGGGCGATCAGCCTTCAGCACTTCAAAATAATTTTGGAATATCTTATGGGACCAACTGAGCAAAGCCTGGTCAGCGGTCCATTCGTTTGGATGGCCGTCAAACAAAGATTGTGCCGTAGCAGAGCAGAGATGATAAAACTGGCTGCGTCTGACTACGGCCCAATAAAATCCATCAGTCTACCTTCCATCCACTCCTTCCATTTCCGAACCATTGTCTGTTCGGCCAGGGGGGTAAGGTTCAACCGATCCCATTCCTCAATCGCCTTATTGATGGCGATACGGGTTTCTTTATTCTTTTTTATTTCAGTGTTATCTAAGGCTTCAAAGTAAGGTTTTTCATCATTCTTATAGATAGAACAGAGGATCATCTTGGCACAATCGCTATAAGTAGTTGCCAAGGGTTGATAGGACCAATCCTCTAGTTCTTTTTCTTTGGCACGAATCAATAATAGATTGTCGCGGGCCTTCCGTTCCGGTTTGGTGATGTTTGCGTCAACCCAATTCAGATACTGGGTGATCCGTTCCATCTCTTCCTTCTGATACTTTTCCTTCGTTTCCTCGCTCATGGTAGCAACTTCTTCTTCAGAGAATTGCTTGGTGGAAGGACGGGTCAGTTCGGAAGGGCAGGAAGTAATGGTGCGGCGTAGGTACTCGCGATAATCCTTTTCAATCTTCTCAATGTTTAGATCGCGTTCCTCGGCCCAATCGTGCATCTTGCCGGGGATGTCAAACATATCAATGTAATTGCCTTCTGCCCGCAGTTCTGCAATCTTCTCTTCACGGATAGATTCGCAGACAGCACGGTCCAGTTTCGTTACTTTGCGAAAGGCAATATTAGGTAGTTCTGGAATATAAGGAACACCAAGACCATCTACGATCTGATGCCAACGATTTTCGATTTGTTCCTGCGTCGGCTCGATCATCGCAGTGTTTCCTTCTGGGTGATGTGGGTATTTCTCCGCTTGGCCCATTCTTGCAGAATGTCAGACAACAGAAATTCGCTGGAAGTATAATTGCTATTCGGAGGAATCAACCCCGCTTCTTCCGCGATTCCCTGCAAAACTTCTTTTGAAACTTCGATATTGTTTCCTTTGGCTCCAGCTAGTTCCTGTTTGATTTTTCGTGTTTCTCTCTCAGTAGCCTTTGCCAACTTCAACATATCCTCTAGCAACTTCCTAGAGAGTTGAAGGGAGGGCTGTAAATTGGTACTCATTTTTTGCACTCCTTCACTCAATTTTTTCTAACTATGCGTCCAGTTCAAAGTTCCTTTGGCAGTCCCGGCAGCATCCACATCCCACCGTGATTCGGTGATGGTTGCGGGAGTATAGGTATTCCCCAAAACAACAACCGTAACGGCAGTGTTGACGGTCGGTAGGGCTTCGCCAACAGCAGCGGCCAGCCAAACAATCGTTCCTTGCGAAGATAAAACCTTCACTACGGTAGCTATCGGGCCCGCTGTTCCAATGGCGAAATACTCGGTTGTGGAGGTTCGCTCCGTGCAGTTAGCGGATTGGATTGCACCGCTGATGCCAGTGCAAGAAACTGTCATACTATCAGCAGATGAGACAGTGTAAGTCATTCTTATTTCTCCTTATTTAAGTTAGCGCTCTTTCGCGCTTGGCATAGATATAAACAACGTCAGCAGTGGCCCCACCACTGACAGCGATGGTAGACACAGACTGATACATGTGTGTGCCTGGTGTACCGATGGAATAGCATACGTTCGGCGTAGCGCCAGCGGCCACCGTTACTACCTGATTGGCCGTAATTGCGCCATCGAATTTCAGCATGGTAATGGTCAGAACGGTTTGACCGACAATTGTAACTGCCCCCACCTTCACCCCCATGTTGGCAGAACCAGAATAGGAAGTAGTGGGCACGGCAGTATTGATTGCCAGGGTTCCCGCATCAGCAGCAGTCAAGGTGAAGGTTGCTACGGGGTCTACCGTATCGCAGAAGATACAAGCAGTAGGAACCATCCCACTTTGTATTTTATTGGCAATTTGAGCAAACTCCGGCGCTACCCGCGTAGCATTTGTAGAACAATAAGTAGAAAAGCTGGTGATATGATTTCGCAGCGCCAGGATTACATCGGAGAATGCAGTTACTGCACAGGTTGGGTAGACGGTATCGTAATAAGAAGCCAGCACTCCCGCTTCTAATGCAATCTCGGCGTTGATCTCACCCATGTCACGAATCGTAGTTACTGCTTCGTCTACCTTATAGGCAGCGGTAGTAGCCCCTGGCGTAACTGTGCCAGCACCGTTAGAAAAAGCCTTGGCTGCTCCTGCCAACTTGTCTGTTACACTATTGAAAGTAGCGAGAGCTATTGTCATAAATCCTCCTTAGCCAAATGGTACATACCACTCAGCAACATAAAATCTTGAAAAATGAATGAAGTTTCGGTCAGAGTCATACACTTTTGCCCATTCTCCGTTAGGTTTTACAGTTAGAGTTCGTCCTGTAGCGGTTCCCGTGGCCTTGTAAACACCATCTACATCAACAAACTCCAAGAACGGCATATTGATAAAATTGCCATGGGGGGCAGACTTGAATGAATTTGTTACCCTGTCTTTCAGTTTATGAACATCAACATGGGCTAACTTCTCTTGCGTTTCATCGTATTCCATCAGGTTTGACCAAACGGAGATGTTGAACTTCAGAGAGCCATTGGTGTAGTAACTACCGCCAACCAGATTCCCAATAGCGGAAGAACGATCATCGGTTGGCCCTTCCTCGACCATCACCAGCAACTTAGGAATCGAAGAAACATTCCAAGAATCACGAAATGTTACGTCCGTGTTACGGGTGTTGGTAGAATCGTCAAAGATATTAGAAAGGTAATCGACGATACTCAGCCAAGCGTTAGACTGTTCATAAACATCGAACTCAAGGCTCACAGATCCCTCATTTCCCCCTCTATTACTTCGCTCTCGGTAACGCTATCGAAATCATCCTCATAAGTAGGGCGAGACATCTGAATATGCTTCATCACCCTTGCTCCCTTACTTGCGGTAGTAACATACGGGCGCAAGAGGTCTTTTACATTGTCATCAAGAAATCGGTAAACTGTGGCATAGAGCTTAGGAGAAGTATCTACACGATCACGTTGCTTCTCTTCCCAATGGGCCTCCCCTTGGCGAACAATATTACCGGACAGTTCCAGGGTAGCCAGTTGAACATCAGTCGGAACAGTAGCATCGGTCCAAGTCGTGCCACAGTAAGACTCCACAACCTTTTGAGCATAAGCAATAACTTGTGCTGCCCAAGTGGAAGAAGTGATTGTGATTTGCAGATAGTCTTGAAGATTACCTTGACTGATATAGGACATATTTACCTCTTCTGATACTTTTTGTTACTACGGGCGTAGGATGGATATGCCACGTCAGAACTGAACCTTGCCTTGCGAGTATATTTGTTGATTCCATCGGTAAATTCTGGTAAACGGCGCAAATACTTTGCCAACAATGCTACAAAGCCAATGTGTTCATTAAATTGGAAGGTATTGAATTGACCGCCAGAGGGATTCAGCATATTAAGTCCTTATGAACAGAACGGATTCATTTGATGCTGTTTCTGCCATTGAGAGCCATTGCTTACCGTTTATTGGATCACACAGACTTGCTAAAAAATGCAGAGCTTCCTTGAAGTTGGCGTTTATCTTCAATGCTTGTAGACAAGCGTCTCTTGCCAGTTCGTTATCTCCTAAATTCCAATGACAACGTGCCACATAAAGCCAAGTATCAGCCCATTCGGGAACCCACCAAGCCCGTTTCAAGTATCTGGTCCACCACCACAATGCTTTTTCCCACTCTTGTTTGTAGAACCATTCCCTTGCCAAGTAATACAGTTCACGAAGACAGTTCGGATCTTCTGCTATTGCTTTCTGCAACATCCGCAAGTTACGGTCTGGGTCTTTCAGATGAGCAGGACTCCACCCAAAATTTATTTTGATTTCGCTGGGATTCTTTTCAATAATACTTAGGGCTTCTTGGTTTCGCCCTTTATAGAATATCTTGTCAGGATTGTTGCGGAACAACCGTGGCAAACGATGAGATTCCTTACCGTTGGACATCATTATCACGTCAAGAGAATCAAGGTTATAAGCCTTATCAGAAATAATTTGCTTTATTTCCTTGACAGGCGTTAATAGTTGCTCATCAGCATCAATAAACAGAATCCAATTTCCATGACACTTTCTAATCGCATGGTTTCTGGCATTGGCATAGTGATCTTCCCATTGATAATCGGTAAAGACCTTGGCTCCAAATTGTTTTGCGATCTCGATGGTATTGTCTTCTGAACCTGTATCACAGACTACAATTTCATCAAAACCTTGGAGAGATTCTAAGCACTTGGCTAAAATCTCTGATTCGTTTTTGACAATCATACAGGCAGAAATCAAAAGATCGTTTTCCAAACACCGGCTACTAATTGTTTAGCCGCTGTTACATCTTTCCAAGCTCCGGCAGTTAAAACCTTCATTGAACTAACTGCTTTCCAAACCTCTCCGGTTAAAACCAGATATTTTGGCAATGTATAAGTGACAACCAGTTTGGGAGAATAAGAAGCTGGTGTTCCATAATCGGAAAAAAACATCGTAAAAAGCGTGTGATTTGTACCAGAAGCCCAAGTAAGGCCGGTACTGTCTCCCGTCATATCCCAACCTAACATAAGACCAAACTTTGTAACTCCGATTAGAGAAATCAAAGCCCGGCCAGCAGCACTAATACTGTCGGTTCTATATCCATTAGCAATGGTACTCATGGCAAAGGGCGTTGCGTAAAGATTGGTTGATCCCCATGTTCCCTGAAAATCAGAAGCCGCTAATATGATGTTAGAAGCCGGTGCAGAAGTAACCAAGCAAAGGTTGGTATCACCGCAAGTGGTTGTTGCTGCACCAGAACTATTAAATGAAAGTGTTGCAGCAGAAATGCTTGCTAATGAAGTTAATGCAGATGTAAGAAAGAGGATAAATCCACGATACAAATAACTATATTTGCCAGAGGCGCCACCATAAGAAGTAATACGAACAGGAAAGCCAGTTGTACCACTATCACCATAATCCGTTCCAACGCTTCCCCTTAATGTCGCAAAGACTTCACCAGAAGAAATATAGCGTCTCGCATAACCATCTACCGTAGTTACCTCATCGTGTGCGTCTGGATATTTTGTAAGTGTATCGAATCCAAAATTGAATGAAAGTTTTTGTGCCAAAGGGCTTGTATCTATGGCATGTAAAATTTTCCAGAATGGGTATAAATCCATTTTTAGGGCATCAGCAAAAGGAGTACGGGGATAAAAGGCAGTGCTTAATGTATCATATTTATCTTCTAACCAAGTTACGGCGTGAGGATAAATTTTGACTATCTTTTTATCAGATGGTATTTGTAGCCTATCTCGCCCAAGCGTATTAGCATAAAGCAACAATAACTTTTGATATTTTTTGAACCATTGGAAGCTAAACGGTTGAATCATTGCTGATACTCGTATGCCCCTATATCTGGATAGCCCAATATTGGATTACCAGCAAAATCCTCTGTTAGCCAAACATCCATTCCAGCATCAATAGCAAGAGAATTTGTTAAAAGATGAAAATCGTGATTGATTGGATCAACAAATAATGGATTAGTAATAATAGCAGTCGGTTCCCAAGTAGACTTAACTTCAGATAGAGAATAAAATACCTTATTATAGTAGATTGCCTTACCAGATGAACCATTGGGCCAATAGAGATTATAAACGTGATAGAGGGCAACCCCCGTAGCCACATTGCCGGTCATCAATTGGTAATAACCTTTATTATCGGAAAAGATATTGTTTCGCACATCCCAGACGGTATCATTAGTTTCAAAGTGAACACCACGCAATGTATTTTCTACGATGGTGTTGTTGTATAACTTATTCCATTGTCCAGTAGGACCAAAAGACTGAAATCCTGATAATTTGTTATCGTAGATTAAGTTATAATAAATCTCATTGTAAGATGGGGCTGCACCGCCACCAGAATTAACAAAAATACCAAATGATCCACCGTTGTAAATTCGATTCCGATAGATTTTGTTCCCGTTACTTACTGTAGAATTAGGAAAAATCGGCGGTAAACCAGAAAATATCTCGATCCCATGATCTGCATTATCATTTATTTCATTTTCAAAAATTTCATTGTAAGATGAACAAGAAACAGCAATCCCATAAGGTTCACCATAAATACCGGGTAATAGGGCATTGTGATGAGAATGATTGTTATGGACTAGATTCTGATTAGCATATCCGCTTAGATAAATTCCAGCGGAACCATTGGCATAGGTATCATTGTAATCAATATCATTATGGTGGCTACCACCATCCGCTATTGTTCCTCTGATAATAATTCCTAAAACATTGTTATAAACTTCACAGTTAGTCACTCGACTATTTATGGTTTCATCCAATAAACCAATACCACCTAAATGCCAGCCGCTAACAGTACAATCGCTTATCAAAATGTTGTCGCCGTTAAATACAAGAATCCCCCAACCAGAAGTTTCAATTAAATTACCTGGACCAGTAACAATGCAATTTTCAATAGTAATGTGGTCTGTACCATTAAAATAGAATCCACTACTATTGCTACGACAATCTAATCCTTGAAAAACAAGATCAGTTCGACCAGAACCGATTACACTGCCGATAACCGGCATAACACCGGAACCGTAACTAGCAAAAGTAATACCAGAGTTCGGCGGGGTTAATGTTTCATGCCATACCCCGCCAGCTAAAAAAGTACGCTATTTCCCGATTGTAGATTAGCAGTATTTATCCTAGCAATAGATTTCCAAGCCGATGATGGAGATAAACCGTTAACTGTATCATCTCCATTCGGGTTTACATAATAGACTATCCCCCCCTGGTCAGTAATTGTGATAGTATTGTTTGTTTGTACCTTTGTTACAATAAACTGACCTGTCCATACACCATTAGTAAAAGTAATAGTAGATGGTGTAATCGTTCCAGTTAGATCAGTCACAACCGCTTGTCCAGTATAGTTTGTTTTCACATTTCCATAGGCATCATAGGCAGTCACAGTTACAGTAAATGGTGCACCAACGATCTGATCTGGTATGGTGGAAATAACATAATGATCCAAGATTCCTACAGTAACAGTAAACGGATTAGAAGTAATTGTTACAAATCCGGCTCCATATAATGCCATTGGGAATAATAGCAAAAATACCAATAATAGAATTATTTTTTTCATCTTTTATTCCTTTCTATGCCGTATAAATGAACTGAACTGTTCCTTCTGCATAACCAGTAGTAGAAGTTATCGCAGAAGTGGTGTAACAGACAGAAACGATTTGACCCAAGGTAGTTGTAGTGGAATGAACGGCTATGCCACTGACAACCGTGCAAGCCTGTAAAGTAGCGATATTCACTGTGCCGCCAGAGATAGTTCCAGCAAGAGTACAGGTAGCAGCGATTATGCCACTATTGAGAGTTCCCCCTGTAAATGTTCCACCACTGATTGTACCGGCATTAGTTACAGTTCCTGTAAGTTTGGCAGCGTCAATCGTAGGTGTATTGATAGTGGCAGTATTGATAATGGAAAGGGTAATTGTTGCACTTGTGATTGTGCCACCAGAGATTGTTCCTGCACCAGTTATCGTTCCAATAAATTTAGCAGCATCGATAGTTAAAGAAGATACATTATTGCTGTCATCAACTATAACACCAGAATTAAGTAAAGAATCACCACCAGCACTATCCCAACGGACCATGGCATGATCGGTTGAAGATCCTGGTAGGGTTAAACCGGAAGTTCCGGTAGGTCCGGTAGGACCAGTAACAGTGCTTCCAGTGGGACCGGTAGGACCGGTTACAGTAGATCCGGTAGGACCGGTAGGACCGGCAACGGTACTGGCAGCACCGGTGGGACCGGTAACGGTATCTCCGGTAGGTCCAGTAGGACCGGTAA
>Ga0315274_10004076_pt1 | contig 21583 bp, 22 predicted proteins | sample YL17G02_20_MG_FD_203700 | JGI IMG/M metagenome (GOLD analysis project Ga0315274, IMG submission 203700) | Sediment microbial communities from Yellowstone Lake, YNP, Wyoming, USA - YL17G02_20 | ecosystem: Environmental > Aquatic > Freshwater > Lake > Sediment | place: USA: Wyoming | collected...
GCTTCTTTATGGTTTGCGATATAAATATATTTGCTAACAAGGTGTTAACTCAATGGAGAATTGTTCATTCAAATGTTCTTATCCTATTGTCAATTTGGGAATAATTGATATCCGTCGCTAATATTTTCAACAAAGACCGAAAGTATTTTATATGGTCATTCTTATATCACGTCTGACAAGTGTCTGGCAAAAGAGGTCTAGTTGACATCCGGGGATTGAACGATGAAGGAAGAGCTCGATACTGAGAAGATCACCGTTCGCCTGCCCAAGGACTATCTCACGGCGATAGACTTCCTTGTCAGGGTCAACGACTTCCCGTCAAGGTCCGAGGCTATAAGGACGGCCCTCAGGGACCTGATATATCAGAGACTGGACCTCGTAATGGACAAGGCCAAGAAGGTCCAGGACCTGAAGGACAAGATGGTGTCCATCAAGGCGCTCGAAGAAGAGTTCCTCAAGAAGTGACGACTGACGATAACCCTTTCCCCCCTTTTTTTTTTCTCTTAGCAAAGAGCAGGGATGCCCGAGTTCTATGTCCTCAGAAAATGTGAAGTAAATTGCACGTTACAATATCGTTTACCTACAATATTAATAGGGTCAATATAATATCCGGGGTGGCATGAAACTCGAGGATGTTTGCGAGGACATTGAGAGGAGCGTCAAGGAGATCTACGATGTCCTCAAAAAGGCGGACCCGAACACGGTCGATGACATCTTCAAGCTAGCCTCGGGCATGATACATTCCGAGAACATCTTCTCAGGGGAGGACATCGCCTTCCTCTCAAGGAAGGGGCTTTACGAGAAGGCCGTTGATAAAGGCATGCGGCTGGAGCTCCTCCAGATGCAGTACGTGGACCTCATTTTCAAGCTCTGCGACAGCATCGAGAACATACACGACGAGAAGACCACGGCGAAGCTCCACGAGCAGGTAGTCGAGGTCGTGAAGGTACACGACGCGAACCTCGGCGTCTACAAGAAGATCTACCATAACGTTCGTTCGAGGAGCCTTGTGGTCTACCCTATCAAGGAGATCATAGGGATGAACAAGGCGAAGCCCTTCAGCGAGAAGCTCGAGACGGGGCACTCCTACATATTCCTTCTCGACAAGGCCGACAGGACCTTCGACATCTTCGCCACCTATGTGAAGGATGGCTACCACGGCCTTTGCATCTCGAGGTACTTCCCCATGAAGATACGGAAGAAGTATGGCCTCGAGAAGACCCCGATGCTCTGGCTCAGCCACACGGACAGCGAGGAATCGCACCTGGACCCGAGCAACCTCGGCGTACTGACGAACATCCTCAGGGACTTTTTCAACAAGACCGAGAAGGGCATCGTCCTCCTCGAAGGCCTGGAGTACCTGATCATCCAGAACGGCTTCGACACCGTCCTGAGGTTCATTCAGTACCTCAACGAACATGTGGTGACGAACAAGGTCATCCTGGTCGTTCCCTTCAACAAGGAATCCATCGAGACCAGGGAGCTGGCCCTGCTGAAATCGGAGCTAGAGGTCATCGAGGAGAAATAGGCCTCACCGATGCCTGAGATGATTTTATAAAACTGGCTCTTCTCCATATTTAGGTAACGATTTTCACAGATGATTGACCAGCATAGATGGACAATTGTTCCATAGATATCGACGATATACCATTTATCAATTTTCAAAATCGATAAGTAGGATTTTCTCCAATTCTGTTGAACCAAGATGAAAACCATTGTGGGAAATTTACTTCTAGTATCCTAGAGGAAATCTAATTTTAATTACCGAACTTCGGAGAAGAGCCATAAAACTAGAAAAAGAACTGGTCCAATATCAGAAGGAGGGCGGTCCCTTACGCGAAGGACACGTCCTCCTTGATTATCAGTTCGATCTGGCAACCGGGGCAGGTGATCCTCACGGGCCTCTCCATAGTGTCTATTGTGAAGGTCGTGGTGCAGCTCGGGCAGGTGTAGTTCCTCGTGACACTCTCCGGTTGAGCTGCGGGGGCCTCCGTCGGCGGCGGTGCCGTCATGGCCACGCCCCTGGTGACGCTCTGGACCAGGAAGTCCGCCTCCTTGATGTAGTATTCGGCGGTCTTGTACTCCTCCTTCTGGATCAGGTCCTTGGCCTGGCCTAGCCACCGCTCAGCGTCGACGACCTTCTCGCCGTGGCCACCGACCTCCTTCGCGTGCTTCAGGTTCTTCTCGGTGCTCGAGAGCAGGTACATGATGCCCTTGGCAAGGACCCCGTCCTTGAGCTCCTTCAGGCGTCTGACGGTCCTGTCGGCCAGCTCGATGGCCTTCTCCCTCTGGCCCTGGTCCATGAGCTCGCGCATATCCTTCAGGTCCTTTTCGGCCTGCTCGTCCTGGATCCCGAACTCCTTAAGCTCCGTTATCGTGCTCTCGATGGACAGGAACCTGTCCTTCGAGCTGCACCGGGGGCATTCGGCTATCTGGTCCTCCAGCGCCTTGTGGGCGAGCTCCCTCTCTTTGACCTTCCCCTCGAGCTCCCTTATCCTGATCTCGCGCGCGTCGAGCTCCGCGGTCCGGTCCTTGATACCGGTCAGCCGGTCCTCCTTGGACTTGAGCTCCTCGGCCTTCTTCGTGAGTTCCTCCCGCAGACCATCCAGCTTCTTCTCCTTGTCCGTCATGGCCTGCCTCTGGCTGAGCAGCAGGTCCGTTGCCTTCTTGATGTTCTTCTCCTTATCGCGCTGCTCGGCGTCCTTTTTCTTGACCTGCTCGTCCAACTTGGCGATGGCCTCCTTCTTGCGAAGCAGCTCGGTGCCGACGTTCCTAAGCTCCTCCTCGGTCTTGTTCTTGCTCTCATGATGGCCCTGCTTCTCCTCCTCGAGGGCTCTCCTATCGTCCTCGAGCTTCTGCTTCTCTTCCTCGAAGGCCCTCCGTTCCTCGTCGCTGGCACCCCTGGACCTCTTGGTGTCGTCCGACACGGAGAGGGAGTCCAACGATGAGGTCTTCTCCTCGGTCTCGCCCTTCTCCTCCTCCACAAGTTCAAAAGAGGAATCGGACTTCTCCTCGGAGCCTGCCTCCTTTGCCCCTTCCTCGGAGGTCTTTTCCTTCTCGGCCCCCTTGTCGCCGGACTGCTCCTTCAGCGATGTTATTAGAGATTGGAGGTCAATGCCATCGTCCGAATCCTTCGATGCAGGTTTGTCCTTGTGCTTTTCCTTCATTTTGACCATAACGAACCCCCCATTCCTTCCATCACCAATAGACCCTACTGCGATGGTCCATGTTATACAGTCTGTGATAATTGTAATAATAGATATCCTTTACCATGAGATGGTTTGATAAGGGAACACTGGAAAGGCCCCGCGGTTCGGCGATTGACGACATCACTGATAAAATCTTTATACAGTGAGGTTCTTCGGCTATTACCGTCAAAGTCCGGAGGGATTAGACTTGGGAAAGACATCCGAGATATCGGGCTTCTACAAGCTGCCTATGAACGAAAGGGCGAAGAAGATCAAGGAGTTCGCCGACCTGACCGATGAAGAGGTCAAGACCATTTCGAACACGGGGGTCCTGGACCCCGACCTGGTAAACAGGATGATCGAGAACGTCGTCGGGACCATGCCCGTGCCCCTTGGATACGCCTGTAATTTCCTCATCAACGGGAAGGAATACCTCGTGCCCATGGCCATCGAGGAGCCCTCTGTGGTCGCCGCCGCATCCAACTCAGCGAAGCTGTGCAGGCAGACCGGCGGTTTCAAGGCCTCCATGACGGAACCTATCATGATCGGCCAGATACAACTTGTCAATGTGAAGACGCCCCATGAGGCCCGAATAAACATCCTGGCCCACAAGGACGAGATACTCAAGATGGCCAACGATTGCGACCCGGTCCTAGTTAAGTTCGGTGGCGGGGCCAAGGATGTCCAGGTCAGGGTCATCGAGAGCAAGGCCGGGCCCATGGTCATCACTCACCTGCTTGTCGATACCAGGGACGCCATGGGGGCCAACGCCGTGAACACCATGGCCGAGGCGCTCGCACCTTTCCTCGAGAAGATCACCGGCGGAAGGGTCTACCTTAGAATCATCTCGAACCTGGCGGTCTTCAGGCTGGCAAGGGCAACGGCCATCTGGGGCAAGGAGGAGCTCGGCGGTGAGGAGGTCGTGGACGGCATCATCACCGCCTGGGCCTTCGCCGAGGCCGACCCCTACAGGTGCGCGACCCACAACAAGGGGATCATGAACGGCATCACGGCCGTCGTCCTGGCCACGGGCAACGACACGAGGGCCGTCGAGTCCGGCGCCCACGCCTACGCCGCATATAAGGGGAACGGGGCCTACAAGCCGCTGACGACCTATGAGAAGGACGCCAACGGGAACCTCGTCGGGTCCATAGAGCTGCCCATGGCCGTGGGCCTCATAGGCGGTGCCACGAAGACGCATCCCGTGGCCAAGGTCAACGTCAAGATACTCGGCGTCAAGGACGCCAAGGAGCTCGGATGCATCATGGCCTCGGTGGGCCTCGCCCAGAACCTCGCCGCACTGAAGGCGCTGTCCACGGAAGGCATCCAGCGGGGCCACATGTCCCTGCACGCCAGGAACACGGCCATCCAGGCCGGCGCCGAGATCGACGAGGTGGACGATGTCGTCAAGGAGCTCATCGCCAGGAAGAAGGTCCGGGTGGATGTGGCCGAGGAGGTCCTGAAGGAGCTCAGGGCCAAGAAGGGCAAGAAGTAGGGACGTTTAGTTCTAGTGAGGGACGGGGCTACCCGTCCCTCGAGATTCCTTTAGAAAATAATGACGCTCAGACGAGGTGCTCTGCCACCTTATCGGTCACGCGCCCGCAGTAGAGGCACCGGACCTTCGGTGGCGATTTGGAGACCACGACGAACTTGGTCTGCACCGGCTCCCGCTCCTGGTTCGATATGCAGTTCGGGTTCGCGCAGCGGACGAGGCCCGTGAGGATCTCGGGGAGCGTTGGCTTGTACTTCTCGACGACCTTGTAGTTCCTTATGATGTTGATGGTCACATTCGGCGATATCATCGCGATCTTGTCGACCTGGGCCGGCAGGAGCTCCCGGTCCTCGATCTTCACGATGTCCTTCCAGCCGACCTTGCTGCTGGCCACATGCATGACGACCGAGACGGTGGAGTTGACATCATCGCCGGTGACGCCGATGATCTTCAGGACCTTCAGGGCCATCCCGGGGTCTATGTGGTCTATGACGGTCCCGTTCCTGATCGGTGTGACCTTGAGCTCCTTCATTTGAACTCCTCCATGGGGACGCCGGACACCAGCGCCAGCAGCGCCATCCTCAAGGGGACCCCGTAGAAGGCCTGTTTGAAGTAGAGGGCATGCTTCGTGTTGTCCACCTCGGAGGCTATCTCTGTCACCCTTGGCAGTGGGTGCATGATTATGAGCGACGATTTGCCCTTGGAGAGGACGTTCATGTCCACCTTGTAGAGGCCCACGACCTTGTTGAACTCGGTCGGGTCCGGGAACCTCTCCTTCTGGATGCGCGTCATATAGAGGACATCGGCCTTGCCGATGGCATCCTCGAGGAAATGGGTCTGCGTGATGTCCGCCTTCATCTCCTGGAGCTCCACGAGGAACTCTGGCGGCATGGACAGGCTCGGGGGCGACACGAAGGTCAGCTTGGCGCCGAAGAGGGCCAGTGCGTAGGACAGGCTGTGTACGGTCCGGCCGTACTTCAGGTCGCCGACAAGGGCGACATGGGTCCCCGCGATCTTCTTCCTCTCGAGCTTGATGGTCATGAGGTCCAGGAGGGTCTGGGTCGGGTGCTGGCCCGCCCCATCGCCAGCGTTGAGCACGGGCTTCTCAGACATCTCCGCCGCCATCCGGGCGGCCCCCTCGCGGTTGTGCCTCAGAACGATTATGTCCGAGTAGCATTCCGCCATCTTGATGGTGTCCGCAAGGGTCTCGCCCTTCACGACGGAAGAGCCGCTCATCTCGGAGAAACCGAGGACAGAACCGCCAAGGCGTTCCATGGCGCTGGTGAACGACAGGAAGGTCCTCGTCGACGGCTCGAAGAATAGGGTGCTGAGGATTTTGTTCTGGAGCGCATCAGAGATCTTCTCGCCCTTTGCATAGGGTATCATCTTTTCGCCGCAATCAAGGATGTACTCGATCTCTTTCTTTGAGAAGTCCCTGATGGATACGACATCACGGCCTTTGAAGTCCATAGGCTCAACCTTGAGGGAGATGGACGAAGGGGGTTTTAATCTTGACGCCCTCCGGGAAAGGCGCATCGTTCGAAACCTGTCTGATAAAGGATTTATCCAATGACATGATAGTTAAATAAGGACCGAGACCAATATCGGTCCAATGTGGAGCGTCCCGGGCATTTGTTCTGCGTCCCGAGGTGTGTAGAATGCGGACCACCGTTGTATCAATCATAGTGATATCGCTGCTTGTCGCGCTGGCCTTCTCCCCCATGATATGTGTTGAATCTCAGGGCCAAGCTCCCGCCAAGATCGTCAAAATATCGGATACGGGTATGGATGTCAATGAGGATTATTTGTACGAATTCCTGGCGATCAATTTCACATTGAACGTCACCAACGCTGGTAAGTACATAGTCTCAGGCACCCTCCAATATGGTCTTATAAAAGTGACACAGAACAGCACGACAAAAGACCTTGGGACCGGTGTTCAGACCATCCTTTTAATGTTCCCCAGCGTGCCTATCTTCAAGAGCGGAATGGATGGCCAGTTCAATGTTAGCTATTACCTCAGATACAACGGTATTTCCTTCAATAACAGCGATGGCAACTATCTCACAAGCGCCTATAATCATAAGGAGTTCAACGACCCCTCGAACTTCCCAGTGACACCCCCAGGGTTCGATCCAAAGGTGTACAGGGAACCGGCCTTGGGCCGTTTTGTCCTGAAGAACGACGTCATGACCGTCTGGTTCTATTACGGGACAAAACGCCTTGTCTGGTTCTATACAAAGGACAATAGATCGATGACCAAGTACTATTGCGAGTTCATCGCGCTCGACGGATATGCGGACCGCACCGGGCGCTTCGAACCGATCAACGCTCAGTATCATGGCCAATTTGGAGAAGGAACACTGACCGCCGCCACTAGCTCCAACGGCACGAGCAAGATATATGGCAAGTTCGTCACGGCCAGCATTACCATCTCGGAAGTACCGATATGGGATTCGCAAAGGATCAAAATATTACAATTGGCAAATGTGACCATGACCGTCATGCTCACGGCCGTGGACAGGACCATCAACTATCAGGCGAACCAATATTACACCATACATGGTGGGACCCAGGTCAGCGTCAATTTCGGCATCGATCTACAATCATCATTGGCGATGAACGGCCTCGCCATCGAGCAGGATCTCTGGTCGGAGAGCAACAAGAGCTATTATCATGATTTCAAACTGGAGAATTACAACTACACGCAGATAACAAGGGGCAGCAAGGACTCGAACACCTATCCCTATATCCCCGGTTCCACGGAACCGCAGATCATCGATTTCCTCGCAAAGAACACGCAAGAACACAAGGTCGAAGGATATTATTACTGGGTCAATAGGGCCCGGGTCGACGGCGTGAGCAGCTATGACATCGCGTATTACAAGTACATCCCAAATGAGAAACACCTCAGGCTCTATCTGACGGTCACGACCGGCGGGACCTCCATCACGTCCGTCCAGACCGATCCATTGGGCATCGGCATCTACGAAGACGGATGCCCGTGCGTGCAGCATTATGTCAAGCCCAAGCCGCCCGAGCAGCCCAATTTCCTTATCACGATCCTAGGCTGGGTCACGGCAATCATTCTAGTGATCCTGCCATTGTACATGGATTTCAGACGATCCCAGAAAAGGTTGCATGAACTAGAGGAGGAGTTCGGGGAGGACTTGTGATGGCCGAGCAACTCCTGACCCTTGTTGCGTACAGGGACCCAGCGCGGCTGCCGTCCCTGCACGAAGAATTCGCCCCCTATCAGGGCGAGGTTGGTGTAAACATGTCGTCCGTCGTTGTGAACACAGTGCCATTTGCGAATGCCTTTGACCGAGTCACCAGGTGGATCGTGATGCGTTCCGCTCGCCGTCACATAATTGCATCGATTTCCCGCAGGGGGGGAGGGTGATGCCATGGACATCGTGAGAGAGCTAGTGAACTTCTTGATAGCGTGGGTCACGGTATTCTCGCTGGCCCTGTTCGTGATAGGTTTCCTGTCGTACCGCCGGACGGGCAACCCCAAGCTGCTGGCGGTTAGCACGGCGTTCCTGCTGTACTTCATAAAAGGCGTCGTGATGGCCCTGGGCCTGTACTTCCCAGATATAGTGACCATCACGACACAACTACCGACGATACTGCTGGATGTGCTCATCCTGCTGACGCTGTACTACGCGACCGTGAGGGCATAGTGAATGGGGAGAGCGAGGGAGAACGAGGTCGGAGAATGGACCGTCTAAGGCCGAGGTGCTGAGGAATGGCTGAGGAAAACGGGGAAGGCTTCGGGAACGAGGACCGGCAGAAGGTCCTCGATGTGGTCAGCGAAGCCCCCGGCCTCAACATGTGGGAGATAACGAAGCGCCTAGGTCAACCCCTGGAGACGGTCGAGCAGATACTGAACTTCCTAGAGGGGGACGGCCTCGTCGAGGTGAAGGAGGAGGGCGGCTTCCGCAGGTTCTACATGAAGAAGGAGAAGCCTGGTGAGGAGAAGGCGGAGCACACCCTCCTCAGGAAGAAGATAGAGGAGGAGACCGGGGAGAGCTTCGAGCTCGAGGCCAGGAAGAAGGTCTTCGACATTATTTCCGAGGCCCCCGGCCTCCACCTGAGGGAGATCCAGAAGCGGTTGGACATCCCGCTAGGGACCGTAGAGTACCATCTTAATTACTTCGCGGACAACGAGATAGTCATCGTCAAGGAGGAGGGCGGCTACAAGAGGTACTACCCGAAGAAGGCCATGGGCTCCGAGGACCGGAAGTACCTGTCCCTGTTGAGGCAGGCCATCCCGAGGCGCATTGTCCTGTTCCTCATGAAGCAGCCCGGGGCCACCTTCGGCGATATAGCCCAGGGACTCGAGATGCCCCCCTCGTCCCTGGCCTTCCATGTCAAGAAGCTCGTCATCGCGGAGGTCATTGACAGGGTCAAGAAGGGCCGGGTCTCCTTCTTCAAGGTCAAGGACCCGGAGCGGACCGCCAAGATACTTATTGCCCACAAGCGGTCCTTCCTGGACGAGGTGGTGGACCGGTTCGTGACCACTTGGACCGAGTACCACCCCTAAGGGATCGCTTGGAAAAAAGTTTAAATACTCCCCTCATAATTCGGCCCCGACGAAAAAATCCTTCGCCGATGAACTTCTGGGAGAGGGTGAAGTTTGGAAGAGAGCCTCTGTAACATTCAGATAATGCGGGAGTCCAGCAGCTTCGTCGTGAAGATACAGACCGAGATGGGCGGCATCCGGGAATACAAGAGCAAGAGCTTCGAGGGCGTCCTCCAGCAGATGCTCATAGACATCCAAGAGGAGTTCGACGGCGTCCCGTGATGTCCCTGGCCCTCATCCATCGAGGTTCACGAGGGTCCCTTTGTCCATTATCTTCTTCGATCTGCCGCCGATGTTCGCCGTCATGGTCGGGTTCTTTATGATACCGTCCAAATGGATGAGCGTGTTCGCGTCCTCGTCGTAGTTGGCCCCGATGGCGATGTGGCATGTCTTGAAGACCTTCTCGTCCTCGAGGATATTGCCCACGATTGAGCAGTTCTTGTTGAGGCCGATGCCGAGCTCGCCAAGGTTGTTGATGTTCTTCTTGTACTCCGATGCAACGGCCTTGTTGAGTTTCCCTTCCTTGAAGAACTTGTCCACCTGGTGGCCGGCCCTGGTCAAGGTGTCCTGGAGCTCCTTGGCCTCTATGCCGCCGGAGACCTTGGTGACAAAGCCGTCCTTGACCTTGACCTCGATCGGCCTTTTGATGATGATCTCGCCCTTGTAGGACGCGATGCTACCGTCGAAGACTATGGTGCCACTGGATGCCCCTAGTTCCGGCGATATGTAGACCTCGCCGCAAGGGAGGTTGCCCCCGGAGCCTGGTCTCCTGAAGTCGCCGTCGTCGGACTGGCCCTTGCGGCCCTTGAGGCCGATGGTCAGGTCCATTCCTTTGGCCGTGGTGATGTGCACATCGGAGGCCTTGGTAAGCAGCTTGGCGAGCCTCTTGCACAGGCCGCGCATTTCGGGATAGTTCACCGGGACCGTCTTGATGAACATGGGCTTGGTTATGCTCGGGGACCAGAAGGACCGGCTCTTGCGCTCTCCTAACAGGTAGTTGAAGATGTGGTCGTAGTGCTTCTTACCCACCTTGATGGGCCTCTTCATGAGGGCCTTGTCCTTGCCCAGCTTGTTGTGGCTTATGGAGATGATGATGTTGGGCTCTGAGCCTATGGCCTTGAGGACCGAGGGCTCGGCGAAGTCCAGCTGGGACTTCACCTGCTGGACCATCAGGGTCGGGGCCCCACCGGCGATCACGGCGGCATCATAGAGCGCCCTTGAGATGGCCAGGACATCGTGGAGCGGGTTCGTGATTATGAGGACCGTTTCGTCCTTTTTGACGGCCATTACTTCGTTCATCGCGACACGGGCGGCCTTCCAGAGGCCAGGGCCGTGCTTCTTCGCAGGGTTCACTATCTTGCCCTTTGCCATGAGCATCCCCGCTGGGTCATACAGGATGTGGGTTTTTAATGATTTCTAAATTATCGACCTGCACGTTCAGGAAGGGAATCAATCAAGAACGCCAAATTGGAAACAAAGGGGGAACCTCGGGTCCTGGAACAATGACCCAAAAACCCTAATAAGTGCATATTTTATACCATACCAATCCATTATACAATCAGGGGGAGGGCTATGGAGAAGGAAGTATTGGGCCAGGAATACGACACCGTCATCTCAACTTACTATGGCGATGACGTCGTGACAGCGGTCATCACCGTGAAGGTCGACACCAAAGAGGCGGACAAGCTCGCCGCGGAGATGACGGAGTACGAGTGCATAGAGGACGTGTTCCTGGTCACGGGCGACACGGATATCGTCGCCAAGGCCAGGTTCAACACCTACAAGGAGCTCAAGGAGTTCGTCGTAGGGAGCCTGGGCAAGCTCTCTGGGGTTAAGGAGACGAAGACCCTCATGGTCGTCACGACCTACAAGGAGCGGGGCGTGAAGAAGGAGGTCTGAGGCCTCCATCTGACAATACCAGGGCCACTTGGCCCTGGCGGTCCGGACCAATACATGTACCCCGCGGACCTCTATTCGGGGACCTAAACGGCAAACCTTAACTAGGAAAACGCATATTCCCGACAGATACATGTGTGGGGGGATTTGTTATGGAGACCGACGAGAAACTTCGACAAATTTCCCAGGTTCTGGACCAACTCGCAGAGGACACCTCCGTCCCCAGGAACATACGCCGGGGGGCGAAGGAGGCCAAGGAACTTCTGCTGAACTCCAAGGACGCCCTCGATGTGAGGGCCGCGAGCGCCACCTTCATACTGGACGAGCTGGCCAACGACCCGAACATACCGTTGCACGGTCGGACGCTCATCTGGAACATAATAAGCCAGCTAGAGACGGTACATTGACCCCCACCATGAGATAGGAGATAGCATGATCCGCTTCGGTCCCAGCGGCATACCCCTGTCCTGCAAGGGCAGGACGCAGAAGGACGGGCTCGACGACGTCCATACCTTAGGGCTCAACTCCATGGAGATACAGTTCGTCCGAGTGAACACCTTCCCGCGGTTCGTCACCGACGAGGAGGTCGGGTTACACCCGAGGGAGATCACCGACGAATATATAGTCGACGTCGTCCGGAAGGACGGTAAGAAGAAAGGGTCGGTCCTGGCCGATAAGACCCTGGCCCTCGAGAAGGGGGACGAGGTAATGGTCCTCGTGTCCGGGGTCGCCAAGGATTACGCCGAACTAAAGGAGATCGGTGACCTGGCCAGGGACCTGGACATCCAGCTCTCGATCCATTCGCCGTATTACATGGACCTGGTCGGGACCCCGGAGATGGTCATAAAGAGCATGGAGAACCTGAGGCTCACGGGCCTCCTGGCCCGGGACCTGGGCTGCGAGGTCATCGTGACCCATCTCGGCATGTACTCCCAGTACTCGAAGGAAGAGGCCCTCGAGGCCATGATGGTCCGCATGAAGGAGATCAAGGACCTCTTCAAGCTCCACAGGATCCCCGCCAAGCTAGGCATAGAGGTCTCAGGCAAGCAAGCGGTCATCGGGACCATGGAGGAGATCGGGAAGATCGCCAAGAAGTACAGCGGCATCATCCCGGTCATAAACTTCGCACACCTGCACGCGAGGACCAACGGCCTCCTGAAGAAGAAGGAGGACTTCCAGAAGGTCTTCGACGAGGCCAAGGCGATGTGCGGGGACAACATCTTCTACACGCACTTCAGCGGCGTGGAGCACGAGGGAGGCAACGAGAAGCGCTACACGCCCATCAAGAAGGGCGACCTGAAGTTCGAGCCCCTTGCCGAGTGCATCCTGGACAACGACTTCGAGATAACCATCATCTCGGGCTCCCCGCTGCTCGAGCACGATGCGATGTACATGAAGGTCATCCTCGAAAGGGTCCAGCTGAAGCGGGAGATCAAGGTCACGAAGCTAGAGAAGGCGGCCGTGAAGGAAAAGGAAGAGAAGGTCAAGAGGCCGCCTGAAAAGGTCCCGGTCAAGGCCAAGAAGCCCGTGAAGGCCAAGGTCGTCAAAGGCAAACCGAAGCCCAAGCCCAAGGCAGCCCCGAAGAAGCCCGTGAAGGCCAAGGTCGTCAAGGGCAAGCCGAAGCCGAAGCCCAAGCCCAAGGCAGCCCCGAAGAAGCCCGTGACGGCCAAACCAAAGCCCAAGCCCAAGACGCCCACAAAGAAGCCGGTGAAGACACAGCCGAAGCCAAAGGCCAAACCCAAGAAGGCTGGCAAGAAGCGATAGATGCTCTAATTCTTTTTAACACTTTAAATGGTCATACAGTATAGTATATATATTTCAATTTTAATACTACTTGAAACTTGAGCATCTCGGGTGAACGGATGGTCCGTATCAAGGCAATTCTGACATTGGTTCTCATCGCGCTCTTCATCATAACCCCGTTCAACCTAACCCTACCGGTCCGGGCCGGGAACGTCGATAACCCTGAGATAGTGGATGTTGAGGGCGATTCGGTGTCCGGGAAGACCTCGCACGACCTCCTTTGGGCCTATGTCGGGTATGAGACCTGTTCCACCTTCGCCCTTGTCATGGGCATGAAGAGCCTGGACACCTTCACGGACCCGAGCCAGATCGCGAACCTGCCGACCACTACCTACGAATTCTACTTCTCTGTCATGGGCACCAACTACGGGGCCTATGCCCAAGTCCCGGTCCATGGCCCCTTCGGCATAGATATCAAATGGCAGCTCGTTACCGTGGAATACAACGGTACAACACCGTCGAAGGAGACCAATAAGGCCACCATATCGACGGCCCGCTACGACTACACTTTCGGCATCATCAATATGACCATCAAGAAGTCCGACGTGGGCGATCCGGAAAAGGGCGATATGGCAACGAACCTCTGGTGCGCAATCTATAGCAAGCAGAGGTCCAGCGGCATCAATATGACCGCGCCTGTCCTCCAGGACAGGGCCCCGGACCAAGGTTACGGGGCGGATTACACATTCATCGGCAACCCTGCAGAGGTCATCGTCGACATAGAGCTATCGACCACCTCCGCGCTGTCGGCGAACATCACGGCCACCTCGAGGCTGAGGTTCGACCTGTCGGTGTTCAACAACGGGACCAATACGGTCCAGGTGAACATGACGAACTCCACCGCGACCCCGAAGTTCAGCGTATCCTGGTCACCGGCGACCATGACCATAGAGCCCGGTCATAGCCAGAACGTATCCCTGTTCGTCAATATCAAGGACCTGCGGCTAACAAAGGACGGCGATGTCCTGAACCTACAGGTATGGGCCGAGACCAATACCGGCAATGCGACAAATCCGATGATCAAGTCGTCAGGGATCATCATGTTCAAGGTCACGGCCTCACTGCCCGCCCCGCCACCCACCAAGAAGACCACATCTATAATCGAGCAGATCGCGACGTTCTTCAGGGACAACAAGAACCCGCTCCTGGGGCTCCTCGTGGTCCTCATAGTCCTGGTGATCGGTGTCGTGGTCTACAGCAAGCTGAAGAGCGGCAAAAAGGAGTACTTCGAGGACATCGAGGTCAACGTCAAGCAACCCGCTGAGGAAGAGGGTTGACGGAAGCCCAAGTATCCTAATCCTGTTTCTTCCAAAGTTACCAACAGAGACCAGCTCAGGCGCCGGACGACTTCTTCCGGCTCCTCCTCTCGTAGATGGGCCCGCCGAGCAGGTAGGCGAGGATCGTAGCAAAGCCCAGGAAGGTTATGACCTGGTAGGTCGCGAAGGTCTGTTCCGAGGTCGATATGAACGCCGGGATTATCATCACTAGGAAGGACACGCCAATGGCCATGGCGAGTATTATCGCCACCTTGCCCCTGACCTTCGGGTACGGGACCGGTGTCACCATTAATATGGCCGCGATGAACAGGATCGGTAGGGAAAGGTACCACATTTGCATCATGTGCGCCAGTATGACCACAAGGAACGCGTTGGCGGGCGTCGGCAGGCCGCTGAAGTTCTTTAGCTTATAGCCCTCGACCGAGAACCGGAAGAGCCTGATCCAGCCCAGGGCCACTATCAGTACCATGACGACGGCCGCGAAGGCCCCCTGCGGGGATAGGACGTTCCCGTTGAAAAAGACCGTGTAAACGAGGACCGACGGGGCCAGGCAGAAGGAGATGGCGTCTGCGATGGAGTCGATGTGCCGGCCGTAGTCGTGTTTGGTCCCGAACTTGCGCGCCGCCGCACCGTCGCAGCCATCCATGACGAGGGCCAGTATGATGAACGAGGTCCCCACCGTTATGTTGCCGTTCATGGTCAGAAGGAAGTAGATGGCCGTGAGGCCGAAGATGGCCCCGATTACCGTGAACGCGTCTGCGACCGAGAACTTCTTGATACCGGAGAGCTTGGGCACATCATTCCTAGGGCCATGCGCGTAATTATAATTTTCCATCATATTAGGTTGTAGCATAATTATTATTTCCATCTTTTATTATGAAATTCATCAAGCAGAGACGTGACAAAAGAGACAATCCCGGTTTTACTTTCACTTCTGACCGAAACTACTACTTTTTATCGTCGGAGAAAAAATCCAATATTTTCACTTTCACTGGACCCCCCTCAAACGATATATATCACCAAGGACAAAGGTATCCATATGGTCAGAGAAGGTGTGATAAAAGGGGTCGTATTCTACATCAAGGACCATGCCCACAACCAGCTCCCTGAGGAAGTCTTCTGGCTCATGAAGGAGTTCCGGCTCATGGTCAACAAGACCATCCGGACCGGGGACCGGTGCGGTCTCACATCGCGATTCGCCCTCTGCAAGGCCATGTATAAGGGCCTAAGGGAGGAACACGACCTCTACTCGCAATATATACCATCAGCATGCGAGGTCGCCGGGGCCATTCTCAAGAACTATCGGAAACGACTCCACAAGGGATTGAAGACCATGGTCCCGTATGCCACGCGCCTCTATCTCAAGTGTGAGAATCAAACCTATCATCTGGACCGCAAGACCGGTGTCATCCGATTGCCCATCCGGGCCGGAAAGCATGTCATGATCGAGCTGGAGGTCAGCGATTACCACCGAAGATATCTTGATGACGAGAAACTGGCATTGGGCTCGATGACCATCACACCAAAGAAGATCGTCATCGCCTTCAGGAAGAAGGATATCAAGCCGTTCGTTCCCGAGACCGTCATCTCATTGGACACGAACGAGCGCAGCCTGGACGGGGTCCTGGTAGCGAACGACGATGAGCCGGTGGCCATTCGTCTGGACACATCGGATGTGCCGGTCCTTCAGGAAAGGCACCATGAACGAAGGCGGCGGCTGCAGAGGAAGAAGGCCCACGACCGCAGGATGAAAACGAGGCTGTGCGGCCGGGAAGGCAAGCGCGAGCACGACCGCATCGAGGACCGGTTGTACAAGGTGGCCAAAAGGATCGTGTCCATAGCAAAGGCGCGAAAAAGCGCCATCGTGCTGGATGACCTGACCGGGTTCAGGCACAAGGGCTGGTGCAAGGGTCTCAACCGGAGGCTGAGCTCCTGGCCCCGGAGGAGGTTGCACGAGATCATTCTGCATATGGCCAAGTGGGAGGGCGTCCCGGTCATTTTCGTGGACCCTTGGAACACAAGCAACGACTGTCCGATATGTAGGAGGCACAACGCCAATTCCCGAATGGACAGCATGTTCAGGTGCACATGCGGCTGGGAGTGCGACGAGCATCTCAACGCGAGCCTGAACATATTCTTGAAGGCCGTCGCCTCGAGCGAGGCGGTGGCTAGGGCAGTTCAGGGTAGGCCCGATGCATCCTGGCATGACCTGATGATGTCCCCATACGACCTCTTCGGAGGCGCACGGACGGAGCAATCTATATAAGCATAACGCATCGAGATTTGGCCCTGAATTCGATTCCTGGTTACCACTAACACATCAGAGCACAAGATATTACTGTCGACGGTATATGATGAGACTATGTTTCTGTAATGACTATCGATTTTGGCACGAAAAATGGTTTATTATTTTTCAATACCGAATATACGATAGTCAGGAGTTTTCTCGCAACAGCGACGATTATCACCTTATTCTTCTTCCCCTTGTTCTTAAGACGCTCTGCGAAGGCTTTGCATACTGGGTTACAGCGTATCGCTGAGACGGCCGACAAGTACATGGCAGTTCGAAGGTATGGTGATCCCCGTTTGGAGATGTGTTTACTTACCGAGTGAAAATTGCCACTATCGTGCACCGACGGATCCAGACCGGAGAACGCGACCAGTTCATCCACATCATCGAACTTTTCGATGGAGCCGATCTCTCCAAGTATGATGCCTGCGTTTGTTTCCCCTATCCCATTTATCGTCATTATCTGTGTATTAAAATTACTGACCAGTCGGACAATCCTTTCTTCTAAGGCCTCCTTCTGTTCTGATAGCAATTCATATTGCTGAATCAAGAATTTAATCTCGAGAACACAGGATTCCAGATACCCATCCGGGATAACAGCCTTGTCGAAAACGGCCCTAATCTCTTTCGCTTTCCCAGCGGGATCTGGATGTCGAGCAACTTTCAATATCTCGCTAAGCTCATTCTCGGAGCGGTCGAACGGTCTAGTCAGCTGGATACACTTCTTCATCACGGCGATGGAGCTAGGATACATTATGTTACTGAAAAGCTTCGTATATCCCCTGCAGATTATATCCAGGTCTTTATCAATCCTTCTCTTAATCGTGGATATCTGATCTGCAATCCTCGTTCGAACTCGTGTCAGTTGTCTCAGGGTTTTTACTTCAGGAGATATCTTGAACTCATCCGGGAAGTCTCCTTCAATGACCATCGCCTTTGCGATGGTCATGGCATCGATGGAGTCGTTGCGAGTCTTTCTTACCCTGGACTTATGATACTTCTTCAGTTCGATGGCGTTGAAGACCCGGATCTTCAGACCGTTCCTGTCACAGAACTCCACGAGCGGTAAATGGTATATTCCCGTGGATTCACAGCCGAGTAGGATATCGGTCCGCATCTCTTTTGAGTAGATCTCGATGTCGGTTTTCAATTGTTCCATGCCCGTTTGATCCTGGGCGTATTCCTTCGGTCCGAAGACGGACCTTCCTTTCCAGTCGCAAATCGCAGCATCGAACTTGTCCTTCGATATATCTATGCCCACAAACAGATGTTTCATGTTCATTTTTCCCACCTCCCTATGTTTTATAAGGGCTGAGGTGGATTGTAACCCCCGTGGCCTATGCGAACTACAGGCTTGTCACTTATGCTCGGAGTCCATGTATAATGGGCGGACACCCATTATGGCCCGTGACAATCTTTCCGCAGAGGTCGCACAGGCTGGGGCCCCGCGCTCAGTCACTGGGACTATAGCCCTAGGCGAACGCAGTCGGGAACACCTCAGCCTGTTATTCCATTTATTTCCGAGGACTTAACCTCTGCCACCCCTATATACAAGGCGAACAGGATGAGTGGCACGGTTGGGGGTTGACATGCGATGAATGGAACACGAACATACGGTCAATCCCGAATCATACTACAACCCTTGTGATGGCATGGGGCTCACAACAGGTCCTCGAGCTCCTTGACGAGCTCGGGGTACTTCCTTTCCAGGGCCTTCAGTATCTCGTAGGTCGTGATCTTCTCCAGCGAGGTCTCGGACAGGGCCTTGACTGCCTTGTTGAAGATGTGGTCGGGCAGGTCGATGAGCTTCTCCTTGGCGACGTAGTTCCTGATGAGCTTGTTCTCGAACCTGGCCCTCCATTCCTTGTCGTATTTGAGGAGGAACTTGGCCGAGAAGTCGTTGGCCTTGACGGCCTCGGCACAGACCCTGCCGGCTATCTGGCCCGCGATGCACGCCGTCGCGATGCCGCCGCCCGTGAGCGGGTCTATCTGCCTGGCCGCGTCGCCAACCAGCATGATGCCGTTGTCCACGGTCTTGTCGATGGGCATGTTGCAAGATATGGCCCCGGCGATCTTCTCCACGCGCTTCCCCTTGTCTATGCCGGGATGTGCGGCTATCCACTTGTCGAGGTACATCAGGGCCTCCCCGCCCTTCTTCAACTTGGACCTGTTCACGCCTATGCCGACATTGGCGCAGTCCTTGCCCTTGGGGAAGACCCAGACGTAGCCGCCGGGCGCGGCGGAGCCGAGGTAGAAGTCGTTGTACCTCGGATCGCACTCTATGTCCACCATGAAGTACTCGAAGCACGAGTTGAGGTCCCTCATCTTGAGGTTCGTGTCTATGCCGGCCCACCGGCCGATCTGGGACTCGAAACCGTCGGCCCCGATGACTATCTTCGCCTGTATCTCGAGGTCCTCGGCGCCGGACTTTGCCTTGACGCCCACGACCTTGTCCCCATCCTTCATGATGGATGTTGCCATGGTCTTCACCATGACGTCGGCCCCGTGCCTCGCCGCCTCGAAGGCGAGGTACTGGTCGAAGTCGTCCCTGTTTATGACATAGCCGCACTCGTTGCCGGCCAGCTTCTCGTTGACGGTCAGGCAGGAACCGTCGGGGGCGAAGATCCTTGCCCCCTCGACCTCGTGGGCTATCCACGACGACATGGGCTTGAGGCCGAGCTCGTTCAGCCAGACCTTGGCCATGCCTTCGCCGCAGCGCACCGGGCTGCCGATCTCCTGCCTCTTCTCGAGCATCAGGACCTTGCAGCCGCCCTCGGCCGCCTTCCAGGCGGTCATGCTGCCGCCGGGGCCCGCGCCCACGACGACCACATCGTACTTGAGCGTCCTCATATCACGCGCCCCCCTTCTTGGCCTTGCCAGTGGCGCACTTACTGTCGTCCTTTGCGTCCTTGCTGATGGCCCCGACGGGGCACGTCGCTATGCACAAGCCACAAGAGTTGCAGTTCTCGTTGAACTCGATCCTCGTTTCGTAGAGCGTCACGGCGACCCGGGGGCAGAAGCCCACACAGGCGCCACAATACATGCAGATGCTCCGGTCGACCTTCATGATGGAACCCATCCTTCAATGAAATGCAATTACTGACAACCCTCGGGGGACCCGGGGGGTCAGCGCCATATCTGGATTGCCCCATTTAATTATTTTGTCTTGATTGCGACTACAACATGATGGCCTGTTCGGGCCCGGGGCCAAGGTCTGCCCAGCGCCCACGATAATTTCATTATTTTCATTTTCAAAGCAAAGGAATGTTTTTATGTAAAAAGGACCTATACTACGGGTGAGTCCATCATGCCAAACCTCAACGACCTTCTCTTGGCGAGCGGAAACCCGCTTCAGGACCCGATGTTCATAATGGTCCTCATAATCTGTATCATATTGATAATACTCAGCGCCATCATCGGGACCATCCTGGGCCGCAAGCGGAAGGCCGAGGTCGAGGCCCGCATCGCCGAGAGGCGCAGGCAGAGGCGGCTTGTCCTGGAGGAGGCCGCCCAGCGCGAGAAGGACATGCTCAAGCGCTACGAGGACGCCAAGAAGAAGGCCGAGCAGGAGATGATCACTAACCCGAGGCCCTTGTTGCCCGTACCGGACATCAAGGACGAGGAGATGCGGCCCGTGCCCCGCGGCGGGGAACGTATCGAGCTGCTCCGGACGACCGGACCGCGCTACATGAAGGTCCAAGGGGAGCTCGGGGTCCGGGGCTCGGCCCCGGTGCGCCTCAGCACCAGGGACACGGTCGGTGTCCAGGGGTCCCGGTTCACGGACACGGGCGAGGCCCAGGCGGCTGCGAAAGTGGCCAAGGCCAAGCCCGTCGCTGGCACAAAGCCAGGGCCGCCCAAGCCCGCGGTGGCGGTCGCGAAGCCCGCCGTGGCCAAGGAGGAGCCGGCAATCAAGGATGTATCCCCCAAGCCAGGGCCTGTCACGCAAGGCCCCCCGAAGCCCGACCTCGAGGCCGCGAAGAAGGAAGAGTATGAGCGGCAGAGGCTAGAAAAGGAGAAGGCGGAGAAGGAAAAGGCGGCGAAGAAGCCCACCGAGGAAGAGGACAAAGGCGTCGATAGGATCCAGGAGATGCTCACGAACCTCGACAAGATGAAATAGATTCCCTTTTCACGCACATTGGAATATCTCACAGCCCCGGCCCTATATCCTGCCGATGTGCCCCGGTCCGATCCTTGACACGCCCGCGTCGCCTGAGCCCGCGCTGGCCGGGGCGGCCTCCGTCACGACGACCTCCTCCACCTCCGAGACCTCTTCGACCTCCTTGGCCGGCCACATGCCCTTGACGGCGGAGACCTTCGAGACGCCGCCCTCCTTCTGGACGTTCACGAACCCGGCCTTGTGAAGCACCCTGATGTGGTAACTTATGACCTGCTTGGACTCCTCAAGATACTTTGCCAGCGTGGTCTGCGAGATCCCCGGGTGCCGGTCCACCTCGTCCATGAGCTGTTTCTGGATCCTGCTGAGGTGCTTCTCCTTCCTTAGGACCTTCACGTGCCTCGGATAGAACCTCTTGTAGAGGCCGTCCCTGTGGACCTTGACGAACTCCTCGCGCTCGAGGACCATCAGGTGGTGGGCCAGGACGCCGTTCGGCAGGTCGAGCTGGCTCTGGAGCTCCATGTAATGCGCCCCGGGGTTCGCCTTGATATAACCGTAGATCTCACCGCGGGTGAAGTTGTCCAGGACCTTCTCCTTCATGATCCTGCAATACAAAGGAACGAATATCCAGACGAGGAATGCGAAGTAGCCGACCTCGGTGCCGCCGATGACCACGATCATGCAGACGCCGACTATGGCGATGCTTATCATGGACCAGGCGATGTAGCCGAGGCCGAGGAAGGACCAGGCCTCCTTGGGGGGCGTCGCGACCGGTGGCGTGGTCCCGATGACCTGCACTTGCGCCGTGGCCTGGGATGCGCTGCTCGGGTAATCCTCGGACCGCGCGACCATGGTGAAGTCGTAGGTCCCGGCCGGCGCATCGGCCGGGATGGTGATGTTCATGACGACCTGCGTCGGTACCTCGGGGGACATCGCCC
>Ga0315274_10004081_pt1 | contig 21563 bp, 13 predicted proteins | sample YL17G02_20_MG_FD_203700 | JGI IMG/M metagenome (GOLD analysis project Ga0315274, IMG submission 203700) | Sediment microbial communities from Yellowstone Lake, YNP, Wyoming, USA - YL17G02_20 | ecosystem: Environmental > Aquatic > Freshwater > Lake > Sediment | place: USA: Wyoming | collected...
ATGTCGACCCGTCCCGGGTTCACGAGGGGTCCGAGCTCATCATCACTGAGACCTGCTAGCTCTGCCAGCTTCTTCGCACGCTGTTCCCTCGTCAGTTTGTAGAAACCTGAGATCCGCGAGTCCACCACTATTAGCACCTTCCAGTCCAACCGCCTTCCAGCCCTAATAAGACTGGTGGGGGTTTGGCTGCCTGTGACTGCTGTGACCATAGGTTTAAGTCATGAATTCTAGTGCGTGCCTTCTGGTCTTGGTCATGGCTTCTGAGAGAGACTTTGGCGAAACAGTCATTGGACTCTGCAAGAAACGCGGCTTTTTCTGGGGTCCATCACCTGAGATCTACGGCGGCAGCTCGGGACTTTATGATCTCGGCCCTCTTGGTAAGCTGCTGAAGAACAGGTTAGAGTCTGAGATTCGCTCTTCTTTCGTCAGGGCAAACTTCTGGGAGGTTGAGTGCCCCACTGTTTCTCCGGAGATAGTCTGGAAGGCATCAGGACACCTCGAAGGTTTTGTTGATCCTGTGACCCGATGCACGAAATGCGGCCAGGCTTTCCGTGCTGACAATCTGATTGAGGAGGAGGTTCCCGACGCAGACATCAAGGGCCTCTCTCTCGACAAGCTCACAGATAAGATACGAGAATTGGGTGTGCACTGTCCTGTGTGCAAGGGGCAACTGGGTCCAGTCGAGCGGTTCAATCTCATGCTGAAGACACGTCTTGGTCTCGATCAAGACGCTTACATGCGTCCGGAGACCGCCACGACGACGTATCTGATCTTCAAAAGACTGTTGACATTCTTCAGGGACAAGCTTCCGGCCGCAGTGTTCCAGATTGGCAAGGCGTACCGGAATGAGATCTCCCCGAGACAGGGGATATTACGACTTCGCGAGTTCACCCAGGTCGAGGCACAGCTGTTCATTCTGCATTCCGACGAAAGCAACTGGCCCGCATTCGACGACGTCAAGACCCACGAGCTTCCTCTTCTGCCATACAAGGTCCAGATGGACGGGTCACGTGAGGTCAGCACGCTCAAAGTGTCTGATGCGCTGCGGCAAGGTCACTTTAAGACAAAAGCCTACGCTTGGTGCGTGAATCTCGCCTATCAGGTGTTCAGGAGCATGGGCTTCCAACCGGAGTCGCTTCGACTACGTCAACATCTGCCTACAGAACGGGCACACTATGCAGCTGACGCATGGGACGTAGAGGTGCATACGAAGAGCTTTGGATGGGTCGAATGCTGTGGGGTACATGATAGAGGCAACTACGACTTGGGCCGGCACCAGCAGTACTCGAAGGAGAACCTGAGCGTCAAGGACGGCAACGAATCAGTCGTGCCCAACGTTCTCGAGATTGCGTTCGGTGTCGAGCGGCCTCTGTTCTGCCACATAGACAATGCCTATGCGGAGGACTCCGAACGAGTCTGGCTGAGATTCCCACCGAACATCGCACCAATACAGGTTGGTGTCTTCCCGCTCATGGGCAAGCCCGAACTGACAGGTCCATCACATGAGATCTACGACGAGATTCTAGACAGCGGACTCACAACGTACCTCGATTCAACGGGCTCGATAGGCAGAAGATACAGGCGCCAAGATGAGATTGGGACGCCATTCTGTGTGACTGTGGACTACGACTCACTCAGCGACAAGACTGTGACCGTACGTGACAGGGATACGATGGAACAGGTTCGCGTTCTCCGCTCCGACCTTGTCGGCATCTTGCGAAGCTTAGTGCGAGGGAACCTGACAATCAAGGGGCTAAAAGAAGGTCAGCCTGCGACGGGTTGAAATCGCAGGCGTTCTGACATACTACAGGCAGTTCACAGCATGATTATTGCCTGACTGCTTCTGGTTTGGCTTGAGTCTATTTCAGGGGTCCCGTGGGGCGCGCGCCAGGAAACAGACCTGCCAAGTCATCCTTTAGGGCTGATTTCTGAACTAACACGCCCTTGCGCTTCAATGCATCCCAGACTGTGTCTGTCATCTCAACAAGGTTCTTGCCTTGGAACTGGAAGGTCTCAACGAGCCTGCCTTGGTCCTTCAGTTCGATAGCGGACTCCCTTTTCTCGATTGTGAACTTTGTGCCTGTGATTCTCATGTTGACCACCGGAACGAACAGAGTTGCCAATTCATTAGTATGGTCGCGATATAACTACATTGTGGCCGGTCACGCAATGCAGAAAGAGTCATAAGCTGCTCTCCTCAATGGGCCTGAGAGGTCCCTCATGAGCAGCAAGGATGCGGGAGGCGTCAGGCTGAAGACCATCCTGGTCGCTGTCGACGGTTCTGAGTATTCCTACAAGGCTGTGCACTACGCATGTTTGATTGGGCCAGCCGTTGGAGCAGAGATTCTCCTTCTTCACGTTGTTCCAATGCTACCCTCCGCCACGCCCTATCATGACACTGTTTCGGATCAGCCCTTTCTCGCGCTTCAGCAAGTTGGCGAAGACATCCTTGCGCGTGCAAAAGGGCTCGCCTCCTCGGATGGTTGCCAAGTCATTGACCTGCTATCCCATGGAGACCCTGCTAGCAGAATCATCGAGGTGGCTGAAGAGAAGAAGGTCGATCTGATAATCGTAGGGTCCCGGGGCGTGAGTGGGATCAGGCGCCTCTTTGTAGGGACCACCAGCGACAAGGTCGCGAAGAGCGCTCCATGTCCCGTATTGATTGTACGATAGAGTGCTTCTGAAACCGCAGTCTATGGCATCGTGAAGCACGATAAGGCCCCAAGAGCGAGAAGCCCTTGAACAGTCAAGCAACATTCGGACTCACTGTAGATATTGGAACAACTTGGGTGACCTTACACCTTGTTGACTTGGTAAGTCAGAAGTGCGTTTTTCAGAGTGTTCTCAAGAACCCGCAACAGTCGGCTGGTCTGGATGTTGTGTCTCGCATTAGATACTCTCTGGGTGATGACTCCAGATCTAGGTGGCTGACTTCGTCAATCAGAAGGTGCGTCGACGAGGGGACCAGACGAATCCTGCGAGAGCACAAGATAAGCCCTACGTCAATCGCGGATGTAGTCGTGGTCGGCAACACTGTTATGCATCACTTCTTCTTCGGTTTCCCCGTGGTTTGCCTGCTGACCCCTCCATACATAGCAGAGCACAAGGAGGCGATGACAGTACCATGTGCGAGTGTCGGTGTAAAGCTCGGCGAAACCACACGATGCTATTCGCCGCCTGTCATTGAGTCCTATGTGGGTCCCGATGCTATTGCTCTGATGATGGCATCTGGTCTTACCCAACACGAGGAGCCGGCGATTGCGATTGACATCGGCACCAACACAGAGATCGCACTACACTCAGGGGATGCGACATGGGTGGCATCGGCCGCGTCGGGTCCAGCCTTCGAGGGCATGTCACTGGACTGCGGCATGGCGGCCACTGAGGGGGCGATTCCCAGAGTGTCAATAGACCCAAAGAGTCTGAAACCGACCTTCGAAGTACTCGGTCATAACTCTCCACTGGGAATATGTGGCACAGGCGTCATATCTGCGCTGGCAGGGATGCTGGATGCTGGCATTGTCGATTCAAAGGGTTCCATGAACCGGGAGCTCGAGTCAGTCTGGCTGTCAAAGACTGGTGACGTGATTAGCTACACCGTGTGCCCTGCAACTCAGTCACAGACTGGGAAACCGATCTACATATCGCAGCTCGACTTGCGTCTAGTTCAACAATCGAAGGCTGCAATCTATGCAGCCGTCCGTGTGCTCATGGACTATGCCCGCCTCAATGCAGACGATGTCTGCAGAGTCTACCTGACCGGCTCGTTCGGACACCGTCTCAATCTTGAAGATGTTTATCGCGTCGGAGTCCTGCCGCGCTTCGGTACTGCTCACATCGAGCAGGTTTTGGGCGCCGCCAGCATTGGAGCGGATATGATTGTGGTCGACCCGGTAAGAAAACGTGAGGCCGAGCAGCTGGCGGTTTCAACACGATATGTGGAGCTGATCGATAACCCTCTATTTCAGACTAGATACGCCGAAGCCCAGTTCTTCCCACCAAGTGGTCAATAGACTAGCTTCCTCTGGTCCAGAGTTTCCCCACGTCTTACCCTTGAGGATGACAAGGGAATCCCGTCCTCCGTCCTGACTCGGGGAACGACGATTATGTCGAAACGGCGGAAACCATTCCTTGCTCGCATCTCGTTTATTTGGAACGCGTTGGCGACGACGCCGATCTCATCTGAAACTATCAATGCCTCGAGGTCCTCCATTGTTTCGGCACCACCCTCTCGGGTCTTGATGGTGAATACTGTGCACCTCGCTGTCTGGCTCTCGGACCTTATGAAATCCATCAACGCCTTTCTTCGTTCTTCAAAGCTCTGTATCTTTCCCGCTTCCGCCTTGTCGCTCAACATCTCGTTCGTTGTGAGACCAATGCCAACCCATGAACCTAGCTGGAATGCCCTTCGTAGCAGATGCTTGTGTCCTTCGTGGAGATGGTCAAACGTGCCTGCGAACACGACCTTCTTGTAGGGACAGACCTGCTTCTTCGACTGTCAGACCTCCCTCGTTTCTACTAAGCCCACCTTCCTAAGGTCTTCAATGATTCTGAGAAGACTCTTCTGATCCATAGGTCCGAACTGCATACAGAGGCGGTTCCATATGTCAGTCAGTGGCCTCCACTCCACTGAGAGATTGAGGATCTCATCGATCCGTTCGGAGATCTGTGTATCAAGCTCTTTGATATCCATATACTTGATGAGCATCTCATTGCTCGATTTCGCTAGGTGGCTCGGATCGAGCGCATACCTCACGCGGCGTTTCACTTCGAGGTCAAGACTTTCCTTGTCTATCTGGAAATGTTCTTCTTCCTTCGCCTCTAGACCGGCTTCAGCACAGGCCCCCTCGTATGCTCTTCTCGCGACAATCATCTCAGCGGCATATGTCATCTCAAGACCCGCTTTCAAAGCCTGTCTAAGAGCCTCTTGCTCCTCTATGAGCGGCCACTCTTCGGAGGCGGCGTTGAGGGTGGCCTGCCCGAGTTCGTGTGCCAACCCCAGCCACTTGAGATACCTTGGATAGAGCGTTTCTGGGTTGTCGATGCAGGCAGACAGATCAGTGACAGCCTTTTCACCCACTCTGTGTAGTAGCTCGACTGCCTCGTTTCTGGCAGCTGTCAGAATCAGCTCTCTCATCACACGTTGGGGTAGTCCGAGGGACAGGGCACTCAGAATCACGGTTCTGGTCACGAACTCCATCTGGACTGGGTCAATCTTGTCAGGTGTGTCGGTCGAAGTGTGGTAGAACCTGTCAGGGAACTGATTGATCATCACTGCGGGAATCCCCAGTGTCGCATCAACAAAGAACAGGTGATCGCTGCCTGCCGAGTAGACATCGTAGCTCCACTTAATCGGACAGGCGGTGCCGCCAAGTGGGTGCTTGGGCTTCCTACTGACCTCGCTGTTCAACCAGTAACGAATCAGATTGTTGAGCGTCGTTGGCAGTGAGTAAGGCGTTCTGTAGAGGTGAAGTAGAGACCCGGACTTCGCTGGATCAGCACCCACCATGTCGACGTTCACCATAGCCTTGCACCTGGATGTCAGGTCTTTCTCATTATGGACAAGCTTGATTGTCCCGCTCCACTCTGGCAACCAAAGAAACCTGATAGATCTGCTGGGCTCAGGCACAACTCCCTCGGCAATCAGCTTCGATATAACTCTGAGAGACTCAAGAAGCACGGCAGCGCCCGACGCATTGTCGTTCGCGCTTGGGTGGGGGTGGCAGATGTGAGCTACAAACCACACCTCCTCCGATGCTTCCTTCCCCCTGATGAGCGCAGACACGATTTCGATCTTGCCGGTTCCAAGCTTGGCATCTACCTTCGCGCTGACCTTCACTCTCTTGCCCTCGTCAAGCCACTTCTTGATTCTGACGGCGTCTGATTGCGTCAACGCAAAGCCGAAGCGAGTCTTGCTGGCTTCACCCGGTCTGGGCCAGATTGCACTGTACGGTCTCAGGTTGCCAATCTCGTCTGAGCCCGAAGGTGCCGTGTATATGAGCACGCCAGCTGCATTCCTCTGAATGCAGGCATTCCTGTGTACGTACGAGGCTCTGCCCTCTGCAAGCACAATCTTGCCAGCCACGTCTCTGTTCTCGAAATCACTGGGCTTCAGTCCCTTGCCGATGTACACAACCTCGGCCTCAACATCAGCTGCGCATGACTGTGCGACCAGAGAGATTGGTTCTACTTCGAAGTTCGCAAGTGTCCTCCGCTCTGGCTCCGTGAGTTCCAGTTTCGCTGACTTTGGAAACCAACCATAGATCTCTTCCCATGTTTCGATGGAACCCTGACCAGTTGCCGGGTACTCGAAGACCTTCAACTCCGCTCTTGATACTCTGGTTATCTCGTTCTTCAGATACTCCACAGCATCATGGAAACCTGGACTGGCTTGGATCCTGTGAAAGCGGGTGAGGTCTCTTACATAGTCCACTGCATGCAGGCCCGATACAGTATCAGCGACTGCCTCAACGACCTCTTCAGGTAGCATATGTGCTATTCACCACAACAGGTCAATGAAAAAGCCCCATAAGTAATCTACTACTGATGCCTTTCAGTCAGAGCCCACGTCTAGTCCAAGTGCATCGATAGTCACGAGGTCTGTCCAACGAACCTTTTTTACTTTGCTCGATGGCACACCTCTGCTAGCACTTGGTGAGGACCAAAGCCATGTCTGATCTTACTCCCTTGACATTACTCGTTCAGTTCGTGCCTACAATCATTGTGACATTCGCATACCTGCTGTTCTTCCGCCATCGCAGGAACCGGTTCATTGAAGCCTTTGTCCTCCTGATGGTGATCAAGGTCGTATCATTCTTCCTGTACTACATCTGGATGTATCCCGAAGCGGTGCCTCCCGGATTCAATAATCAAATCGGGGGAGGAGACCTGTACTGGATTCTTCTCACTGACTTCCTCTTCCAGTTTTCCTACAGCCTTCAGGAGTTCTTCACCTGGGTGATGGTGTCTTTTGTGGCGGTGCTGTTTGGGCAACTCGTCTTGTTGGTGAAGCTTGCCCTTCAAGAGCCCCTGAGAATGCGGTTTCACAATGTCATACACCGAATGACTGGCAAGAAGCCAGAGAGCGATGGATACTCCGGCCTCAGAGACCGAATGAATCATGTGACATTCTCAGGCGTTGAATCCCAACCGCTCGACCCGAGAGTTGTTTCCAAGGCATGGGGAAGCGCATGGAAGGACTATCTGATAATCGGACTGGCCACACTGTTGCCATCAATAGATGTGTACATGGCTCAAGGAGACACCTACATTATTGGTGTCCTCATATTCCTCACCTGGATCTATCGATTCGGATATCCCGCGTCAAACCGCATTGCTAAGGGTGCGGGAATCAAGCTCGGTGACAAGGACCTTGGCGCGGAGATGATGAGAGGTGTTCTCGGCTGGTTCTTCAGGTTCAACATCCTTCTTACAATGGTCACAATCGCACTTAACGCGTGGGAGCGGATTCAAAGCGGCACTCTTGCTCAACTTGGCCTCTACTATATCAGCGGCCTCATCCTTGCCGCTCCTCCCATCCTGTTTGCGCTGTTGCTGCTACCCATGACTGAGAGCTTCTCCGAAGTGCTGTATAAACGAGTGTTCGAGGGCATTGCTCGACCATCTGCTAAGCTTGCCACTATCAACTGGCGCAGAGCACTTGTGAACTTCGTTTCCTCTTTGACCACAAGTGCACTGGCCACGGCAGCCTTCGTCGGTGCCATCATGGGCATCACTCTCAGCTATGCATACAGGACCATGGGTGTACGTTGGTTCTATCCCGACCAGGTTGCACCGAACGTACTGGGCTGGATGGGCACATGGGCCATGAACAACGCTGCCCTCATTGGTCCGACCACTTGGACTCTGCTGATGCTTGCCATACCTCTAGGAATGATGGTTTTCGTTGGAGTACTCGGTCACTATGTGAGCAGCAGGGTGAAGGGTGGCGTTGAAGCATTTGCTCTGGTCGCTGGTTTCACCGTTTCCACGGCTGCTTGGTTCATCATGCCAGGGTGGGACTTCATCATCAACCCGGTTCCAGCATCCGCCGTAGTCGAGGGCCTGCTCTTCTACCGTCTTCTTCCAACGTTCATAATCCCTGGGTCAGAAACCTACATCTATCGTCTGGCAAGCCAGTTCGTCGTGTTTGTACCTATGTTCATATCGGCCGTACTCTTCATACTCTACTACTACGACTTCAAGGAACGCTGGAAGAAGGAAACTGGCGAGCAGATGGGCCCTCTGCTGAGTGTTCATTCGAGAGACATAAGAGACGCTGTGGGCTTGTTTGTGCTGGGAGTCGTGGGCTCAATAGTCGGGGTTTTCGCCTTGTCCCTCCTGATGGACCCCTACGCGTTGGGGAATCTCATCTGGTCTTTGATAGTAGAGATCGGCGAGCCAAATGGCCTTGAGAAGGTCTTTGAGATCAATGTACTGGGAATGGGCTCATTCCTGATAGTGACTGAACATAACATAATCAGAACCCTTCTCATGCTGATCATTGGGCCTGTCTTCTGGACTCTCATTCTGTGGTTCGCGGCAGTCAAACGGAAGTCAATCGGGGCCAAGCATGCAAGCAGAATCGGCGTAGTGATCCTTGTGGCCGCCACCGCTTGTTCTGTCATCATTGCCTCATGGGGATTTGGCTATCCGTGGTTGGCGTGGCTGCTGAAAGATGTACCGAACTGGTCTCTTTTGATGGCTCCATCACAGGTCTTCGCCGCAGAACTGGGCGTTGTGGTTGCCCTGTTGTTCGGTGCGATTATCGCTGTTACAGTCCTGCTCCTCATCATAGACTGGGCAGCAACGAAGGGCAGCAATGGTCTGTGGTTTATCCCCTTGTTACTCTTGGTCGGCCTTGAGTACTTTGTCTACGATGACCAGTTCACGTTAATCTCGTTGATAGTTGTACCCATGATTCTTGCGATTGTGTACAAGACAATCTACTCAGGGAAGCCCGAAGTGAAGAGTCAGGACTTACTGATTACTTACATCCGGTTCAGCCTGATGTCTGTCGCGATAACCGAAGTGCTCTCCACGGCACTATGGGTTGCGGGGCTGGCGAGTGTCACAGCCATAACAGGTGGCAGTGTGCCAGGGTATCTAGCCAAGATTCTGCCACACGGCATAATCGAGATACCGGCGTTCCTGTTCGCAGCAGCAGCTTCTCTGAGGATAGCGAGAGACCTAGCTCCGAGCATTGTGGCCGAGGACTGGGCCTCAGTGCCATCAAAGACAAGAATACTGCTCAGCGACCCGAGGACCTGGAGGACATACATTCTCGTGCTGTTCTTCTTAGTTGTGGCTGCGTTGATCGAAGCAAACATCACTCCGATTATCTCGACGATGGTTCCGTGATGTAGCGGAGTAGGACCCTGCGTCTGAGCTTGGCGGTCAGAACAGGGCCCTTCTTCTGTTTTCCTGCTGTTTGTGGTGGCGCACACGTTGGCTCCGTTCGGAGTCGTACTACGCATCCACAGTACGAATACATCTGATAATGGCTTATATTGTATCAACCGGCAGGTGCTGATATATCCTAATAGCGCGCCCGGATTCTTCTGTCCGTCTCACCCGGCTATGCGTGGCCACAAAGACTTGTGAAATCCGTGAGACTGTGGTGCGCAAGGGGACATGATTGATATGAACACCAAGAGCAGCAAGAGAGCACTATTCTCAGTTCTTGCTGTTATGATCTTCCTCCTATCCATGCTCAGCTCCGGAGGGACGCCCTATACGGCATCCTCTGGAGAAGAGAGCCGTACGTTGGAAAAGGGGACCCTGCTGCCTACATCGGCTCAGGGCCCTGAAGCAGGTACGCATGTGTGGTGGAATCAGGATCAGAACAGCACCAACGACGAATGGGCCTCGCAGAATAGGAACTGGCTCTTCGGGCCGCGTCCTACGTTTGAGATATACCACCACGAGAACGGGAGTCTCTTCACTGAGGAGAGCTATGCAGACATCAATGAGTTGATCAGTGTTGTTGTGACCGTTCCCAAGGGCGTGTTCACCGCAGGCGCAGGGCTTGGCCGGACCGAAGTGCGCGGTTTCTATATGAGCAACACCATGAACTTCTCGGCAAGCTTCAACTTCAATTTTGACACCTCGGGATGGAAAGAACCTTGGTCCGCCTATTCGTACAAGTACAATATGAGCGAACCCGGCGGTCCACCGACTGGTAGTTTCGTCGACATTCTTCCATTAGAGTGCTCGAACTCAAGCGATTCATCTTCATACTACATCACATTCGTTGTGAGATTCACTTCTGAGGCCCCTCTGGGTCTATACCAGCTTGACATGTCCGTTGTAGACACCAACCAGAACTGGATAGGTTCCTACAACTACGGTTCCGGCTGGGAGTTCAGGGGGATTGCAGTTGGGATGCCCCCGAGCCAGGCTTGGAGCCGCTCATATGGAGGGTCCTACACTCTTCAGAAGCTTGACACAGAGGGTGACGACCTCTACTCTATCAGCAGGAACAAAGACTTCATCATGCGCTTCAATATCAGCGGACCGATGGCCGACTATGTCAGACTGAGCTTCAGCCTGCCGTCGCAGATTGACACACTGGTCAATGTGACTGGATGGTACTCTGAAATAGCGTCCGAAACCGGCGCATGGGAGTTCGATGATGATCTACAGAGCTACGTCTGGAACGCCAATATCAGTGTGAGCTATATGAAGCAGACATATGGACCCCACACCGAACGCAGGTGGATGACGACTGGGACATCAGAGTACATCAACGCCACTAGGCTCGATTACATCTGGAACAATGAGACCAGTCGGATGGACCCGACTCTTGTCGAGTGGAGCACATGGGTCCAGAGGCAACTGATGTTCATCTACAACAGCACGACTGATAGCTTCGAGTCATACTACGGTTACATATACTACGGATATCCATACCCCGAGTACATTGAAGGCAAGTACAATGAAGAGATCATGGTTCTTGAGGAAATGACACCTGACGTGCCAGTGCTCTATGAACTCAACGCCACGCTCTGCTCAGCTTCACAGATTGGCAAAGAGTATGTCGTGGACTTTGTTGGGCACTTCACCTCTCTCATGCCTCCGACGACCAGCAACAGCTACTTCTCGTTCAACGACCTTGTAATGGGTCCGGATCATAACACGTATTGGCCTGCCACCCAAGGCGACAGTCCTAGGCAGACGGTATCAGAATACCAGATGGCAAAGCAGGTCGCGATTGAAACCCCCGTGACCATTGCCAAGATCCTCAGGGAAGACGGGACCGAGCCCAATGGCTGGATGTTCCAGGCTGACAAGGGCGACAACTTCATGGTTCAAGGTCGACTCCAAGGCGGTGGGTCTGTCGCAGACGACATGGACGGTGTCCAGTTTGTCATGAGTACATATGACAGCTCTTGGACACCCGAGTTGCAGTGGTGGTCAGAGCTACTGTACGAGATAGGCTACGATATGGATGGGTCACCGGCTCTCAGGGCCTTCAACTTGACGGCCAAGTACAACTATACCTTTGGGGAATTCATGGACTGGGCATATGTCAACGTGACAGGCTGGCACTATGAGTATGACCCTGAAACAGCATATTGGGAGTGGGTCCTTGGCAATTTCTCAGAGTGGCGTTGGATGGAGGTAGAGGGCTGGCACTGGCAAAGCTGGTACTATAACCAGCTGACTAGTCAGTGGCAGACAGACTACTTGAACCGTAGAAGCGCAGAAACGGCGATCAGCCCTGACTTCTGTGTGACGTCCGACTTCAATACATGGAGTAGTGGAGGAGACCTCTATGCCTCGTTCCTTGTCAGCATGAATCCGACCGTGCCAGACTCATCGTACTGGTGGGAGTTTGCGTTCCTGAACAACACATGGTACCAAGACTATGCAGGTTCGTATGGTCAACATGAAGTCATGACTTGGGACCGTGAGTGGGTATACAGCTTCGGCCCCGTGGGTGAGAGAGTCTATCTAGACCCAGTTGAAAGCAACCAGCTTGCCTTCTACAGCGCATCTCTCTCTGTCGACCCTCTCATAGGCACAGAAGTCCCGTACATCATTATCGATGACGAGATTCTGCCGCTGAAAGTGCGGGAGACCTACGATCCATGGAGTGGTAGCTCATACACGAACATGTTCTACTATGACCACTGGGATCCCGCGACAGGAAATGATGTCTACAGGTACGAGCTGACCAACGGAACGAACATCTATGTGACCTACTCCAAGACAATTCACATCTACAATGCGACAACCACCACTGGCGACTCGTTCCTTACCACGATGGAATGGGAGCGCTACTACTACAATGGCTCGCACTACAACTACTTCTGGCTGGACATCTACGGAGCCATCCATGAGGGTGGTCCTGAATACTACACGTACAATCTTTTCAACTGGACCCTCCACGACGAGGTGGAACTCAGCGGCGACTTGACTATGCTATGGTATGTTCGCTACGGAAGCAACATCCTCAAGATCGACCAGTACTGGTGGGAGAGCAGGGACAACTGCTACTACATGACTGACCTTAATGGCAGCCTCTATCGCATGTACTGGGACGAGGTCAGATACGTGTACAGGGCCGAGATAGGCGAAGTGACCTACGACGTCACATATCCGTGCAACTACTATGCCGGGACCTACGAAAGCTCTGAGGTCATGCTCGTGTACCAGAACGTCTACTTCTCCTACTATTCTGAGATTGGAGGAGTCAAGTATGAGATGCCGTACCCCGGAGCTAATGCCCAGAGCACATTCGATCTCTCCTACGCTAAGTCCGATGGAGGCAGAGTTCCAACAACGAAGTCTGTAGAGTACCACGGAAACATGTACCCCGTACATGAAATCGAAACAGAGGCCTACGCTGACATAGGTGGCACAACTTATCGCTTGGTCAAGGACTACCTGACACATTCCATGGCGAACGGCACACACATATGGGATCCACGTGTCGTCGGCTATGCAACTGAGATCGGCACAATGGACTTCAACCTGAAGTTCACAGAGGTTGAGTCCATCCAGTACAACACAACCGATGGTTGGCCAAGCAATGAATTTGTAAACAGCAGCTTGCGGTACGTGTACCACCTCTTGAACGGAACCAACTGGGTGGCTAATCGCAGCATGGCCATGCAGGTGTTCGAATACCAAGTAGATGGTAGTACGTTCTACTCAACAATGATGTACCCATGGTGCTTCAATGAAGGCAACTACACATACTACTACTACACAGCACTCAACGGCACTAAAATCCACGTGCCAACTTGGGAGCCTCTACTCTACTCAGCCGTATACCTCGTGTACACGTACAACAACGGCACCTACGACGTGTTTGATTTCAATAGCGCCCGATACACATGCCAAGGCATGTCGGGTTATACAGTGAGCGGGTTCAGGATTCTGAACTCTACATACCCCGGCGAACTGTTTGTGAAAACCGAGGGTGGAGCTCACCGGATCTATCAGTTCAGCTACCTTGAGGACACTGTGACAGCTACAGCAGCCTTTCAGAGCATCCACAGGATGCGTTCCACATGGGGCTACCCGGTCATCTTTGGTCCAACACCCGTAGAGAGTGCTGTCTACAAGAACTTCCAGAACTTCATCGTAGGCATTCCGGAGTGGGGAATGTGGGGTCTCAAGAACTGGGTCATGAACCCAGACGATGGTGCGCTAGACCTAGATGGTGACCTCGATACTATCGACGATCAGTACTTCGTCCTACAGCTCTACAACTCGACGAACACTTGGTCACATGAGTGGAACTTCATGCAGGTCTACCTCAAGTGGGACCCGAACGCCACACTCTACGGCGACGAGATGAACATCAACTCTTGGCTGGGTCTCAACACCTACACGTGGAACTACACATGGTCACAGACCTTCTACTGGTATCATGCAGCTGACTCAACACAACTCGACTCAGACGAGATGCAGCAGGTGAAGGATATCATGCTGACACCTGAAAGCGACTCGAGGCCGGGTTACTGGGACATAGCCTGGATGGCCAGAAACGTCACATGGGCAGACATCGTTGCTCAGGCAGTGACCAATGGCTGGGACTGGATCTCATCGAATGAGCAGTCTTGGACATGGCTGAGCTTTGGTGTCTCACAGGACTATGGCACCTCATACACCCAAGGCGATGTTGAGCACTGGCTCAATGTGGGAATCCACTACGAGTTCAGCGGACTCATGATCTGGAACGACACAGACTCAGACTCTCTGATGGATGTGGACCCCGTGAATGCGCGGGGAGGCGACCTTAGCCACTACTTGATACCTGACAGTGCAGGCGGCATTGAATTCGTGACGCCGGGCATGGCATACAGCAACACTAACGCGACTGGTTCAATGGACCGTGGACTCACTGATGAGATCACGTGGGGTGTGACATTCTACGATGTCAATGGCACAGCGTATCCATACACACTGAGTGGATACTGGGGCTGGTATGACAGAATGATGACCGGAGTCGACCTGCGGTCCTTTGATGACAGGCCAACGAAGGTCACTATTGACGAGCTGTCATTCCTTGTGCACTTCCAAGGACACCTGAATGCCACATCATTGAACAACTATGCTGTGCTCAAGGTCGACAACTACGTGGGTAACTGGGATGTTGACATGACCGGCGGACGCGCGAACTTGGCGAACAGGTCATTGGCCCTGAACTACCTTGCAGAGGTGAGAATGGCTGACTTTGCCTTTAAGGCGAATGGATCGTTTGCGGGCAGTGAGTCAACCGTGGGCGCTGACACGTTCGAGTTTGAGACTGCGGGTGTCCGCTTTGCCGAGATGATCATGGGCGGCACGACTTATGACTGGAGCAGGAACACGACAGCTCCGTACGATGTCGTCAGCTGCACAACCCCTGCAGGTACATTCAGAGCAGCCTACGAGTCCGAGAGCAGCATGTCTGCAACCGGATGGTCGTTCAGCTCGAGCATGTACTATGTCACCATCGGCTTCCCACACTGGGACGGTTGCAGTGTCTATCAAGACCCTGTGTTTGTCGGCTATGTGTCCAACCAAGGCGTCCAGTCTGGTCCTGGTGGAGTCACTTTCAGTGGTTTCTCCTTGTACCCGACTGTGCCCCAGGCAACAGACTCTGTAACAGTGACTGTTGATGTCTTGGCTGCGGAGGGAGTGATGGTCAATAGCGTCGATCTCCAGTACTCAACCGACCAACTGGCGTGGAGCACGACTGGCATGTCATACACCCTTGGTCACTACCAGGGACAGATTCCACCTCATGCACAGGATGTGTATGTCTACTACAGAGTGGTTGCCCACACGAACGTGGGCGATGTGATCTCGAACGTCCTAACGTACCAAGTTGGCCGAGGCACAATCACAACTACACCAACTGGTCCAGGCCTTCCATTGGAGATACTCGTCCTGGTGGCGGGCTCTGCTGCTGTTGTTGTCGTGGTCGCGCTGGCGGCAATGCGTCGCAGACACTAGTTGAAGGTGAGGGGGCCGCAAGCCCTCTCCCCATCTTTCTTTTTCTGGGTTCTGCAACTATTGGATAGCCAAGCTATGTAATCATCTGCAAACTGAACGGTAGCGACGGGCAGATGCAGTGAGTTCTTGTTCAGAGAAGAGTTGGCAGGAGTGTCTTCTGGAAGAACTTGATCCCCGCAAGATGGGCCTCATACGTGCAGTTGAACGAGTCATAAGATATCCCATCGACCGGGAGGGCGTTCCTGATGATGAGGCAGTCCTTCTTGTCTATCCCAAACGTGATCTCAACAAGCTTGGCGTTCGATTTCAGAAGCTTCTCGTAGACTTCCTTCTTCTTGGTGTCAGTGACATTCGAGAGGTCCATCAGCCTTGTTGTCAGAGTGATCCAGCTTGTGCCGGGAAACACCTCTATCTCGTTCGTTTCTGTCTGGCCGTACGGATAGAGGCTGAAGGTCTTGCGACCATTCTCCTCGAAGTTGATCTGGAGCCGCTTGAGGTACTCCTTGGCAATGAACCACGTAGTGCTCATCATGGTTTCAACTCTGAGGCAGTGAGAGCTGCAGACGTGCGATGGCCTCTAATCCTCGTCCTATCTATTGAATCAAACCTAGTAAAACTATTCGCTTTTCTGATTCGCACTCTGTCGGGCAAAAAGGAGCATCTTTGTCACTTTGCCTACAAGGAAGGGTGATGAAAAACTCAGATAAAGGTCAGTGCCCAATCCTACCGAATCTCTTCTCCAGTTCCTGCGTACTGACTCTCAGCATTGTGGGACGGCCATGAGGACAGCTGTATCTATTCGGTGTGTTGGCCATCGCTACAAGGAGGCTCCGTATCTCGTCCTTACTCAGTGGCTGGCCTGCCCTTATCGCTGAGTGGCATGCAGTGATTTTGACAATCTCGTCCATGAAGTGCTCCGATGCATGGTCAGCTCCTATGCTGAGTATCTCATCCACAATGGATGTGACTTCGGTTTCAGACACCTGATACCCGAGTACGTCAGGAAGAGTCTTGACCAGAATCTCATTGCCTCCGAACCCGGAGATCGAGTAGCCCATTTTCTCCAAAACATCGGCAAGCTCAAGGACATTCTCAGCATCAGTATGCTGCAGCCTGAGCACAATGGGCTCTAGTAGCTCCTGTACTGGTAGCGCACCACTGTTCACTTGGCGTCGAAGGCGCTCGTACATGACCCTCTCGTGGGCGGCATGTTGGTCGATGATGAGTAGACCATTTTGGAACTCGAGGACCACGTAGAGGTTGTGGACCTGGCCAACGATTCTAATGGTGCCTCCTAAGGCTGGTACGCGAACAATGTCATCACCGGTTTCGCCAGTGACACCCTCAAGGGACACACCTTCTACCAATGGAAAGGCGGCGGTGGTTGGCTGCCGATCCGCAGAGCTGGACAAGACGCCCGGCTTTCCAGTCTCTTCTTCCATCAGGAACGGCTCCAATGAAGGTTCAGCCAACATGTCCTCATGAGCCTGCCCGAATGTCGACGGCTGTGGTTCCAAGAGAACCCTTCTTACGGACTCTCTGACTGCTGATGCCACCTCCTCGGCATCTTTGATTCTGACCTCGCGCTTTGTAGGGTGCACGTTGACATCGACTCGCATGGGGTCAAGTGAGATGTCCAAGACACATACCGGGTAGCGTCCCCGCATGAGGAGTGTCGAGTACGCGCTCTCCACAGCCGTGCTCAGTCGCACGTCCTCGACAGGTCTGTTATGTATCGAGAAATACTCTCGAGCTCTGGTGCCCCTCGTCACCAGGGGCCGCGCCAGGAATCCTTTGATCGTGATGGAGTCCCTCTTGAAGTCAACCTCTGCTAAGTGAGGTGCTACCTCTGCGCCCCACGTGGCAGCCGCCCTGTCTCTCGGGCTTTGCTGGGGCGGGCAGTCGAGTATGACCTCACCGTCCTTGATGAGGCGGAATCCCACATCGAACCTTGGCATCGCATGACGCATGACGACATCAACAACACGCTGCCCCTCTGTCTTCGGAGTCCCGAGTTGCTTCTTGCGAGCCGGAATGCGAGCGAATAGGTGTGTGACCTCGACCGTCGTGCCGTTCGGCCTCGAATCGTTTGAGATCTTCGGGGTCTCGCCCACACGTGACACAAGTTTCGAACCTATCTCCTCGTCTGCCGAGCGGGTGACTATGTGGAGGTCAGCGACTGCCGCAATGCTCGCAAGCGCCTCTCCTCGAAAGCCATACGTGGCTATCGTGTCGAGGTCCTCTCTGTTCCTGACCTTGCTTGTCGAGTGCCCGCGGGTACACAACGGCATGTCATCATGTGCTATTCCATGCCCATTGTCCGAAACGACAATGGAGTCTATGCCTCCCCCCTTGATCTCAATGTCAATGTGAGTGGCTGCCGCGTCTAGAGAGTTCTCGGTAAGCTCCTTGACAACTGACCAGGGACCATCGATTACTTCGCCTGCCGATATGAACGAAACCATGTCAGGGCTGAGAACCCTGATTCTGCCCATCACAACACCTCATCTGTTCGTCGAGCTGTATTCGACCAGACCTCCGACCACTGTCATCTCAACAGTGACGTCCCTGATCGCATCTGCTGGCACGCTCATGATGTCATCCGACAGCACGACGAAGTCCGCCCGCTTTCCGACCACGAGGCTGCCTATGTTCTTCTCCATGAAAACGGAGTACGCGCTCTCCATCGTGTAGCAGCGAACGGCCTCCTCTACAGTGAGTCTGACTTTGGGGTTTGGATGAGTGGTCGCAGACCAGATACCGTACAGGGGGCCGTAGGGCATTCCGTCAGAACCGAAGCATAGGCGAGCCCCATTGTCAAGAGCCACCCTGAACATGTTCATCCCTGCCACACGTTCTGGACCAAGCCTCTGTTCGTAGAGCCCACCGCTCTGTTGCCAGACTCCAACAAAGTTGGGCTGCATTGACAGTATCAACCCGAGGCTGACCACCCTTCTGATCTGACTCTCACTGATCATCTCTGCGTGTTCTATCCTGTGTCTTTGGCTCCTGAGGGCAGCCTTCTCTTCATCAGTCAGGTTCTCGAAGGCTGAAACCAGGACCTCTATTGCGGCATCTCCGATTGCGTGTGTCACTGTCTGAATGTCGCTCCTGACGGCCTTCTTGATGAGGGCTGTGAGCGTTTTCTCAGTCAGGAACAGCTTCCCCTTGTTCTTCTTGTCATCGATGTAGGGTTCGGACAAAGCGGCAGTCCTGGCTCCGATCGAACCATCTACAAAGGACTTGACACCACCGATCTTGAGCATTGGACTGCCTAGACCAGAGGTCAGTCCAATCTCCGTCATGTGTTTCATGGTTTCAGCAGGCTGGTTCACGATCACCCTTGCAGAGAGAAGTTCTTGGCGTTCGCATTCTCTGATAAGTCTGAATACGCCCAGTGGCGCGTTGTCCACAAGGGCAGTGATGCCGCTACGGTTGGCTATCTCTTGTCCCGCCAGAATGCCCAGCCTGATCTCTTCATCCGATGGACGCACCTTCTTGTAGAGATCCTCAATGTCTCTGAGAACGCCGGTCGGTCTTCCCTTCTTGTCCTTTACAACTCCCGCCTGATCCAGCCGTATTCCAAGCCTCTTCAGCGCGAGGGTATTGACAGAGGTCAGGTGGCCGTCCACCCTGTCAATGGCTATTGGGTTCTCTGTGCTAATATCATCGAGGTCTTGGGCAGTCACGTATCGTTTCTCTGGCCAGAAGCTCTCGTCATATCCGTATCCTCTGATCCACTGGCCAGTCGTGTAGCTGGGTAGAACCTTCCTGAGCGTCTGCTTTACGTCCTCAACTGACCGTGTGGGCTGGAGGTCTACATGGGAGGTTCTTATTCCTGCCGCCGTGATGTGAGTATGTGCGTCTATGAAGCCGGGAAGGACAGTCTTCCCACCAAGGTCTATCACACGCCTTGCCGAGCCAACGAGGTCAACGACCTGTTCATCGCCGCCAACGACAAGCACCTTGAAGTTCTTGACCGCCAGAGCGCTAGCTGTGGGGTTCTCCGGGTCCATGGTTATCAGATTGCCGTTGAAGATGACAAGGTCGGCCTGCAGCTTCATATGCGACACCGCGTTCCTACTCTACACAAGCACGTGGGCATATCATTCTTACTATAACATACACGAAGGTCGAATGGTCTACTTTCCGTGCTTCTTGGGCTCTGGAGCTGTGGGTATCTTCTTGTAGTCAGCCAAAAACCTCTCAATCCCAACATCTGTGAGTGGGTGTTTCACCATCTGGTCGAGTACGTTTGGGGGAATAGTGGCAATGTGTGCACCTGCCAGAGCGGCCTCGTATACGTGAATAGGATGTCGGATGCTTGCAACGATGATCTCTGTTTCGTATCCATAGTTGGAATAGATCTGTAGAATGTCAGGTATAATGTCCATCCCGACCTGCCCCACGTCGTCAAGCCGACCAATGAATGGGGACACGAAGTTCGCACCGGCCTTCGCGGCCAAGAGTGCTTGATTGGGACTGAAGCAGAGGGTGACATTAGTCCTAATACCTTCCTCCGCGCACTTCTTGACTGCCTTCAAGCCTTCCCATGTCATGGGTATCTTGATGGCCGCATTCTCGATCCATCCGTTGAGTTCGCGCGCCTCTTTCATGATGCCTTCGTAGTCTGAGCTGATTGCCTCAAGACTGATTGGACCCTTCACAAACGCAGCGATCTCATCCACAATCTCCCTGAAGTTGCGACCTTCTTTGGCGACTAGACTGGGGTTGGTCGTTACTCCGTCGACCATCCCGCGCTCATGTGCCTCTCTTATTGCTTGTACGTTAGCTGTGTCTATGAAGAACTTCATTCCGCTATCGTCTCCGGCCTCAGTGTAAGCTGAGTATGCCAGTTGGAGCTGTGTTCTTCGGTTTATGACCGTTTTCATTCGACAGCAAGAATGTGACCGGTGCTTGTTGGAACTTGTCAAGAGGGAACAATGCTGACGCCGCTAAGGCTTCTCGACGAGACGCTTAAGTTCTCTTACCGCTTTCTCGATGTCTTGGGTTTCGAACACTGCGGACCCGGCTAACAGAATGTCGGCTCCTGAGGCATAGATCTCTGCAATGTTCTCCTTCTTCACGCCGCCGTCGACCGCAATGTGGACTCCAGGCTTTAGCTTGTCGAGCATTGATCGGAGGTCCTTCACTCTCTTGAGTGCGGGTGGCTGAAACCTCTGACCGCCAAATCCTGGGCAGACACTCATTATGAGGACCATGTCAATCTTGTCGAGTAGCGGCTCAACCGACTCGACTGGAGTACCCGGGTTCAGCGCTATGCCTGCCTTGGCACCGAGTTCGACAATCAGCTGGACAGACCTGTAGACATCATAGGACGCTTCAATGTGCGGAACCACAAACTCAGCTCCTGCGCTCACAAACTCAGGGATGTACTTGTCAGGGTCGGATATCATGAGGTGTACATCGAGAGGCACTTTCGTGATTGTCTTCATGGTCCTGACAATCATTGGTCCAAAGCTTATGTTCGGGACGAAGTGTCCGTCCATGACGTCGAGATGGAAGCGATCCGCCCCACCCTTCTCAGCCGCCTTGATATCCTCTTGGAGTCGTGCGAAGTTCGCTGAAAGGACAGAAGGAGAAACTAGAGGCTTCATGGTATGTTTCTCTCCAATTGACCGAGTCCGAAGAGTCGCCTGCCGAAGCTGGCAATTAAGCCTTCTGTACATTGTGTACGTTTGCCGCATCAGGGCGCATTGACTCCGCGTGTGGCACATGGAGCCGCCCCAAATGGGCGATTCCAGTGACGGGTGGTTCACTGCACAGGAAACCTTGTGTCCCGCCACCATTAAGCTCGGTTTGTGCCAATCTTGGTAAGTCCTTTCAGGAGGCTGTTGGCCCTGCTAGGCACGGTTTGGAGGCGTCTACGAGCAGAATCTGGTACAAGCGAAGTCTTTTATTAGGGAAGGCTAGGAGTCGGATAATGGGGCGGCCGTTGAGCCGATCCCATTTGGTCGTACATGACTAGGAGAACAAAAGATGTCAGCAAAGAAGCCTCCTGAGAAGAAGCCTGCTGAGCCACCGAAGAAGCCAGCTGCGCCCGCGCCTGCGCCAAAACCAGCTGCGCCTCCACCGAAGCCAGCTGCGCC
>Ga0315274_10004083_pt1 | contig 21557 bp, 23 predicted proteins | sample YL17G02_20_MG_FD_203700 | JGI IMG/M metagenome (GOLD analysis project Ga0315274, IMG submission 203700) | Sediment microbial communities from Yellowstone Lake, YNP, Wyoming, USA - YL17G02_20 | ecosystem: Environmental > Aquatic > Freshwater > Lake > Sediment | place: USA: Wyoming | collected...
GGAATTTCAATCGGTAAAACATCTTCAATAGCAGGAGGATCACAAGTCCTTTCCAATCATATGCAGGTGGTCTTCCTGGTTTCTTTTTCTTTGTTCTCCAGTGTTGTGGTGGTTGTTGGTTCCAAATGATCTTTTTGCTGATTTCAAGGAAGAGTCGAAACTCTTCCTCTTCTGCTTTTTCGTAGACTTTCCAATTTGTTTTTCGCATACCCATCCCTTTTACAAGAGGATATGCGGTTCTTGGATATTAATTATGAGCCAAAGCCGTTTCCATCTATCTACTTTTTATATAAAATCATGTTGACGCTTCTCCGATACCCTTATAATAAGATTTCTGTTTTGGGATTTTAGACGTATTTTTAGCGATTTTTAAGGAGGGGGCATAATACTTGAAGCATAGAATCCCTTTTCAGGCATTAAAAAATATTTGTAAGTAGAGTAGCTGCTGTCTCGTGTAGGATTATCGCGGCTATTACATAGATTATTAAGCCTCTAGAGATATTCGCGCCTATTTTTATAAGTGCATAATCAGCTTTCTTATCCGTGAAGTCCATGTAAAGCTTACGGGTTTCATAGAGAATTGCCGCCACAAATGGGGTTACAAGAATCACAGCCCAGTGGATGTAGATAGCGACAAAATAAAAAGCAACTGAAAAGATCAAAACGGCCTTGATAACTGTCTTGGCGCGTTTACCAAGCCAACGGGCGGTAGTTCTTGTTCCAATTTTCCTGTCGATCTCCTGGTCCGCGATTTCAGCTATAAGGCATGATGCGAATGTGGGCAGAAATATAGACAGGCTAAATGCAATCGCGGCTGTCAGCTCGCCATTGAGCAAAAAGAAGCAGCTCAGTACGGGCAAAATTGAGAACCCATATGTGTTGGATAAAGTGCCTATGAGTGGTCTGTTTTTCAGTCTAATTGGTCTGGTGTATACAATTCCAAGGGCATATGTAAAAGCGCACAAGGCAGTAAATTCTAGGTTTCCAATAAGAAGCAATACGCAGGCAAGGGTGATGCTTGTTAGCGCAAAATTCCATTTCAATTGACTCCATGTAAACTCTTTCAGTAAATAGTTCGCCTTCACGATTCCACTGGATGTAGCTAGTTTATCCTCTTCAATGTCAAAGAGATTATTGTAACCGTTCACAGCTCCTGAAAGCAGATAGAGAGCAAGAGCGCCAAGAAAGAATTTCAAGTGGAAGAAATTTAACCCCGTAAAATATGATCCGACGACAGAGTAAACAGCAAGCAAAGGGAGGGCTGCGATACTCCTCTGAATCCTTAGAAATTTTGCCAAAGAGCTCTTGCTGCTAGATAATGATTCCATGGTTTTCAGCGCTCTATCTTTCATCTACCCCACCAGCAATGCCTCTATGAAAAACCCAAAGAATTTATTCTTCATACTTCGTTCCTGCTTATGATATGATAATCCATATCATATATTTATATTTTGCATGGTATAGAAAGAGGTATTTGTGTTTCGATAATAAAAAAGTGCAGGGGAGGGATTTAAACCCCCGTACCAAATCAAGATAAGAGAAACATGGAGTAAAACCGTGTCAATGCTTGTCCGATACCATTATAATAAGATTTCTGTTTTCGAGTTTTGAACACGATTTTTGTCAATTTTACGTGTGAGGTAGTTCAGTATCTTAAAACCAGCCCGTATGGGGTAGCTTGGATATCCTAGAGGCCTGCGGAGCCTCAGACCTGGGTTCGAATCCCAGTGCGGGCGTAAATGTAGCGTCATTTCGCGACGTGAATCTGCTTCCAGTATTCCCAACTGGATGAATGGTATAATCTAAGCGGATAGTTGACTGGAACGATTATAAATTATACTAGTAAAAATATACATAGATCAGCAGAATGGAGAAATTTACTAGTAAACATACGCGGCCCTCTGTTGAAATGCTGTTGGAGGACGATGATGGAATATTATCAGGGGAAAAATGAGGAGTATACTAGAAGTCATTTCAAAACCCTCCTCAACACGATGAGTGCACATGCCAGATGAAAGAAGCCTGCATAGCTAACAATGTCTCTGTCCTATCGGATAGTTATTCTTCTGAAGTTACCTAGCCACCCAATGGATCTTTCTACGATCCATCGCCTTCTATATCGCCTCAGCTTTCGTCCATCTTGGTCTGTGGCGACCTTGTTGTTGCAACGGGCAGGGATGATAGGTTCGATATGTCGTTTCTTGAGGGCTTTCCGAACCTTGTTGCTATCGTACCCTCGATCGACAATGAGCCGTTCTTGTCTGGTTCGCGGTCGACCAGGACCAGAACGTTTTACTTTGATGGTTTCGAGTGTTTTTTCGAGGAGTTTGACCTCCAACGGGGACACCGAGTCCAAGTATGCTCCCAGCGGAGTACCCGCGCCATCGACCAGTACCATCCACTTTGTTCCCTTCCCACGTTTGGTTTTACCCACGTAGAGTCCCCTTTTTTTGCAGGGACAAAGCTACCATCGACAAAACATTCGTTCCATCGAAGCTTCTCCTTATCCTGAAGTTGAGTTAAAAAGGATCGCCATAACTCAAGGAGCGTCTCATCCTGTTCCCACTGCTGCAGTCGTCTCCAGCAGGTGCTGGGGCTACTGTATTCTTTCGGCAGTTCGCTCCAGGGTGCTCCAGTCCAAAGGATCCAGAGGATTCCTTCAAAACATTTCCTTTCATCCACCGGCGGTCGCCCTCCTTTTGGGCGAGGAGGGCGCGGTGGAAGATGAACCTTGATTTTCTCCCACTGTTTATCTGTAAAATGTCTCCAACTCATCATCCCATCCTCGAAAAGAGAATGAGTCTATTTAGTAATTAAGGTTTTGAAATAGCTTCTAGTAAATTGGTGTTCACATCCTTTCCCCTGCTTCTGAAAAAAAGAAAAAATAAAGAAGAGGATTAGTGATTAGATGTTGAAATCGACCTGCAATAATGATATAAATTTACTTGTCCACGTTTACTGGTAAATTCGTGTTCCCTTCCCGATAAGAGTATTTAAACTATTAGGATCAAATTTTATAACAGGTATGAGATTTAAACTTCAGGTCGGTATCACTTCCCCTGCATATCATTAAAAACCGATATCTCCTCCCAATCAGATGTTTCCATTGTCGGTTTTTACCCTTGAGCCCCAATTCCCGATGGGAACTTTTACATGAGAAATTATGATTTTTTACCGGTAAATTGACGTTCAAATCTTACCCCGAACCTTTTAATTTTAGTTCCGTTTAGACCTAAAACATAACACCCCTTGAAGTATATCTAACCAATGGCGATACTTATTACCATCTCTGCATCAGACATCTTTTTAAGTTTACAATAGATTACAAAGGCACTATTGTTTCACTTTCAGCGGATACATTTAAAATTATTAAACAATTGGCAGATGGCGAGTTTTATATTCTTATTAGAGAGATATTTGTGTTTTATTAAAAGAAAATTTAGTGTCAAAAAACATGAGTTAAACCATGCTACCAGACTAGAAAGATGGTCTAATCTCCCTGCTTTACGATCAACAAACATGGTTTAAAGGGTATGTTTTTAAGGAACGAGATGTTATGATATTGATGATAAAGGAGAAATAAAGGTGGTAATAGGTTTTGTTCTTATGCATGTTTCACCATTGCACGAATATGAAGTATTCAATAAACTCTCGAAACTCCATGAGGTTATTGAACTTCATCCATTATTTGGAGAATACGATTTTATAGCAAAAATTGAAGCAAAAGATTATGAAAGCATCGGACAAATCATTATTAATAAGATTAAAACAATAGACGGCATAATAGATACCACGACATTAACAGGAATAAGGTTCCATTGAAACAACTGATTCAAAAGAATGATTCATTTTTACTCTTTGAACAGGGTTCTCAGGGTATGTTATTAAAGAACTAAAAGTTATGAAATTGTAGGTTTGATAGGGGAAAAAATTATGGCAGAAGAAACAACAGAAGCGGGAACAGCTGAAAAAAGCAGAACTGATGAAAACGTAATCTATGTTGGACACAAACCTCCGATGAGCTATGTGCTTGCAGTAGTGACACAGTTTAACGTTAGTGGTTCGGATGAGGTTGTTATTAAAGCGAGAGGCAGGGCGATAAGTACCGCGGTAGATGCTGCAGAAATTGTGAGAAACAGGTTTATTACCGATGCGAAACTAAAAGAGATAAAAATTGGCACGGAGAGCCTTACCAATGAGGACGGGAGAACATCAAATGTATCTTCAATTGAAATCTGCTTAACGAAAAAGAAAAAATAAAGGTAAAAATCAAACGTAATAAATAGAGGATAAAAAAGTATTGTGACTAAGCTTCCTTCGCTACCGTCTTAACCTATTACAAAGGTAATATTTACAGAATAACGGAGAACTCTCTAGTAATAATCATACTTCTTAATATTGTTATATAAAATCATCGTACCAAAAAGTTAAAAAGAAAATCTGTCGGTGTAATTCTTGTCTATGATTTTGTCTTTTTAAAGCTTTGAAGTTTTGATTTTTTCTCTTTGAATCTTCTACCGGAGTATGAACATACGTCTGTATCAACAGGGACGGTAAGTCCACAGTCAGGGCATTTCCCATATCCATCCATATCTTTCTCCGTCCAACACTATTACGTCAATTATATCCTATGCTATTTCCCTATACACTGAAAGCGTTTGATCTGCCACGTTATCCCAAGTAAATAAGCTAATCTCCTGGTTTCCGTTAGATGTTATGGTTTTCCTCAAAGGCTCATAGCGTAACAACGATATGATTTTATTCGCCATTTCATCGGTATCCCAAAAATCAACCCGTAGGCAATTCCGAAACGCCTCAGAGACACCAGCAGTTTTTGAAACAATCGTCGGCGTCCCCGCAGATATCGCCTCAAGGGCAGTGATACCAAACGGCTCACTCACTGACGGCATCACATACACGCTCGCGATTTTATAAATATGTTTCACTTCATCCTCAGACAACAACCCTGTAAACATAACCTTATTTGCGATACCTAATCGAATAGCTTCGTCAATCAACCGGGGTGACATATCTCCTGCACCGGCAACAACAAACCTGCAGTCCTCGTACTCCAGGACCTTTTTCGCTGCCCTTACGAAAAACTCTGGTCCTTTCTGGATGGTTAATCTCCCTAGAAAGAGGATGATTTTCTGTTTTGTCCCTGATCCAATTGGATACACAGCGTTGTGAATAACCGTAATCTTCTCAGGGTTTATCCCATATTTTTCAACCAAGATTTTTTTCGTGAAACTACTCACAGCAATAATCCTATCCGCTTTGATCATCCCTTCTTTTTCAATGTTGATAAACCACTCATTTGGATACAGCCAACCTGAACGATCATACTCCGTAGAATGAACTGTTAAAATAAAAGGAACACCCAGTTTTTCCTTCAATGTAATTCCAGCTTTCACCGTGAGCCAATCATGACAATGAATAAGAGAGTAATCGCCTTTCACGTTTTGAATCAATAAATCGTTGTATCGATAGACGCTTTCAAAAAACTGACCGGCAAGCTCTTTCACATCGGGTCTATCATACGGAAAGATATCTGTCTCTCCGACTTCTTTTATCACCAGATTACCATTGTCACTGCGTACTTTCTGTTTGGTTTTCGGCATGTAAAAATCGATAGCAACGCCTTTACCAGCAAGGCTACGGGTCAGCCCATAACAATGGGTACCTAAGCCCCCCACTTTAAACGGCGGGTATTCCCAGCCAAGCATCGCAACTTTCATATCTATCGTTCGTTCATTGACAGTTACTCATATAACGGTATTCAGTTCCATCCAGCCTTTTGTATCATTAATGTTTCCACTCATTTTTTTAAATTCTATCATTTTTCCTTTCGCTCCCCCTACAAATTCTCCTCCTGTTCAAGATATCATAAAACGGAAGATATTACTGATTACTTTCCATCATCGGTACGACGACTGTTTTATGAATCTACTACGAGTTGTTGGGATGTGTAGGACAATAGTTTGAGAGGGTGGGTCGCCTCTCGCTTTTAGAATTTACGCGTTCTCTGCCAGTATTCTTTCAGCTCGATTAATGCCTGATCTAAAGTTATCGTATTTTTTGCGTTCGTGATATGCGTAGGTTCTATGGGATATGTTGTATTATGGGGCAGATGCCATGTCTCGCAGATGTAGGGATCGAGCAAGAGACCAAGGTTGTTGATCTGTCCGTTATTTTCCACCCAAGTAGTGAATGTTCCAACTCGGGAGTGGAACTTGTCATACACCGTCATCTCAATTAATTCCTCTACCGGGCAGGTAGTTGGACCACAAGGAACCGTTTTATTCCAATATCTGGTCAGATCATCCATTGTCTTGGTTAACGTCACCGTATTGCCGACGGTTCGGATGTAGTCATTGTAGACCGGTATCAGTTTATTTGCGCCTCTAAAATGCGTGTTCCTGGCCCCGTCATTCATTTTTATCCCGAAGAAATACCCGGGAAAGTCTTCGTTCCAGCTGTTCCAGGTTTTATCCACCCAGCCCATCGCAGTTCCACTTGCGTCAAAAACTTCTTTTCCGATTAACTCATTTGGGTTCCAAATTTTCATGTGAAATACACCTCTCTTCACCTTTTTGATATATCACATGCATTAGGCTAAGTTAAATGTTTCTCACAAATTTTTGTAACATTTATCACAGAAGAATACGAATCTTAATGGTTCGAAAATTATTTGATATTTTTTTTTTAATAGAAAAAGATATAATGTTTATCTCTTATTTGACCATCAACCGAGGGAATGTTATTATGGCAAGAAGCAACAAAGAACAAATCGATCGTGATGAAATAAAGGTAATCATGGAACTTCAGAAAAACTGTAAAGATAGCCTTGACAAAATCTCGAAACGCTGTGGGTTCTCCCGACAGAAGACCTGGAGAATTATCAAAAACATTGAGAAAAATAAAACCGTGTGGGGATATCACGCAACAATAGATAACGAGAAAATTGACAGGAAAGGTTTTGTGTTGCTTATCCAATGGAAACATCTCCCGATAGAGAATACGTTGGGAGAGATGATTGTGAAAGGAACCCTTGATAAGTCAGGAGCGGAAATGGGCGTTGTCGTTGAGGATAATTTCTGGGTTCATGGTGGCATGTTTGACGGGATAATTTGTTTTTCTGCTCAGAACCTGAAACAGGCGAAGCGATTCCAGGAGATTTTCATCAACACGTATCAGGAGTATATCAAAGATTTGCAGTTGTTGGAAACGATGATGACGATAAAGAAAGACGGGTTTATGAACCCGAAAATCAAAGAAACAAAAAAACTGCTATAACTTCCCTTCGCTTCGTTTAGAAGTTAACCAAACAATAAACCAAGTTTACATCCGTAAGATCTATTAACAAATAACGAGTTGAAATTTCTGCCTCCCACTTAAATCTACTGGTAAATTCGTGTTTCCTTCCCGATGAGAATCTTGTGGCTATTAGGTCAAATCCTTATAGTAGGTATGAGATTTAAACTTCGAGTTGGAATCACGTCCCCTGCACTTTTTGAAAAAAATGAAAAAAAAGAGCAATACCCTGCGATAAAAATAACAAAATAACGAAAAAACAACCAAAAACTGACTTGCCCTTGTTACTTTTATTCGTCGGGTGAATATTGATACTTATATGTTTTTGTATGCGTGATATAGCTATAATTTTTAATCGCGCCTGGAAATTTAGAAGATAAATCATTCATAACATTATTTAGCTCAGTTAGATTTTGGAAAAAAAACATAAATTCGAGATCCACATTCCCAAGTGATACGATTCTTCTAACAAGGTTAGGATTTGATTCAATATAATCGATTATGTTTTTAACCTGTGTATGATCTTTTAAAAAGATTTGTAATCTGTACAACTGATAGCCTATTTTTGAATAGTCAATGGTAATTCTAAATCCTAGGATTACTCTGGATTTTATTAATTTCTGTATTCTATTTTGTATTGTGTCCACTGTTGTATTTAATTTTTTAGCAATCTCAATGGTAGGCACTCGTGCGTTGTTGTTAAGTAGGCGTAAAATCTTGTAATCTACATCATCAAGGGTAACTAATATTCCATCGTCATATCGTTTAAACCACACTCGATCTTCTTTTTTTTGTTCTTTTTCATCTAATAAAAATGAATATTTATATTCTATTACTTCGCAATAAATCGAAACAGCCAGATTTGAAAAAAAATCTCTATATTTGCTAAAAATATTATACCACATAGGATAAAATACTGGTGCATTTTTCACAGCCATAATTGCGATCAAATCGCATGGTCCTTCCGATTCAATGACTGTGACTGCATATTTATTGTTGACAAAATAGTCGATTATTTTATTTTTAATTTCTGGTGTAACATATTGATAAGTGAAACAAAATCTCAGATAAAAAAACCCTAATTTGTAATCATTCGTACAGGTAATGAACTTTATTATTCCGTTATCGAAAAGCTTTTTAACCCGACGGGCGACCACGTCTTTATGAATTCCAAGCTTTTTTCCAATTTGAGAAAATGACTGCCGTGAGTTCAAATCCAAATGGTATAATATTTTCCTGTCCGTCAGATCCAATTCCATGATGTGCTGCAAAATGGTAATATAAACAAATATTTTAGGTTTTTGACGCATCTAATCTCCATAATGTATAAATACCTTATGATTATAATGATATTAAAAATAAGGGAAAACAATAGGAGACAAAAATATGAAGAAATATCTAGTCATAGCAATCTTGATAGCTGCCATACTTACGATGGGAAGTGCTTCAGCAATTACCATCCAGGTAAGCAGCATGAAATTAGGCACAAGTCCATTGATCACCGGGACCCTTGCTGGTCCTCATGGTGGCGGTGGCGGATGTCACAACAACACGAACATGACTGAACTCACTGGTGTTCTGACCTATAATGGAACAGCGTTCACGATTGGGACAACTGTATTAAGTTTCGGTTGTTATAACTACCTGAACCAAACATCGCCCTATGATTTCGATGGCGATGGAAACATCGAAACACGCATGAATGAACTGCTTGGATTGGTCGGTACCAGCATAACCGTTGAAGGATATATCCGATGTCAAAACACACGGCTCATCGTCTTCTACATTAATGGAGTTCAGTGGCGAACTTGTAGCATGGTTTCAACCTTGCTATAATCCTTTTATTTTTTTTCTTTTTTTTGGTCATTTGATTAGCATAAAAAACCATAAGTCTTGTTAATGATATTTACTGATAAATTCAATTTCCTTTATTGACAAGAACCTTTGAAATTGAAAAAAACTCTTGCAACAGATATAATGTCAACAAATTTGTTAACGTCATATTGGAACAGTAAGGATTAAACTCCAGAGTAAGAAAGAGATTTGATCTTCGAGTTGGAATCACGTCCCCTGCATATCCTAAAACGATAGCAAATGTATTGACATATAAGCGTTGGAATCTCCAAAGTGCGATACATCAATACGTTTATTTGCATGAAGAAGATTACACTATATTACAACAGAATTTTAGCCGTTTTTTCCCGCGGGCTTTCAAGTCATACACCGTAAGCCCTCCAGCGCCTTTTTGAACCTTTTTCGTCTTTAGATACAAACCAAATAATTCATTGTAAAGATATGATCAACATCCAGGGATTTATACCTGTGAATCCTAAATCCCGATGGGTGCATAAATTTACTGGTAAATTCAAGCCCCCTTCCCGACGGGAGAATGCTATATATCAGCATGGATAATTCTTGTGATGCGAAAAAATCCATGTTTCAATTAATTCATTCTCTCATCGCACAAATCGCTTGTAACTTCTCATGCAAGAGACCTTTGAATTTACCATATCGTGTAATATCGACTTCCACCAAACTAAAACGACTGATCTCATCGTAAGATTCAACAAATACATCATCCTGGTTATCTCTTAACTCCTCAATTATCTTCGGAACCAAGAGGTTGGAAAAACGAAGCACCTTCTTCTTTATAATCCAATGATTAATGGCGTCAGGCTGTAGCTTCATCATCTCCAATAGATTGTCAGGTTTTTTCTCCCTTCGAATCCTCTTCGCCTCCTTCCCCCCTCGTCTAACAAATACTCTGCTGAATTCCATAGCAAGTTTTTCAACACCAGGACTTAAAAGAGTAGAATACAAAAATCTCGCAGCGGAAATGTCCTTAAAAGGATTCTGATCAAAAAAATCATCAGACAACCTAGGAGAACCATAATCTTTCATCATCTGCATTTTTTCATTTCTCCCTACAGTATTATACATAACCTCTTTCTTTAAAAAACCAACCATCAGTAAAATTAAGATAAAATGATGTTGAAAATCGCTTCTCTATAATATGGACTTGGCAAATCGGGGTTGTAACTTTTAGGGTGGTTCTGTTGAATTAAGATGTGTTGAAAACATAGTTTGTTGAATTATGGTTGATAAGGACAGTATCCGCATTTATTCTTAGTAAACATGTTTTTCTTTTGTCTTTTTCCTACGTTCCTTTCTTTCCTTCTTTGTTAAAGGCTTAGATTTCTTTCCGGGAGCTATATCTTTTCCGCCCTTGAATTTACTCATATCACCTTCCTCCTGTATTCATATTCATAAAGATGGATAGAAAAATGTAGTTAAAATATGTACTGTTTGTAGTAGTGTAGGTAGATTTTAGAAGGATAAAAAGATGTTGAAATTTAAATTATTTTTATAGTGATGTTGAAATATGGGTAACAATTGTTCAATATCATCTAAGTATGGTTATAAAAATCACTTGCTTTTTCTTTAAAAAACCAACCCTTGCATCTATAAAGTATAAACCAATGCTTCATCAGAGGTTATCTCTTTAATTCGTCCTTCTTTAACCCATTTATCAAAAAGGGACTCTTCAATAGGAAATTCAAAATTCTTCTTACCTGTGTACATCATCAAAGTATATACATCCTTGTTTTTACCTCGCTCAAATCCATATAATACGGCAAATGCTATAGTACGTTCGTCGTTTAATTTAAATTCATAGTAATGCCCTACTTTTATTTTTAATTTTAACATCAGCTCTTCATCCTGTAGTTGATATGTCTTTTCCTTTTAAAAATCAATCCTATGATAAGTAAACCAGCGAAATAACTAGGATAAAAAGATGTTACCATCTAAATTTATTTTTCAGATTTTTCTTTTTCTTCTAGTTCTTTCTTTTTCGGTTTTTGTTTTTTCTTCTTCCAAGACTGTAGTGTTTCCTCAACCTCTGGAATTGATACCATTTCCATGATAACATATCAAATATTCATGGTATAAAAAGATATTGGAAAAACAGGATATTTTGCGGAAGGGAAAACAAAGCAAAAAAAATTGATGAAGATCATGGGGGGCATTTCGCACAGATCGACCTGAATAACGTTGTACTCAAGTAGCGGTCTCCTCGGTCAGGTAGAATTACAACGATTGTACCAAATTTTATCTTCTTCGCTATTTGTAAAGCTCCTGCTACCGCAGCACCACTGGACATACCAACAAAGATCCCCTTCCATGTAGCAAGTAGTCTTGTTGTTTCAAAAGCCTCTTCATCTTCGATGGTGATCTTCTCATCTACAACCTCTGGGTGATATATCTTTGGAACGATGGATTCTTCCATATTTTTAAGCCCTTGAATGGCATGGCCTTTTGCAGGTTCAACGCCGACAATTCTAATACCAGGTTTTTGTTCTTTAAGATACCTTCCTACACCCATCAATGTTCCAGTCGTCCCCATACCCGCAACAAAAACATCTATCTTGCCATTGGTTTGAGCGAAAATCTCAGGTCCTGTTGTCTCGTAATGTGCCAGAACATTATGTTCATTTTCAAATTGATTAGGCATAAAATACTCTTTGGGTTCCATCTCCAGTAATTCATGTGCTTTTCGAATCGCACCATCAGTGCCATCACATCCTGGAGTAAGTACGACCTCTGAGCCAAAGGCTTCCAAAATACGTCGTCTTTCAACGCTAACACAATCTGGCATGATCAACTTAACCTTGTATCTCTTCGCTGCTCCTATCATCGCAAGGGCAATCCCAGTATTGCCAGATGTCGCCTCAAGTATTATCTTACCATGAACTAACTCCCCTGATTCCTCTGCTTTCTTTATCATATAATAGGCGGGCCTATCTTTAACAGAGCCACTTGGGTTTGCACCTTCCAGTTTACTAAAAATTCTTACTTTTGAGCCGCAATTCAAATTAGTAAATTCTACAAGCGGAGTGTTTCCTACGGCAGATAGTATACTCACAACAGATCATCTCCTCGACCCATAATTTCCTTCAGAAATAGTACCCTCAAAATCTGCGTACTCGAGAGAGTGATCCTCGGTTTGAACCGCCAAGCGTTTTATCCCTTTCTCTACCGGCGGCATTTTCGGGAGAGCCCAACTCTTCAAAACACTATTCATCTCTAATCGCAAATCGTAATGTAGGTGCATCGCATCATGTTTCTGTATCAAGTACCTATTGCTTTTACCTTTCATCTCCTCACCAGCTCATATTGAACCCACTCCCCGGTGGAAAAATCCTCAAGACGGAGGTCGCTAGCGCGAGAGATCTCACCATTGGTTCTCGCCACCAAGATCCCACCATTTCCCATCTCCTTATACCTACGAGATGAAAAGATGGTGAGGCATCTATCTCCATAGATAGAAATACCCGATGTACTGTAGTCATGCCCTCGAATGAATACCTTAGCTTGTATCCTCTCGAGAAATTGGGTGAGATCCTCTTCAGTAAACGGATCGCCAGCTCCTCGAAAAACCGGCGAAATGACCGGGTCGCTCCACACAACCGATTCGAGAGCTACCGGATCATTTTTCCCTATGTTCCTCAAACACTCCAAATCAGCTCCTTTCAAAATTCCCCCATGTGCTGCAAAAACATTTTTTACGAGAGCCGCCAACGGCATTGAAGAGAAGACTTCAACGTATTTTGTATGCAACCTAGGTGAACCGAATCTTCTGATGATCTCTCCTTCAAATTCATAGGGGAAACATGGGATAGCGTAGTTACATTCATGATTTCCTTTGAGGAGTATGATTTTTTCAGGAAAGCGACATTTAAGCAGGAGCAAGTAGGTGAGATTGTATATGGATCTCCATTGCACTGGCTCTCGATCAATATAATCGCCTAAGAACACAAGATGATCCGCATCAGAAAATCTCTCTACCACAGCCTTCGTCGTCTCAAAATCTCCATGGGTATCTCCCACAAATACCACATCGCCATCCAATTCCACCAGTGCCTTTTCTCCCTCCAAAATTGAGACTGCACGCTCCAAGCATTCCTCTATCTCACTCCCATCTAAACTCATTACTTCGTCAGCATCATTGATTACACTGTTTACGATCTCGTCTCCATTACTCATGGTACTTCTTCCTTAACCGAATTAAACCAGATTCTATCCTTACAAACGTTACACTTTTCCTCCTGTAATTGTCTAAGTGTATCCCAAATCGTCTAGCACATTTTTTAACGATAGGCAAAACCTTTGGATCAGCCTTATCCCAGAACGGCCTTAGTTCCCTCAAAAAGATATTTACAGTTACAGGACCTATACCTTTAAACTCCAATAGTCTTTGTTCTAAATCTTTAGCGTCTTTCGCTTGTTCATGTACGTTAATCAAAGAACCGTATTTCTCCACCAAGATTTCACAAATACCCAATAATTTGTCTGCAGTTGAGAAATCATACCTCACGTAGCCCCCCTCATCGAGTATCCTTACCAACTCGTCCCATCCAGCATCTAAAATCTTTTTTGCCGTTACCGCATTGTACCGTTCAAAAGTTCGATATGTGTATTTTGCGATGGTTTCTGATATTCTTGCTCCAAATAAAATACTGGCTAAAAACCATTTAAAAATCTCCTCATCACTTTTTTCGTTGAGTTTAATTCCTAACTCTTCTGAATATAATCTACTTCTCTTTAGCTTATTTATATTTGTTTTTTTCATTTCTCCCTACAGTATTATACATAACCTCTTTCTTTAAAAAACCAACCATTGTTGAACGAGCGAGACCACTAGTATAAAAAAGATGTTGAAAAACATGTTATGTAGCCAGCATACCATGAGAAAACTATTTTAATAGATATACTTGTTCTTTGTTTTGCCACCTAAAAACTGTGACACTGCACTATTTAATGGAAAGTGATACTATATGATAGAAATAAAAGTACAAAATATTGTAGCATCTACATCTTTTGCAGATAAGTTAGATCTTGATGTGATAGCACAATCATTGGAAGAAGCTGAATATGAGCCAGAGCAGTTTCCTGGGCTCGTGTATCGGTTGAGTAGTCCGAAAACCGCTACCCTTCTATTTAGAAGTGGGAAGGCGAACTGTACTGGTGCAAAGAATATTGAAGACGTCAAAACCACTATTAATATCATTGCGGAAAAACTGAAGAAGCTGGGTGTTGAGGTCTATAAAGACCTTGCGATCGTCATTCAGAATATTGTAGCCACATCTGATCTGGGGGGAGAACTTAATCTCAGCGAAGTAGCTCTATCGCTTGGTTTAGAAAATGTAGAATATGAACCTGAGCAGTTCCCAGGGCTGGTCTATAGGATAAGAGAACCGAAGGTAGCTATGTTGCTCTTCGGTTCTGGTAAAATAGTCTGTGCAGGTGCAAGAAAGATAGAAGATGTGTCATTAGCAGTAGATAAATTATCAAAGGAGCTTTCTTCGTTAGGGCTTCTCCGTAAGTAAATCCTCTCCCTTTTTTTTCCATATCGTATCTGTCAATGATCAGCACAAAACACAAGTTAATACCGTGTTAATGCTTGTCCGATAATATATGAGTTAATTTTAAAGAATAAAAAAAGAAAAGATAAAAAAATATTAAGGTAAGGGAGGATATATCTGTTGCATATCGTCGTCGAGCTTTATTTCGTTCTGGAATGCATACCACAGTAATGGGTAGAATTGTAAGAACCAATCATTAGGTGGTGATGTTGGGGCACCCATATTGACACATGGTAGAATCCAAGGGAGGGGGCCCCACCAATTGTAATCAATATCAATCCCTTGGCTCTTATATGCTGCCCAGACAAACTCCGAGCAGTACCATTTATGAGACGTTAGAGGGTGAAATAGACAATTAGGATTTTCACATTTTTGAGGTCCATCTCCATTTCCAGGAATCGCAAACGGCCATTGGTAAGCTTCTCCTAAACGTGGTACTGTCCACGCGATTGCACCATTTCTTTGCCCTTGAGTTGCTGTTGCAACTCTAAATATTGAAAAGTTAACATGTTTTGTTGTAAAAGGGTTATTCCAAGCCTGGGGATCATAAGGTCCGTACAACCTCGTATAATGAACTGGGCTTCCGGCGTGAATACACCAGTCATTCTCGGTGAAACCGACTCTTGTACCTACAAATAATGCACAATGATCATTGGAATTAATACCAGCTACTGGAATATTTTGAATAAATTCGGAACCTATACCAGAACATTGTATACAAGGGTCCATAAATATAATATCTCCTGGCTGGAGATATGGCATTAAATCTGGTACAAAATGTTGGTGTTTGCCTCCGGGTGTGGGTCCTGCTTCAGCATGATATGTGGTAATCAATGGATTTGACAATGCAATTAAGATAAACACCAGCCCAAAAATTGTCCAAATTTTTTTATAGTTTTTATTCATTTATATTTCCTCCGTTAGAATATAATATGAACAAAGGTTTTATAAGTCTTTTGATAAAGATATATTTATCTTTTATTAATACAAAATACAATTTAAAGCCGTGTTAATGCTTGTCCGATACAAGTAACTAAAACTATTATTTTTCTGAAGAATAAGGAAATGGGGAGTCCAATCTGGGAGGAAAGATTAACATGAAAATGGTAGAAATTACGTAGGATTTTTCTACCTTATCTATGATTGACTCCCCAGGAATTATCATCTTTTTAATGTATAAAAACGTTTGCTCGAGGTATAGGTTTTTAAAGAAAGAACCAACGAATATGTCTACATAAAAAGGGAAAAATATCCTCTTTTCTTCTATAATACTTCTCTGTCTCTCATGGTGGTGACATCGCGTCTGCTCGACGATGAATCTGAACTCAGTAAAATTATTGTTACAAATGTTACAATTATATTCCAATGAAATGATTTAAATAGAGTTAAGTTATATCTTTTTCTATAAGAATATTATTTAAGGGGGAAGTAGGCATTATGAAAGAATTGGGAAGAAAGAAAAATGTTAAAAAAGGAATATATACGCTGCTGTTAGCTGCTGTTCTCTTTGGCTCTAGTTTCTTACCAATAACCAATACCGCTTTCGGAACATCGAAACTGTATAGTAACCTCAATACATCCTCATATAAATCCATGGGTTCTCCCACATCAGATCCAGGTTATGTAATAATATTGTCTGAAAACTTTACTGATGGAAACATGCCTCCAACTGATCAGCCCTGGGAACTTAACCAAACAAACCCTGAAACCTGGCATATCGACAATAGTATACCGCAATATCCAGTTTCGAAACCATCTGCCACAGTCCATCGTGGAACTAATACTGATCTTCAAGATGAATGGCTTATAACCCCAAGCCTCAATCTCAGTAAGTACACAAATGTGTATCTGAAATTCTATTGGTATACCTGTTATTATGTTACGGTGTATAAACGGTACGTTGAACTGAACGTGAGTGTCTCAACAGATGGAGGAGCGAATTGGACGAACGCCTGGAGTTTTGATGACGTCGGCGAGTTTTTCCATGATTGGACATGGTACGATTCAATTTTACCCAACAATAATCTCATTGATTTATCTAGTTACGCAGGAGAAAACGATGTGAAGATTCGCATCCAATATTATAGTAATAGTACAGCACAACCAGACCAACAGATGTTTAGTATCGATGATATCCTAGTTCTTGGCAATCAGACAGGAAATATACTTACATGTGATGCAGGCGGCCCCTACGAATGGTGGTGGCCCATGCAATACGATTACTTCCCCGCAGGCGTACGATTCCATGGGAATGTTACCAACGGAACACTTAGAACACAATGGCTTTGGAATTTCGGCGACGGCAATACCTCAACCATTCCCTATTACCCAATCCATTTTTATAATGATATCGGAATCTTCAACGTTACCTTGGCGGTAACAGATAATACCACCTCGCCGCCCCGTATTGCATTTAACTCTACGACAGTAAATCTGTTTTTGATCAAACCACCGGAAATAGATGTCAATGTTCAGAAAATTTCACTGGGGATAAAAGCCGAAATCAATAATGGCGGGCAATACAACGCTTTATTTGTTAACTGGACGATGAAGATTTCCTGGGGTCCCTTACAAATATTTGAAAAGAAGGTTGCAAACGGAACTCTCGACAATATAACAGCGGGGACTACAGAGACTGTCCGAAGTCCACTGTACTTCTTTGGATTTGGTCGAATCCATATCATCATTTCAGTCTATCCAGAAAATATACCAGGTATCATTAAACATTACAATGGCCTTAAGCTAGGACCACTGGTCTTCGTTTTAAAAGAAACAGGAATCCAATAAGCACACAAGATCAACTATACCTTTTTCCTCTTTTTTATTCTGTTAAGTATTAGCACAAAACATGGGTTAAGTTTTAGATGTATAGATTTTTTAAGAAATAATCTAATAGGAGTTAATATTGGAAGTGATTCGAAGAAATCAATTTTTACTTTGTCTCAACAGATAAGACATACTATAATGTGACGTCATTTACGCGTTAAAATCCCAGTGCGGGCGTAATTGTATCGTCATTTCGCGAAGTGGAACTGCTTCCAGTATTCCCAACTGGATGAATGGTATAATCTAAGCGGATTGTTGACTGGAACGATTATAAATTATACTAGTAAAAATATACATAGATCAGCAGAATGGAGAAATTTACTAGTAAATTATACAAAAATGAATTCATACCAGTAAAACCTCGTTCACATCTCCTGTTGGTTATCTTTACAGATTTACAAAGTTAATTTGAAATTGTGAATTAATGGAGGACAAAAGAAAGAAATAGATATTCGTAGGATTACGGTCTATTCCTGAACAGGTAACGCAGTGTTTCAATTGCCCCTTTCATGTTTTATTTCAATAGATTTTGAAGGAACTGCAATAGATTGTGAAGGAACTGTGCGAGTAACGACATCATCTGCGTACTCTTGCTTGTAGGCATGGTAATCGATAACGGATCTGACCAGGCGCTCTCCGCCCCAGAGGTATCTTTTGCTTTCACTTTAATGCTGTAATCCCCTTTAACACTCCAGGACTTTTCAGCACTTGCCTCTGCTCCTGAATCATACGGACCGAGCCATTCGCTGAAATTCCCGTCACCCCAGTCCCACATATAATACACTTGGTCGCCGTCAGGGTCTGTTGTGCTCGTGGAATATGAGTAGGTTTGTCCTATTTTTCCTTTCTCTTGTCCACTGGGTTTGTCCGGTTTATTCGGTGCTGTGTTTTCTGGGATTACCGATATATGAATAACCGGGCTATACCACCATGTCTGTCCCTCGATTATTTCCGTCCCATCTGTTCCTTCGAGTTCCTCGTAGTAGGACGCATTGGTTCGTTCTTTAATCAGGCGTAGGTAGGGGTTGGTTCTATAAACATCGGGGCGAAGGACACTGGCGTAAATCTGATCGACTTGTGTCTTGACAACAAAATAATACTCACCAGATGAAGGTGGCGTAATATTTTCACTGTATGTGACGCTATTGGTCTGCCCATTGTTTGCAGCATCCCAACCAGTTCCGCCAAGGTACATACCCGCGTGTTCGTCATAATCAGTGGTGTAAAATTGCGGGTTGTTAATTGGGTCCGGGTTCGTTCCCCACTGGATAGATGTATGATCAACGACCATACTTCCGTTCACCTGCCAGTTAATCGTTAAAGAAGTACCAGGGATGATAATGGAGTTATTTTCCACGGTCCCTGGTTGCAGTCGAATGTAGGGCTGCGCAAGATCCGTTTGATGCAATATCACACGGCGGACCTCTGCACCGTATCGTGCAACAGTATCATTCCCAAAGGAAGATTCCGCAGGGTTTTTTGTATTAGACATTTCCGGTGAGAGCCATAGGACCCCTGCTCCAGGATAGTTACCCCAAGTTTCATCTTTAACGTATGGGTCCTCAACAGGATTTTTTACAACATCTGCACCATATGCCCAAGGAGCAATTCCTCCTTGTACTACATATCCTACCGTATCAGGAATTGTACCTATGCTATACTTGTCAAGGTTCCCACCGTAATCACCTATATAATTACCTAATCTAAGACTCGATGCATCAAAGAAATAAAAATCAGGCGGGGCATAATTGTAAGAATATCCTGTGATTGGACTTGTTCCGACGATGCTGCTATGGGTTGAACCCCATGGATACAATAACAATCTAGCACCGCCATGAAAATCACCTCCTATTCGAATCGTATGATTGTCGATAAACGCCCGGAGTGTTTTTCCATTTACACTCGCCCAAACACCTCCGGTGGGTGTGCCAGGGCCATCCATATCTGCCTCTCTGTTAAGATCCCAACCATTTCCATCATAACGCTGGGGACCATGATCAAATCCATAAGGATTATGTGAAACCTCGAAGTAAATTTCTCTATTATCGATAAGCCATCGTAACCAGTCTTTCGAATATTCTTGGCAAGGTTCATCAGTAAATGCCATACGTATTATCCAATCGGTAAACCAGTACATACCAACGGTTCCAACGGTTTCATCACCATGTGGACCTCCAAGGAAAAGAACTTCTGGTTTATGTAAACCTAATGCTTCGTTCGTGATTCGTACGTAATAGAGATCGTATCCCCCGGTTACTACACCTGTATTATATAACTCATTTGCTTTGAAAACCTGTAGATATCCAGGATACGTCGTTTCTAACGCTTGGTACCAGCTGATAAGCTGTGCATAGCTCGTTGGTTTGGTGTACCAACTCGGACCAATAGTACCCATATCATCAATGACTTGATTGGTTTGTGTATTGGTGTTTTGTGTCTGCATTTCATGAGAATACGCAGAAACCGGTTGGATGGTTGTAAGCAGCGTTAGACATACAATTCCAGTGATTAATAGATTTAATAGATGTTTCTTCATAGTTTCCCCATGTGATAATATAGACCCTTCCGATATAAAACTTTCTATTAATAAAAGGTGGCTGTCAACTTTAGCACCTCGTAAAGTGATACATTGATACAAAACAGTCAATCCACTGTTGAGTGCTACCAACAGTGGCATTATGCGGCCAATTTCTATAAAATAGTTTTATTCGATGCTTTAATAGAAAAAACCATTGTTCTATAGGATTATGAAGCCCAAAAGTAACATGTTCCCATTCAACGTTTAATCGTTCAAGAGCAGGTTTATACCATGGCCCGCCATCAACCAAAATCTTTGGTTGATTGGTGCATTTTTTAAGAACATAGTTTAAGAAACTATATGCTTCTATTGATGAACGACCTTTAGAGACCCATACACCTAGTACTTCCCAGTTACTCGTATCTATTGCTGCCCATAAAATATACAGTTTTCCATTGATCTAAAGCTTTGTTTCATCAACAGCGATCGTTTCTCTATAGCATTTTCCTACTGAAAAAATGGTATCCGTTTTATGATACCATTTACGTATTGCTTCATGGCTGATATCTTCAAAAGAAGATACAATGGTTTTACATTTTCTCAGGGAGAGTCCATAATGGTACATGAGAATCCCTAACGCACGGGTTCTTCTTTGTTTACGATTTCTTACAAAAACATTTTTAGCTTCTAACAATTTCTCCAAATGTGATAGCATCCCATCCATTTTTGTTACCCCAAAAATGTAGATGGGGGCTATCATATTAATTTCTTAAGTTGACAACCACAATAAAAGTCCTAAAAAGTTTTTTAGGTAATATCGGTTTTTTTCTTCTTAATAATTTCAGCTTGCCGCTTCGAATATTCCTGAATGAGACGACTCAAAGAAACCTCACCAATCAGTCGTTCATTTTCATCAACAACTGGGAGTTGTTTGATTTTATGTAGTTTCATCTTCGCTATCACGTCGATTATTTTTTCGTTTGGGTTTGCGGTGATTGGTCGTTTGGACATAATCTCCTCCGCAGTCGTTGCCAGCCCGTATTGAAATGATTGCAGTGTAGGTTTATCAAAAGATTGCAGAGGGGTGTAGGGGGGTGCAAAAAGCTGGAGTGTATCAGACTCAGTAATCACCCCAAGAACATGTAATGCGATACTATCATCAACTACCCAGACATGATTTTTTTTACCCAACAGCAAGAAAACTTGTTCAATAGCATCTGTTTTTTCTACATATGAAATCTTTGCATCGATGGGCTCTAAAAGGTCTTTTACCTTGAACTCATATAACTCGGCAATCACTGAATGTTTATCACTCATTTCCTTCAGTATTATTAATCATGAGAAGGTTATTTAAAATCTCTGAGAGTCGATTTTTCCATGATTTTAAATACCAAGAATCGATACCCATCTCCATAGGTTTACTGTTAAGGGATGCATGGGATGTTACTGGAAATTACTCTCGCGATTATTTTTGC
>Ga0315274_10004084_pt1 | contig 21557 bp, 22 predicted proteins | sample YL17G02_20_MG_FD_203700 | JGI IMG/M metagenome (GOLD analysis project Ga0315274, IMG submission 203700) | Sediment microbial communities from Yellowstone Lake, YNP, Wyoming, USA - YL17G02_20 | ecosystem: Environmental > Aquatic > Freshwater > Lake > Sediment | place: USA: Wyoming | collected...
AATCCGTCGGGTCAAGAGGGCTGTCGATGACAACACGCCCCCTATTATCCATTTCATAGAGCCTTCCGATGAGGAGAGCCACTACGCCGTAGTCGTCGGCTATGACTCGAAGGGTTTCGTTTTCAACGATCCCTGGAATGGGAGGAAGTTCAGGATGGGTTTCGAGGATTTCAAGAAAAGATGGCAGGTGAGCAAATACCACCACACCTGCAGAAGATGGTTCATTACATTCAAGCGCAGTGATTAGATGTCAGCGAATAAAGTTATCTGCTCTCTCTGCAGGAAAAAGGCAGTCGCCTATCTCGCCTATTCGGACCAGCGACTCTGCGCGGACCACTTCGCCCATTCTATCGAGCGCAGGGCGAAGCGCACCATCCGCGAACATAGGATGTTGGATAGAGCGAAGCATATCGCGGTCGCTGTGTCGGGCGGGAAAGACAGTCAGGCCCTCCTGCATCTCTTGCATGAGATTGCGTCTCCGATGGGCATCAAGCTGACTGCGGTGCTCATCGACGAAGGAATCAAGGGCTACCGCGAGAAGGTGATCCCGGAGGCGAAGTCGCTGTGCAAGGAACTCGGAGTTCCCCTCAAGATCATCACATTCAAGAAGTCATTCAAGCGCAGCCTCGACGACATCATGAAGCTGGAGAAAGGAAAGCATCTGAGGCGGGAGGCATCCTGCACCTATTGCGGCGTCATGCGGAGGTGGCTGCTGAACAAAGCAGCCAAGGATATCGGCGCGGACAGGCTCGCATTGGGGCACAATCTCGATGACATGGTGCAGTCCTACATGATGAATACCCTGCGCGGCGAGCAGTCGCTCATGCGTTTCAATCCAGTCGGCATGGATGCGGACGATGAGACGTTCGTCATGAGGATTCGCCCGCTCTTCCGGATACCCGAGAAGGAGATCGCGCTCTATGCGGTGCTGAAGGGATTCAAATCGACATTCGTGGAATGCCCGTATGTGATTGAAGGGTTCCGACCGTATGTCAGGGATTTCATCAACAACCTTGAATCCAAGTATCCAGGAACGAAATTCAAGCTTCTGAACAGCTATCTCAGCACCAAGGACGCCGTCTCGGCCGCTGCGAATAAAAGGAAAAGCAAGCCGAGCGCATGCGGAAAGTGCGGCGAGCCGACTTCAGGAAAGGTGTGCAAGTGCTGCGAACTGGTTGACGAATTAGTATGATCAGCCGGGTTGGTCCAACCCGACCGCGTTATTATCTATATCGTCTATTGCCTGCGGCAGCGTCGTGAGATTCTCCCGAACGAAATCAGCGGCAGATCCCTTGCTCTCAGATTCGCCATCCCTCACTACGTGGAAAGTCCAGATGCCCCCCTTCTTCGCCGATTCAATATCGTTATGGTAGCTGTCCCCCGCCATTATCGTCTCGGCCGCTAGCATTCTCTCCTTCTCCAATATCCATACAAAGTATTCGGGCGATTTGATGTCGATCGAAGCGTTAGCCGGCTTCTTCTCCCTGATGAACTGTTCCGTTACGTAGATCCTGTCAAAGAGAGGGGAGAGCTGAGCCCAGTTTATCTTGTCTATCTGTTTGTGTGTCAGTCCTGCCGTTGCCAATGCGAGGGCGAGACCGCGCTGCTTCAGTGTCGATACTGTCTCAATCACTTCCGGAAACAGGAATGCGAAATAGGCGTTCTTTATCATGTGGTGCGCGCTGATGCCTGCGGACGCTATCATGTCAAGACAGGTCTGTTCGGTGATGCCAACCTTCGGTCCGACTGTATCAACCGTCTCATTGATCAGACGTTCGTAATTCGATCCCTTCGCATCCCTTATTCCTTTCATGGTCCCTTCTAGAATAGTCCTTGGGATCCTTACCCTAAACTTTTGCATCGCTTCTGCCTGCATTCTGATTATCGATGCGTCAGTGGACAACTGTTTGAAATCATTCGTTCTTACCAAGGTGTGATCCAAGTCCAGCAGCACTAGCTTTATCGCCATTCTCCCACATAGTCGATACTCGACCTAAGTATATATACTTTATTTTTCAAACCAGTATATGCTGAAGGCGATAATCTTCGACATGGACGACACCCTGCTCAGGCTCAATGTGGATTGGAAGGGCCTGACCGAGGAGATCGATGTCGATTACTTCAACGGCAAGTATCCTTATCTCACTCCGCACAAGTTCTTCGTCGCTTATTTCAGCCGTCTGCTCGACCAATTGACAGGGAAGCAGCGGCTCGAGGTCCGTAAGCGTAGGATGGCGGTAGAGTCAGAAGGCGTGGCGACAGAGACCTGCTTCCCCTATAATCAGACTATTGCAGATCTCAGCAGGAAGTACACGCTCGGCGTCGTCTCCGGCAACTACAAGCCGACCGTCATGACCGCGCTTTCGAAGTGCGGCCTGAAGAGATACATGAAAGTGATGATCTCCATCGATGATTGCCCGATCTCAAAACCATCTCCAGAACCTATATTCATGGCGCTGAAGAGGATCGGCGTCAAGCCGGGCGAGGCGATCTATGTCGGAGACCATCCCGACGACGTGAGGTCGGGCAAGGCCGCAGGGGTCAAGACCATCGGCGTGGCGGCAACCGAGTTCGCTTTCCGGAGACTGGCTGCCGTGGGGCCGGACGCCATTGTGAAAAACATCGGCCAGATACCTGAAGTCCTGAAACAAGTCGAGGATTCGGAACGGATTTAAACAGAGCCGATTAATACCATCAGCAATCACGGCGCGTCGATTCGCGCCCTATTCGATCGGAGGTAATCCTATGTCGCACGCATCCGTCAAGCGGAGGAAGACGTTCAGCGTCAAGATCGGCTCGATCTCGGTGGGTAGCGAGCACCCTGTCGTTGTTCAGTCTATGACCAATACTAACACGGCCGATGTCGCAGCCACTGTCGAGCAGGTGGTCCAGCTCACCAACGCGGGATCCGAGATGGTGAGGTTCACTGTTAAGGACGACGCGATGGCCGAAGCGGTGCCGGAGATCAAGAAAAGGCTTGTCGACGCAGGATATGACACTCCGCTGATCGGCGACTTTCATTACAACGGCGACATACTCCTCTCCAAGTATCTGAAATGCGCGCAGGCGCTCGACAAGTACAGGATAAACCCTGGCAACGCCGGCAGTGATGAGCGGTTCAGGAAGATGGTGGACATCGCCAAGGACAACGGCAAGCCAGTCCGCATAGGAGTGAACGGCGGTTCGCTCGACCAGAAGCTTCTCGCACGGATGATCGATGAGGACCTCAAGCGCCAGAAGAAGGAGCAGAAGGGTTCCCATCAGGTATTCCTGGACGCGATGGTGGCAAGCGCTGTCCAGTCCGCCCAGTCAGCGATCGACCATGGGTTGGGCAAGGACAAAGTCATACTATCCGCCAAGGTCTCGAACGTTCCTGACCTGTTTTATGTCTACACTAGCCTCGCTTCCAAATGCGAGTATCCTCTCCATCTCGGCCTGACTGAAGCAGGAGGTGGGACGAAGGGGGTCGTCGCGTCCGCGCAAGGGATCGGCATACTCCTCAACCAGGGAATCGGAGACACGATCCGTGTCTCAATCACGCCACGCCCTGGCGAGAGCAGAACGCAAGAGGTTATCGTGGCGCAGGAGATACTCCAGACGCTCGGCATCAGGAACTTCTTCCCGATGGTCACGAGCTGTCCGGGCTGCGGAAGGACCACGAGCAACATATTCCAGGTCATTGCAGAGGAGACGACGAAGTATCTGCAGCATCAGACTCCGACCTGGAGCGCCCTCGGCTATTCCGGCTTCGAGTCGATGAAAGTGGCGGTCATGGGCTGCATTGTGAACGGTCCAGGTGAATCCAGGGAAGCGAACATCGGTGTCAGCCTTCCTGGCAGTGGCGAGAATCCAACCGCGCCGGTCTTCGCGGACGGCAAGCAGATAGCGACGCTGACTGGTGACGGCAAGACAATCGCCAAGCAGTTCCAGTCACTGATTGACGACTATGTGAAGACGCACTACGGCAAGGCTGCGCCTGCCGCTGAGCAGAAAACTGAGAAGAAAACTGAGAAGAAAACGAAGAAGAAGTGAGATGTTCTGGATCAGCCGAACGACTTCAACTTGTCCAGCACTTCGTTGATAACGAAGTCAGGGGTGCTCGCTCCCGCGGTGACGCCGACACTCTTGGCTCCCTTGAACCAGCCTTTCTCCAGCTCATCCGCAGTCTCTATGTGATGGGTCTTTGTCAGGCGGGAGCAGACTTCGGCGAGCCTCCGCGTGTTTCCGCTGTTCTTTCCGCCGACAACGAGCATGAGGTCAACTTTCTGAGCAAGCTCCTTCGCCGCAGGCTGCCTCTCTCTCGTCGCCCTGCATATCGTGTTGTACACCCTCAGCTCCTGTGCCTTGAGATAGAGCTCGGCGACGATCTTGTCAACTGATTCGGGCTCGAGCGTAGTCTGCACCACCACTCCGAGCTTCGTCGTTATCTTCATCTCTTTCGCCTCGTCTACTGAACCGATGATGACAGAGCCTTCAGCGAATCCCTGCACTCCGAGCGCCTCCGGGTGCTTCTTCTCTCCGATGATCACTACATTGTAACCTTCGTCTTTCAGCTTCCTGGCATAATCCTGCTCGAGCTTGACGAACGGGCAGGTGGCGTCGATCACTTCCATTCCCTTCCTCTTCCTAAGCCTGTCGAGGACCTCGGGACTGACACCATGCGCCCTGACGAATACTGTGCCAGGGGCAAGCTGATCGATCTCGTCCACCATCTTGACTCCCTTGGATTCGAGATCCTTTATCTGCTGCGGATTGTGGACGATGGGGCCGAGGATCTGTATGTTCTTCTTGCCGTCGGCTATCGCTTTGTTCACGAGCTCTATCGAGCGGTTGACTCCGAAGCAGAAACCCATGGTCTTCGCGAGAATGACTTCCATGAAAACACCTCAAATGCACTGATAGGCCTAATCAGAACGGATTTATAACATTTTATCCCCAATTCCATCCATGTTTGAACTGATTAAGAGGATGAAGGACGTTCAATTCTACGCTTTGATGGCTATGCTCGTCGCAGCCGAGGGCATACTCGTGCTAGCGGGCGTACTGCCTCCGCTCGCAGTGAGCGATCCAGTCCATACGCTATTCCTCTGTGTCAGGATGGCGGCCTTCGTGTTATTCGGATACAAACTCGCAACAGGTGGGTTTGGTCGGGCGCTCCTCAAGGGAAGTTTCATGGCGCTTTCAGGTATGATTGTCGAAGTGGTGCTTCTCTTCATCGGAAGAATGATTGGCACACCATTGCTCGGCATACCTGCACCGAACGATTTCATACTCTACTTGTCGCTGCTTGTTGTAGTGGTCGCAAATGTGATACTCGATTCGATGATAGTGGGCTTATCCGCCTGGTTCTTTGTGAAGCTGGTTCCGGGTAAAGAAAAGAAGAAGCGAAGGCGTTGAACCCTCGCTATTGCCTTTTTTTGATCGCTCAACCAGCGTTAGCTCACGAATGTAATCCTTACTTCACTCCTTCCGCCGTGACCTTGAATACGCATTCTCCCTCCGGCATGCTCGGGGAGTCTATGAGCCTCGCGATCCTCTTCTCCTCCTTGCCTCGCCTGACATAGACGCGGTAGGTGGACTGATGGGCGAGCACGTGCCCTCCGATCGGAGTCGTGGGGTCGCCGAACAGTATGCCCGGGTTGTCCATCACCTGGTTGGTGATGTAGATGGCGATGTTGAACTTGTCCGCCACCCTCTGCAGGGTGCGGATGTGCCTGTTCAGCTTCTGCTGCCTCTCGCTTAATGCTCCTCTTCCGACATAGTCGGACCGGAACTGCGAAGTGAGCGAGTCCACGATGATGAGCTTGATGTTCTCCTTCGGGATGATCTCATCAGACTTGTCTATGAGCAGTATCTGATGGTCCGAGTTCAGCGCGCGGGCGACGAGGATGTTCTTCAGCACCTCCGTGCCGTCCATGCCGTTCGCTTCCGCGATCTGCTTGATCCTTTCAGGTCTGAATGTCGCTTCAGAATCCACGAAAAGGACCTTGCCCCCTAGGCCCCCCTGCTCCTTCGGCTTCTGGGTGTTGACCGCCAGCTGGAATCCGACCTGCGTCTTCCCGCTGCCGAACTTGCCGAAGAACTCGGTGATAGACTGGGTCTCCACTCCGCCGCCAAGGAGGTCATTCAACTCCTTGGAGCCAGTGTCGATCTTGCCGATCTCCTTCCTCCGCTCGAATATGACTTCTCCTGTCTCGAAACCGATCTCGGTGGACTTCTTCGCGACCTCTATCGCCTTCTTGGCGCTATCCACGCTGATGTCGCCTATCTCGGCGAGCTCGTGCGGAGACGCTGTCGCGATTTTCTCTATTGTCTCAAATCCCTCTGCCTTCAGCTTCTCAGCTGTGGCTGGGCCGATTCCTGGAAGGTCCTCTAAGTCCTTCGCGAGATGCACATCCTTATCGTTCTTCTCTTTCGCCATGATTACCACACCCATTGTTCACAAGGAACAGAAACAGACAATGTCCTCCCAGCATCAATATGCGCTGCCAGGTTTTTATCAGTATTGTTTGTTTCCCGCCCCTGCATTGATAGAAAATCGGTCGTTTAAATACGGCTTGGGACCTGATTTCGGGTGATTCTACGAAGAGAAAATAACGCATCACTGGATCATGTCAGATCAGAGCCCGATGAAATCCCTGGTGCGCTGTAGGCTCTGCTCCGGTGTCTCTATCGTGTTCAGCAGGAGCACGCGGCAGCTCTTGAAGAGTTGGAGGAACGCCTCCTTCCGCACTTTCTGCTTCCAAGCATTCTTCTGCAGCGTGTGCGGGTTGCAGTAGTCGTTCTTGACAAGGTAATCGACAGCTTCCTTCGCGCTCAGCTCCCTGACGACGGGCTGTGTCTTGTCTCGCTGGAGCAGGATGACATAGCGCATCTCCGCGGTCATCTCCAGCTTGTTCTTCCCGATCGCGCGACCGACATCCACCACGGCTCGCCCGCGGTTGTCGAGCTTGGCGCCCTTCAGCAGCCGCTTGTACTCCTTCCAGACGCTCGCCACATCCGCGCGTATGTAGGTGTTCTTCTCGCTGGCGTATCCTGCAGCGTCTCCGTTCACGAACTTGAAGAAGTGCCAGTCGTCGGCCACCAGCTTGACGCACGGGTCGAGCAGCAAGCCGTAGCTGAGCGTGGTCTTCCCGGTGCCGGACGGTCCGATCAGCGAGACCCCTTTTCCGTCCGCAGAGAGGAAGGCGCCGTGTATCGAGAATATGCGATGGTTGTCCTCAAGGACGTCGCCGACCAGCGCCAGGGCTGCCGATTTTATCCAGCCATAGTAATCCGCGTCCATGAAGAACAACGTGCGCGAAACTGGGTCATAGAGCTCAGTTGGTTTAGCGTTCTTCCGGCCGGTATCGATGGCGAACAACTTCCCGTGCGAGCGGATGCTCTCATCCATGAAGAACCAGTTGCTGTCCCATTCGTGGGTCCAGCGCTCGGTGTTGGAGTAAAAGTGGAGGCACGCGCCGCTCACGTTCGCCTTGCGGTCGAATACGGTGCGGTCGATCCACTCACGGTAGAGGCGCTCCTTCTCATCTATGCTGATGATCCGTCTCGTGTATGGCGCGAGAACAGTTTTTCTCCTCATATTTCCTCCTTCGCCAGCCATATCTTTATAATACTTGCATGCATATTCCCCCCAGAAGGTGATATTCAATGAAAGCAAACTACCTGACAGTCGCGATTTTCGCGCTGTTCGCAATGGGTGTGCTGTTCGCGCAGGTCCAGCAGCCGACCTCTACGGAGGCGCTCAGGCTCGCGAGGGCCCTCGGCTCGATCTGCAGCCTCGCCGCGGCGATACTGCCGGTGTTGGCGTTCGTGCTGTTCATACTGGCGGGTGTCGCCTACGCGGCCGGAAACTTTTTCGGCGCTGACGCGAGGGCGAAGTCTGTTGGTTGGGCGATGAACATGATCACAGGAGCGGTCATCTCGTTCCTGCTGTGGATCATCGGTCCGGTGATCATCTCCGGCCTCTCTGGCGGAGCTGTCACCTACAGCCCAGGACAGACGAACTGTGGAATCCCGGGAGCGTAAAACCTCCCTCTTCTTTTGGTTTTTCATGAAACGCCCTAGGCGCAGCCACCGTCAGCCATAAGCATTATAATGCTTCACGGTGTAAAATCAAGTCCGCGGATAGGACGGAAGTCGCATAGCGATGGATTCGATCAGAACGAAGAGATATACGCGAAAACGGTCCGTGCCGAGATTCGCATCCCTGATACTGCTGGCGCTAGTGGCGCTCGTATCATTCAGCTTCGCGCAATCAGCATCCAGCAAGCTGACGCAGACGCTATGCCAGCTCTACAAGGACATCAATAGCATCATACCTGTGGTGGCGTTCGTGCTGTTCATACTGTCCGGCGTCGCGTATGCGGCCGGTAACTTCTTCGGCGCGGAGATGCGCGCCAGGGCGGTGACGTGGTCGATGTCGATGCTGACAGGCGCGATCATCGGCCTGCTGATCACACAGTTCGCTTCGATCATAATAACGAACCTGATGGGCACCGGAGCATCGATCACGACGCTCTGCCCCTGAAGCGGATTCACATCAAACGCTCACACATGGAAAAAAGTGATGATATGGCAAGAACACGATTCGATTCCGGACTGCTTACGATCCTCGCGGTCATGCTGCTCGTAGGAGCGGCGTTCGCCCAGAGATCCTCGACATCGGCGGAGGACGCCAAGTTGAGGCTCATCACCGGCCTCAACGGCCTCTGCGTGCAACTGGTGAGCATACTCCCGATCATAGCCATACTTCTGTTCGTGCTCGCCGCCGTAGTCTACGGCGTGGGGCACATCTTCGGAGCAGAGATGAGATCGAAGGCGACAGGCTGGGCCACTTCGATGGTGGTCGGCGCCGTCATATCGCTGCTGATCTTCCTGCTCACAAGGCCGATCCTCTCGATATTCGTCCCTGACATCGAGACATCCGATTTCTGCAAGCCCACATTCCAGTGACGGAACATCCGAATTCATTTTTCGTTTCTATCGTTCCAGCAGTAGCGCCCTCTTCGCTCCGGATGCGCGCGGGCGCGCGTCCTTAAGCTATTTAAAGACTGAGCCACAATAGCAGCGCATGGCATTCGAATTGACCACAAAGCAGATGGCGTATGTCGTCATCATCGCCGCAATCCTCGTGTTCCTCGTCATGTTCACTCTGCCAGGGGCCGGGCTGCTGCAGACAATAGCCGCGTTCGCCGCAGCCGCTGCCGCTGTGTTATCGTTCGTCATATGGAAATGGGGATACCTGTTCATACCGTTCTTCACCAAAAGGATGAACATCATCGAGGTGCACGACGGCAATTGGGAGCTCACGCCGGCGCAGGACGCGATCGTCAAGAAGATCAGCGACCAGTACTACGCCTCAGTCTTCCTGCACCTGAAGATGTACCGCTCCACCACCGAGAAGACGCAGGAGGAGAACGTCATATACGTCGACGCGTTCGAGCGCGCTATCTCCAACATCAAATACCCAGTCAAGATCGGCGAGGTTCTCTACGCCAAGGAGATCGGCAAGTATAGGGAGGATGTCGAGACAAAGCGATACGAGGCGCAGCTGAAGCTGCAGCGCGAGAGGGAGAAGACGGATCCCGACGTGCTCGCCCTCGACAGGCTGGAGAAGGAGGTCGCGATGTGGGAGGCGCAGCTCAACCGCATCGTCTCGGGAGAGAGGCCGATGGGGCTCATCGCTTACGCGATGACGACAGGGGTCGGCATCACCAAGGACGCCGCGGTCGCGATAGCGAAGAACCAGGCCGCGGAGCTGAAGACCCTGTTCGCAAACGCCCTCAACATCGAGGTCGCGTACCTCTACGGAGAGGACATGAGGAAGTGCTTCGAGCTGGAGTATGCCGTGCCGCCGTCCGTGAAGGAGGCGGAGAAGTTCGTGGAGGCCTGACCTCCGCATCAGTGATACAATGGGCGAGCTCAAGATCTCAGACGTACAGAATGTTGACATAGGGCGAAGGAGCATAGTGGTCAGCCCGCCCGAGCCGCCGGCGGAGTTCCTGATGGCGGATCCTAAGAACTCGATCTACGTAGGCAGGACCGCGGTCTTCAACGTACCGTTCCACTGGACATTCCAGCGGCTCACCAATCCCCACATAGCGATTACGGGAATCACCGGCTCCGGTAAGTCATACCTGATCAAAACATTCCTTCTCAGGGCTGCGCTCGTCTGGAACGCGAACGCGATCATCATAGACTGGGCGGGGGAGTATAAATCCTGGGTGAAGCAGGTCAACGGAGTCGTCGTCGCCCTCGGAAAGGGCTCTTACATGAACCTGCTGGACCTCGGAGGCATGAAGCCATCCGACCGCATCAAGCAAGTAGTGAGGTCATTAGAGATACTCACGGATGTCGGACAGTATCCCGAGCAGCGCAGGCTGATCGAGGAGGCTATAGAGAAGACCTACCTCAAGGCCGGATTCAAGCTCGCCGAGAAGGAGCAGAAGGACGCCCTCGGCAACACGCTAAAGCCTCCGACGCTGAAGGACGTCCAGAAGACCCTGCAGCAGACGCTCGATGAGGGAACATACGAGTTCCCGGCCGAACTGCAGAATGCCCTCTACAAGATCAAGAAGTTCACGCTGGAAGGCGACGACTATTTCGCCGAGCAGTCCACGATCAACCTAGACAAGCTGCTGACATCCGGCCTCGTCTCCATAGACCTGTCCGGACTGCCTGACGAGACATTCCGCGCCCTCGGCGCCCTCACGATCCTCCAGTTCATCAAGGAGAAGATGCGTTTCGAGGGATGGAAGCCGGACCGGGGAGTGAAGCTCTGGGTCGTCCTCGACGAGGCTTGGAAGATATCGCGCGACGAGAACAGCGATGCGGTCATGATCGTGCGTGAGGGCAGGAAGTACCAGTTCGGCCTCATCGTCGCGTCCCAGACGCCTACGGACATCAGCGAGGTCATATTCAGCAACGTCGGCACGGTCATCATGCTCAGGCTGAAGTTCGAGAAGTACCTAGATTACCTGCAGAACTCGCTGCGTTTCAGCAACTACATCCGGCAGCAGATACTCAGTTTCGGGATGGGGCAGGCCGCGGTCTCCATGGCGTACGAGCAATCCACGCCGTTCAGCGAAACCTTCATATTAAAAAAGATAGACGGCGAAGAGCCGATAATTGATTACTTCCTGGACATATCCTCCGTCCTGACGGAGGCGCAGCGCAGGGATGAGACTATGCCGAAGAGCTATTCGATGGAAAGGACCGCTTTCAAGAAGCGCATGCGCGAGATGGGTCTCGGCGAGGACAAGGTCGAGGAGCTCGCCACCATGATTGAGAAGAAGGCGAAGCACTTCGACGCCGTAGATTACGTGATCGAGCTCGAGCGCCGCGGCGTCAACAGGAAGGCGATCACCGTGTTCTTCAGGGAGCTCGGCATAGACGACAGCACGATCATCAACATATTCACGCGCGCGGACCAGAAGAAGACCGGCCTGACCGAACGCGACATCAGCCAGGTCACTCTCGAATGAGAGCCTACTGCGAAGGGATCACATGGCGAAGGTATGCATCATACACCAGAAGGAGTCCGACGGTATTTCCGTGAAGGACGACCCAGTGCTCCGGTCGATCCGCAGCGTCAAACGGATATTCAAGGCCTCCACAGGCAACCAGCTCGTCGTTTGCAGGGAGCATCTCGATGAGGCGCACAAGCGAAGGGCCAAGTTCGAGAGGTCGCTGATGACAGCAGCAGGCATCGGCGCGCTGTTCGGCGTCGTGATGCTCGCGATCTCGATACTGTCCCAGAAATCGATATTCGACATACTGCGCGCGGTGCTGCTTCTCGTGTTCCTAGTGGTCGTGATGTCCGCGCTGTCGCTCTATCAGTATTTCCCGGCCCTCGAGGAAGGCCAGCATAAGAAGCAAGCCGTCCACAAGGGACGTGAACTGAGGAGGAGGCGCTGAGATGCCAGACCCGAAGACCCCGCAGCCGAAGACCCCGCAGGCGGCCTCATTGGCGCCCAGTTCGGCTAGTCAGCAGCCGATGTCCACAATAACCGAGCCATTCGTAGAAGGATTCAAGCTCGAGGCGAAGAGGATAAAGGAGATCCGAGAGGTCATCGATATCCTCGCGCCCCTGCAGTTCCTCGAGATCGCGGAGACAAAGGACGGCGTGGTGCTCATCAATGTCGAGCGCAGGGATATACAGAAGAGCCCGTACCTCTTCTCGATGACGTACCTCAATCCCGACAGCATAGAGATCGTCTACAGCTACGTGCCGGACATCAGCCCGAAGCGCAGGCGCCTCGAGGTGCTGAGGTACATGCTGAACGTGCTCACGCTCCTAGAGAACGCCTACTTCATCAACCATGGGCAGCTCTACCAGGTGATCGACGGCATAGCGTCCAGGCTGTTCGAGTACACCTCGTCGTCCTACGATGAGATGTTCTCCAAGTATGACGCGCTCAAGGAGGAGACCGAGCGCCTGAGGAAGAACATCGCGGAGCTGGCATCGGCCAACGAGAAGCTCAGCAAGACCAACATCGAGATGAAGGGCAAGGAGAACGACCTCCTTCTCAGGGTGAAGGAGCTCGAAACAGTCTCCGACGACGTGCTGATGTCGCGCACCCAGGCGTGGCTCACCGAGCACAACTACGAGATCAACATCGCGGACTTCGCGCGCATCAACAGGGTCAGCGAGCCGAGGGTCGAGGAGCTGCTCAACCGCATGGTCAGGGAAGGGTATCTGTCGCAGCGCGAGTAGCCGCCGCGTTACCGCGCTGTCGCGCTGAGTGAGAGATATGGCAGACGAGAAGAAACGAGTGATGAGATTCGCCAAGGTCCATCGCGCGATATACTCCTTCAACATCACGAGGCTGTTCATCCCCATCCGGCGATTCATCAAGAAGAGCACCGAGCTCACGCCCGAGCTGATACGCGAGTACATCACATCGCTTTTCACCGGTTCGGTCAAGAAGGACACCAAGGCTAAGGAGCGCGCGAAGGTGATCGCGGCGAGATCGCCCGGGATGAAGAGCACGCTCGTCATCGTCGCGATCATAGCCATGCTGGTCATCGGATACGGCGCGTTCCTCTACATACAGATAAGCTCGCAGCCGTCGGCGCCGACCGTGGTGCAGCCGGAGATTCCGCCAGCTCCTGGCGTGATAGCACGACTCGCTGACGCCGGCTTCTTGGATTCAGGCGGGAAGGATACGCGCTGGTTCGCGTCGGTCGATCTCGAAGGCAATGGCCTCGACGAACTTACCGTTTCCCTCTCGGTACAGAGGAATGAGGTGCCTCAGAACGTGTATGTCCTGCGCGTGCCGAATTACCAGTTCGCATCGCACTATTCGGACTTCTACGCGAAGCTGAAGGAGACCCTATCAGACAGGGGCATATTCATATCCGAGATCACGGTCGATGACCTCCTCAGCATGCCGAAGGACAGGAAGATGGTTCTCATCGTGCCGAGCGGCAATCTGCCGTCCGTCTTCATCGGGGGCGAGTCGGCGGCGTTCGACATGAGGTCGTTCGCCCGGGCCGGCAACGTCCTCGTGTACATCGGATTCAAGCCGACCGACGGCATACTCACGAGAGGATCGCCCGCGCCGCAATCAATCAAAGCCGACTCAATGGAACGGTACGGTCTCTTATTCGGTAACGAGCTGGCGCAGCCGCAATCATTCTCTTTCAAGAACCCGCTGTTCAACATCAACGCAGTGGGCACTGATACAAGCCGCCCGACCGTGCGCGGGCAGGCTGGAGAGTATTCCATCAGCTGGGGCGGAGAGGGTTTCGCTTATTTCGTACCCACCACGATCGATTTCTGGTGGTCCTTCTCAGGCAACAAATCGGCGATCGAGCTCGCGAACGCGGTATCGGGGGCCAACTGGGGGGTAGGCCTGGCGAAAGGGACGCTGGCGATCAACGCGACGAATGACACCGTGAGCAACCGGAGGGTGCTCCTGTTCACAGCGGATTACAAATCGCTCGACCTCTCCCGCGTCGGCAGGGCGTCCGGCCAGCTGTTGGTGCAGGGAGTGAAGCGGAACGGCAACGTCTCCTCCATCACAGGCAAGCTCATCCAGGTCTCATTCGGCGACAGGCCGAACGGGATCGTGAACAACGAAGAGCAATTCATCTCCACTGCGCTCACCGGGCAGCAGATGCAGGTCAGGTACTCCCTGAACGAGCCCACCACCGCGCTGAAGCAGGTGTTCCTGGAAGCGATCGCTTCGAACGGAACGGAGCTGCTGTTCACTCCGATCACCCAGGCGCCGATATCGCTGAAGGTGACGGACGCGCTGACCCTGTTCAGCAACAGTCTGCCGTCCGGAGAATACGTCCTGCGCATAACGGATGACAACAGGAACATGTTCGCCCAATCCTACCTGAACATGGTCGGATTCAGGATCGAGCCGTATATATCCGACTTCGCTCACGGGATATTCGTGTTCAATGTGTTCCTCGCCGGAGAAGCGGTGCAGTACGGCTCAATACTGGGCAACATCAGCGTCTCCATAGACGGGAGCGACACGAAAGTGTTGGACACCACCACCAAGGGACAGATATTCTACAACGCGACACCGACCACGACTCCCGGCAACCACACGTTCGCATTCGCTTTCGGATCGGATCGGATCCCGCTGGTCGTGCAGTACATCAGGCCGGTATCTGTTTTCGAGAAGCCCGAGAACCTGGTGGCCGTATTCATCACCGCGCTGTTGTTCGCGGTCGGCATGATGATCGCGAGGCCGGAGGCGTTCAACTACAGCATCGATGTCCCCGACTTCCCGCCGCTGCAGGCGATCGCGATACCTGTGAAGCGGGAGGCGGTCATAGACCTGTTCGAGTCGGTGAACCGCGACCTCAGGTGGCAGCAGACGCCGCTCTCCATCGCAGACCTGAAGGCTGGATTCAAGAAGATACTTTTCCGCGGGAGGCCCGTCATCATCGGCGACTACAACCTGGAGACTGTGCTCGATCAGCTGAAGGAGGAAGGGTACATCGACCAGGCCATGGACTACTACGGCCTCAAGCGCTGGGAGAGGGAGACCAAGAGGTCCATCCACTCTTTGGCGATGACGCGCGCCCTGAGGGACACGTTCGTGACCGAGGGCATACCGTTCCTGCCGTTCGGCCAGCGCGGCGACGCCGACACCGTGGTCAGCTACGGCGGCGAGAAGGTGTTCATCCACATCTACGAGATGGACTCGGTCATCAAGAAGGCGATAGAGACGGCGTCGAGCGGCAGGTCGGTGGTGGTGTTCGAGAACGAGATCATACTGCATGACTTCCTCTCGCGCATCCACTCCTCGGCGGAGATGAACGTCGTGTTCAAGCTCCTCCTGGATAGCGGGAAGATCAGCGTCACTCCTATCAGCAAGCTGATGGACGTCCTGAACCGGCGGGTGTCGTTCAGGTACTGAGCGCTATTGGGTCACTTCTTTCAGCAGCTCAGGAAACTCTTCAGTTCCCATATCGTCGAGCGTGTAGTGTCCCCTGCCTTTGAGCTCGATGACCTTTCCGCCTAGCGCATCGTGAAATATCTCGAGGCTGCGCTTGCCGTCTTTTTCCTCGTCGTCAGCGGTGAACATGACTATGTCTTTCACCCTCAATCTGATCGTCCTGTCGATGGGATAAGTGTAGAATGCTCCCCTGAACTTGTCGCCCTTGTCCGGGATCTTCCAGGGCGCGATCAGTATCAGCTTCCTGATTTTCCTTTTTGTTTCCCCGAGCCAGCGCACCAGGAACGCGCATCCGCAGCTGTGGCCCACGAGGACGGTATCCTCATTCACATCGTATTTTGCGAATTCCTTCTTGTACACCCCATAGTCCGGTTTCCATGGCTCGGGCATGAGCGGCGTCACTGTCATTATGCCGCGTGAGGACAATTCACGCTCGAGCCAAGGCATCCAGTGCTTGTCGTAGGTCCTTGTCTTTGGGTTCATCGCCTTCTCAGCGTCTGAAGGACACCCATGGACGATGATGCAGTTCATAGTATCAGACGCTCCTGGGGGTCACCATCGCCTTCCCATATATCGCGAGCAGGCGAGAGATGCTCCTGTCAATCGAGTGGCTCTGCACTGACTCGATCGCGTTCTTGCCGAACCGTCTCCTGTTGCGCAGGCAGTACAGTATCGCGTCCGCGCAGCCTTTAGCGTCGTGCGGCCGGAACAGATGGCCGTTCTTGCCTGTCTTCACTATGTCAGGTATCGCCAGATAGTCAGCGCCCGCGACAGGCAATCCGCATGCCATCGCCTCGAGGCCGGAGAGGCCCTGCGTCTCGAACATCGATGGGAAAATGAACATGTCCGCGTTGTGGTAGTACTGGGGCACCTCTTTAGGTTGCACGCCACCGGTGAACAGGAACAAGTCTTCTACCTTGTGTCTCCTGACGCTCTCCTTATAGTACTGTTCGGCCGGTCCGCTGCCTACGATTACGAACAGCACGTTAGGTACTTTCCTTTCCACTCTCTTTGCGGCTCTTATGACGACATCGAGATTCTTCTCCTTCACCATACGTCCGACGTAGAGAACGACCGTGCGATTCTTCCACTTTGTCCTCTTTCCTGGCTTGAATCTCTTGAGGTCGATTCCGTTCGACACCGCCTGGACGTTCCTGATCCCGTGCGCCCTGCACTCCTTCATCATGTACTCGCTCGGCACCACGACCGTGTCGCATTGATTGTAGTACCACCTCAGATAACGCCACGCGACGCGTTTCATCACTTTCTGCATCGGCTTTATCGGGGCGACATAGTGTGTGGCTTCCTGGATATTAGTGTGCAGCGTACCTATCAGCGGCTTGTCAAGTATCGCGGAGACGAAAAGGGCGGCCACTCCCATCGGCCCCATGCCGTGGCTATGTATCACGTCAATATTGCTCTTCCTGACTATCCCTTCAGCTTCTGGATATGGGAAGACCGCGAGCTTGTAAGCAGGATAAGGTGGAAACGCGACCGCCGGGAAGTGGAATACCCGGACGCCTTCGCTCTTCCTCTTTCCGGAAGCGCCTGCGGCCAGCACGAACACCTCATGTCCCTTCCGCTCCAGCTCCATCCTAGCTGTCGTAATCGCGACGACCACCCCGTCGATATTCGGGAGCCATGTATCGGTGAAGAACGCGATTCTCATGATATCACTTCATCTCTTCTTGCCCGTCTCCTTTTTGCGCTTCTCCTTCCCTTTCACGCTCGCCATCAGCAGGCTCTTCAGCTCCTCAGGATCCACGTTCAATCTGTGCTTGCTCATCACAGCGCCCACGTCGGCAGTCTTCATGCCTTCCAGCAGCGCTTCTAGCTCTTTTCCACTGATGCGCCCGAGCCGTTTCTGCTTTATGATTGCATCGATGCTTCTGCTGGGTTCGGCCGCGATCGCTTTCAGCAGATCGATGATGGCGGCCTTCACGATCTTCCCGTTCAGATAAGCGTCAAACATCTCAGAGACGCGTTCCTCAGTCACTTTGGTGACATCGACGCCCTCCCTCCTTATCGTCTTCAGCGTGTCTTCGAGCGTCACGGCTGCCAGGGTAGGATCGACTCCCTTCTCCACGAGCGCCATAAACCGCTCCAGCTTCTCGGACCTGAGCATCTTCTCAGCCAGCTCAGGATTGAGCATGCGTCTGACTTCTGAGTTTATCCTGTCGAAAGATACCGCGCCTTTGGATGAACGTCCGATATCCTCGGCTGTGACGCGGAACGGCTTCACATCCGTTTCAGGATACATCCTGGCCGCGCCCGGCAGCGGACGCATATAGTGGCTCCTACCTTCGATATCCGCTCTCCTGGTCTCTTCAGGCACTATAGTCAGGTATGCCCTCTCATGCACCGCGGCCATCGCTTTCCTTCCGACGCTTTCGTCCCCTACGATCGCCATCCAGCCATCCTCTTTCTTCATGCCGAGTCTCTTCGCGAGTTCGTCGGGTTCGCCCCCGAATCCGTATTTCTTCATGTCCTCGTCGCAGTGGATTATCCCACCTGCTCCGTTTGCCTTCGCGTATCCGCTGAGCTCGGTGCCGTACCTGAACTCCCTGTAGAGCTCGGCGCCGAATACCCCTTTCATACCTTCGAACTTCGCTGCGATGACCTTCCCGCCGCGCGCGACGGCGTTCTTGATGAATTTGCTCTCCGTGTCCCTGAAGATATCAGTGACATCGACCGCCTTCAGGCCACCGTGCTTGATCCCCTTTATCCTAGGTATGAGCTTGACCAGCGACTCCTGCCTCGCGATCTCATTGTCCAGCGTGATCTCGATTATGTCGAGGCTCTGCACGCCCTTGATCTCGACACGGGCGCCGCCTTCAGTGGATATGTTGAGGTCCTGTCTGATCGTGCCGATGCCGCGCATCATCCTCCCGGTCGCCCGGAGCATGAGGCCGATCCTCTCGGCGACGCGCCTGGCCTCCTTTCCGTTCGTGATGGTGGGCTCTGTCGCGATCTCCACGAGCGGTATGCCTAGCCGGTCAAGACGGAATTTCTCAGCCTTGCCCGCCAGCTCTCCGATGATGCCGCAGCTCTCCTCTTCGACCGCGATGGTCTGGAGCCCGATTTCCTTCCCTTCGAATTCGAGCGTGCCGTCAAGGCCGACTATCGCCGTCCGCTGGAAACCCGACGTGTTGGAACCGTCGATTACAGTCTTCCTCATCACATGGATCTCATCGACCACGTGTGCATCCGTCATGGCGCAGATCGAGAGGACGATATCGATGGCATCGCGGTTGATCTCTCCCGGCGGCTCGTCGTCCATCTCCATCAGGCAGGATCCGGCGTCATAGATGTCGTAGACGAAAGGCGCGGAGCGTTCCGATTCGAACCGCGCGGCCACGTCGATCTTGCCGAGCTCGCTAGGGACAGCGTGCAGCCTCCTGCTGAGCTCGCCGGCCTTGCTGTCGTCCGGCTTGGAGCAGAGGCAGCTGCAGAACAGCTTGTGTCTCGTGCCGAGACGCTGATGGAGTTCAAGGCCAATCTTTACCATAACGCATTCCTGTTCCAGGATCAGTCCTTACGGCTTATTTCGGTGCCTGATTCGCTTCTCTCTGTGATCTCTCCAGCCATGTCGGTGAGCATCATTTTCTTGACTTCATCCGTCTTCTTGGCGTGGCCGAGGACGAACATAAGCTTGACCAGCGCGGTCTCAGGCGTCCAGTCGCAGAGGTGGCCTATCGCGCCGGCGGCGTTCAGTTTCCTGCCGGAATCATAGACGTTGAGGTTCAGCCTGCCGTAGATGGTCTGCGGCGCTATGACCACCGGCGTCCCGTCGTCCACCAATGCCTTCACCTCGGGTATGAGCGCGGTCGGGACATGGCCGAGGCCTGTGCCCGCTATGACGATCCCCTTCGACTTCTTCGCCGCGCCCTCTATCGTGCCCTTCGGCATCCCCGGGTAGGTATAGACCAGCCTCACTTCCGTGCTGATCTTCGTGTCGACAGCGAGCTTCCTCTCGCCGCGCTTGACGTGCTTGCCGAGCGGCTCTATCTTTCCGTCCGGCCAGACCTGGGCCAGCGGCTTGACGTTGATGGATTGGAACGCGTCTCTCCGGCTGGTGTGCATCTTCCTGGCTCGTGTGCCTCTGTGGAGATGGCAGACATCATCATTCTCCGTGGCGTGCATGCAGACCATCACCTCTGCGATGTCGCTCTCAGCGGCGGCGACCGCGCACATGAGATTCATCTCGCTGTCTGAGGATCCCCTATCGCTGCTCCTCTGCGAGCCCACCAGGACCACGGGCACCGGTGTCTTCAGCATGAACGAAAGGGCGGCCGAAGTGAAATGCATCGTGTCGGTGCCGTGCATCAGCACGACGCCACGGCAGCCCTTCTTTATCTCGGCAGCGGTCTCTTCAGCGACCTTCTGCCAGTGCTCCGGTGTCATATCCTCAGAGAGCAGGGAGAACAGCATCCTGCTGCGTATACTCTTCCCTTTCAGCTTCGGGAAGGAGCTTATCAGCTCATCAGTCGTCATCGCAGGGTGGACTGCGCCGGTCTTGTACTCTATCTTCGAAGCGATCGTACCGCCGCACCCAAGTATCACGATATCGTTCTTGCTGGAACCTACGGTTCCGGCAGCCTCCCTTTCCTTCGCCATTGGCTTCACCTTCGACGCCTTCTCGACCAGCTCGATCCGGCTCACGCTCGCCGAATCGATCCCTATATTGTATCCGTTGCTGAGCTTGATCGTCAGGCAGCCAGTGTCTCCTGTCCCGATCCGAGGCATGAGCAGCCCTTCGTAGACCTGTTTCCTGGAGACCACACGTACCCTGTCGCCGACCTCTGCGCCTATCGGGGCGAGGAGATTGGACGCCTGCTTCGAATACATGCGGATACCTCAGTAGAAGTATATACAAACCTGTCGCAGAACGCGATGCCTGCGACACGAATCAGCGGCTTTGGGGCTCAGACTACGTAGCCGAGTATGCCCATCAGGCTGTATAGCGGCTCGAGTATCGCAGGGAACAGGAGCACCCCGTTCTTGGTGGCCCTGACATCTCCTGCAAGGTCTGACTTCGAGACCAGGGAGACATCGTAGCTCTGCTTCAGCTCGTCGCTGGATATGGACTTTATCGTTATGGTCGGAAGGTAGGACTTCTCCTCGTTCACCGCGATCTCGTAGAATGTGTTAAGCCTGCCTCCTGCGGGTACGTGCACAGACTTCTTGAAGTTCCACGCAGGCACCCCCTCAGCCGAGATCTCGAACACATCGTTGGCGTTCCCTCTGTTCTCTATCACCACCGTGTATCTCGCGGGCTGGTTGACGCCTGTGGTGACCTCGGTGGTTGGTACCGCAGTGGCGAGCACGCTCCTGCTCACGCGTATCGTCCCGAAGAACGTCACGCTACCGAGGCCATGCTTGGCCTCGCAGATTTCGTCCTTGCTCTCGCACTCGGTGAGTATGAACTTGACCGTGTACACTCCGTCCGCGGCGCCCGGATCAGCCTTCACCGTCGCCCTCATCCTCTTCGCGAAGACAGCGCTGTCGAATCCTGACCATCCGTTCGGGGTCTCGAGCACGCCAAGGACGCCCCAGTTCCCCTGCTCTCCGCCGAGGCCCGGCGCCACGCCGTTCACGGTTATGGCCAGCGTCTGGCCCGGCCCTATGGTGCCGAGATTGACCGTGCCCCCATCCTGCACGGTGGAAGCGAACGGTTCGAACACCTCTGCCGCTGATGCGGCGGACACAATGGACGCCATGATTACTAGAGTCATGGCTATAGCACCGTATCTAGATATCGTATTGGTCATATACCTCACTGCCTCGCTTCTTGTTTCCCGCAAACCTTTATAAATCGTCCAGTCAAATCTGCTAAAGAATATATGTCTGTAAAACCAAACGGAGTGATTCCATGGACAAAAAAGGATTCCAGATGAAAAAAGCACTCGCCCTATTTCTTCTCCTCACAGTAGGTGTCGCGTTCGCGGCTACCGCGTGCTGCGCCAACCCGGCCTCGTGCGTGGTGGCAAGCGACAAGCTGAAGTGCGGGTTGAAGTCCATATGCGATCTGACCAACGGTCTTCTGCCCATCATAGCGTTCGTGCTCTTCGTGGTATCGGGAGTATCCTACGCGATAGGAAACTTCTTCGGCGCTGAGATGAGGGCGAAGGC
>Ga0315274_10004085_pt1 | contig 21555 bp, 24 predicted proteins | sample YL17G02_20_MG_FD_203700 | JGI IMG/M metagenome (GOLD analysis project Ga0315274, IMG submission 203700) | Sediment microbial communities from Yellowstone Lake, YNP, Wyoming, USA - YL17G02_20 | ecosystem: Environmental > Aquatic > Freshwater > Lake > Sediment | place: USA: Wyoming | collected...
TTGCATTCTTGTTTTAGAGTGGTATAAATAATAAAGGAATTTAACAATATGGTTTCAGGAGAATGGTAGAGATATAAGGGAAAAGGAGTAGTATGAAGAGGATTTTAATATGCATTTCTCTTCTGATTTTTTCACTTTTGCCAACCTTAGTATTGGGGAGAGAGATTTATAAATGGGTTGATGAGAAAGGACTCATTCATCTTAGCGATGACTTATACCAAATCCCAGAGAAGTTTAGAGATCAGGTTCAGAAGATTATAGTTCCGGATAGGGTTGATGAACCCGTGCAGGCTTCAGAAAAGAGTCCGGTCCCTTCTATCGCTGAACCAGAGAAACCAAAGGTTGCGCCCGTAAGGCCCCCTTCTGGGTTCATACCTTTTGATAAATTCATATACCTTACGGAGGGAATGAGCGAAGCCGAGGTTTTGGGCCGTGTTGGCCCACCCACTCAGGTGACCAAAGATGAAATCGAAGTAGAGGGTTATTTCACTCAGAGGGGAATTGTAAAAAGGGAAGCCCTGGTGAAAAGGTACTATTACATTGGTGATCCCGACCTCGGGGAGAGGACCACCGTGATTCATTTCAAGAATGGAATGGTCACTAAGATTGAAAGAATATTCCCACCCACTTGGTAAAGCCATTCCTGCAGTTAAAATATTCCTGTGATTCTCTTCATATTCCCCATTGCTTCTTCATTTTTCTTGCAAAGAGTTATAGACTATGGTATTCGCTGAGAAAAAATAGAGGTTTTACGTTATATAAAATCAAAGAAACTATAATGGCTCTCAATAAAAAGATGCGCCAATTCTTTTTTCCGTCCTTAACACCAAAATTCTTGATCAGAGTCTCAGCCGTTGCACTCTTTGCTTATCTATTTTTCGGTCATATCTGTACCCCCCTACTCATTAAGGGAAAGAGTATGGAGCCCACCTACCAAAATGGAAGTTTCAATTTCTGTTGGAAGTGGCGCTACCTCTTTTTAAAGCCTAAAAGGTGTGAGGTAGTCGCGGTACGCTTTGCTGGAAGCAAAGTGATGCTTTTGAAACGGGTGGTTGCATTGGAGGGCGAACGAGTCGAATTTCGTCAGGGAAAACTTTTTGTTGATGCAAAAGAGATGGATGAACCTTACGTCCATTATCCATGTCACTGGAATCTTCCACCTCGAAAAGTTGAGAAAGATTGTCTCTATGTTGTTGGAGATAATCGGAATATGCCAATAGAAAATCATTTTTTTGGACAGGCTTCAATGAAGCGGATTGTAGGTGTTCCATTATGGTGAGACTCAAATACATCATCATAGGTGCATTGGTTGTGGTCATTGGGATATTGGCGGCCATCTACTTCTTTCCAAGTGAAGAGAAGAAAATAAGGAAGCAGTTTCGTTTACTGGCAGAGTGGGTATCAAAAGATCCCGGCGAAAACACATTTACCATGGCATATAAAATCAAAAATATCGGTACATTATTCGATGGAACGTGTGAATTTAAAATTCCCGTTTATTCATTTTCAGGAAGTTATACGCCTGAAGAGATATCCAGTTATGCAGTCCAAGGCCGTTTATCTTTTTCACAACTCTATTTGAAATTTTATGACCTTGATATTGTCTTTCAAGAAAAAGGGATAGCAAAAGTTACCTTAACGGCCAAGCTGACGGGGAAGTCGAATGTGGGAGAATATATTGATGAAGCCCACGAACTGGAGTCTCTCTTAAAGAAGGTTGAGAAGAGATGGCTTTTCAGTAAATTTGAAGTGGTGGAAGTCTTAAAAAAATAGAGAGATTTCTTTGTGTTCTAAACCTTCAGATCTTTCAATCCTGTCTTTTCGGTCATGAAGAGATCAAATGCATCATCATCCATCCGGGTTCGGGGTCCGAGGATCTCCTTTACAAAAGGCCCTGCAGAATATACCGCTTTCGGAGAGTCGGAAAGAACGGCTTCCAGAATGACGCCGGCAATTAACTCCGGTCCCGGAATGGAAACATTGGAAAACAGCTTACCCATACCTGCCCCGTAAGCCTGATAAACAGGTCTGTAATCAGGATCGGTACGGGAGAGGAGGTCACCGGTCAGTTGATTGGCGACTTCATTAAATTCGGTGGCAACTACACCGGGACGGATCGTCACCACCCGGATGCCAAAGGGACGTACCTCCATGCGCAAGGCGTCGCTGATGGCCTCCACAGCATGCTTGGTGGCTGCATAGGCTCCGCTTGTGGGAAAGGGAAATTTTCCTACGATGGAACTGAGATTGATGATTGTTCCCTTCCTGAGCTGCCGCATTCCCGGTAAACAGGCTTGGGTTACTCGGATGAGAGCGAACAGGTTGACCTCAAACAGGCGTCTGATTGCAGAGAGTGAGACATCTTCGATGGCCCCACGAATACTGTATCCTGCACTGTTGATGAGGACAGAAACAGGTTCGGGAAGTCCCGAGATTTCATGACAGAAATTTTCTAACGCCAGAGCATCCGAAAGGTCAACGGGCCTGGGAATGACATTTCGAGTTTGGTTTGCAAGTTCTGTTAGGCGTTCACTCCGTCTGGCAACAGCGATCACCTGAAAGCCCTCTTCGGCCAGTTTTATGGCCGTTTCCCGTCCGATCCCGCTGCTTGCTCCTGTCACCAGGGCCGTTCCTTGTGGTATTTCCATCTTAGCTCCTTTCCTCATTTTTGATACGTTATTAAAATCGTATCATAATCCTTCCATCACATTGGCGATATGCCGAACCATCTGGCGATACACCTCCAGAAAGATTTCAGGAGAGAGGAAGTAGTAAGGGTTTTCGTTATAGAAAGAGGAGATGAGTCTCTGGGCAGCCAAATCAACATCTTTAGTGCTGCGGTAAGCCTCCTCGATTCGGGCACGCTGTTGTCTCGCCATCTCGATCGTCTTTGGGATAAATTCTCTGGCCTCCTCTCCAGTCACATATCCATAGTGGTCAGCACAGTAATATTCCACCTCAAGACCCTGGAGTCTTTCGAGACTTTGCTGATATTTGGTGTAATTAGAATTTCCAGAGGTGACAATTGTCTCATCGAATGGAATGCCTCCTCCATCTGTTGGGAACAGGGCCTTGAACTCGGGGACATAGGCTGCAATACAGCAGGAGGAATGGCCTGGAATCTCCAGGATGGAGACCTCCAAACCACCCAGATCGATTCGATCCCCTTCACAGACGGTCTTGCCCGTTATGTCATCTCTCCAGTCCAGATCCAATGTTGAATAAACCTCTTCCTTTCCCACTCTTTTTGTAACGGTTTGGCTGAACTCATTGATCGTGTTGATGGCCTTTCCCATCTGAAGGATCTCCCAGCCCCTTCCGGAGGCATAGACTTCCAGTTTTGGATGGCGGCGCTTGAAGAAGGGGACGATTCCCACATGATCGAAGTGGGCGTGGAGGATTAAAAGTTTTGTAATCCCTTCCTCATCGATGCCGAATTCCTTAAATTGTCGAAGCAAGTCCGGAAGGATGTAGCTCATGCCCCCGCTGACGATCATGAATCCATCCTTCCCCTCCAGAAGATAGATCCCTGATTCTTCACGGCCCAAAAACCAGAGTCGGTCTCGAACTTTTCCTGGATTCCGAATCCTCATGATGGTTTCATCCTTTCGATCTCGATGGCTATGTTTTATTATAACGATATTCTCTAAATAATTTAAAGGATGGGTAGGAAAAAAATAAATACCTTAGGAAAAATTTAGTGCTCTTCCATTTACTCCTTTTTTATTCCATTTTTATTCATTTTATTCCCTTTTACAAATTACAACAATGGATATATTTGGCATTTAAATTGCTCATTATTGAAGCAGATTGAGTACATTTTTAGTAGCAAAAATCATAAAAGAAGGTAAGTCATTGCCTAAAAAAGTGTTCTCCCAAAATATTTTGGAGGATTTTTGGAAGTATGATCATTAAAAGAATTACAATTTTGTTAACACTGTTCATTTTTTGCATAGCCATCCAGGTATGGGCCGACACAACTGGAACATTAAATGGGACTTTTTATGAAGGAAGCATCATTAAAATGAACAAACTTGAAAAGAGGCATCAACCTGGTATTTCATCCAAAGATGATGGGGAATCACCGGACGATGCTTTTTTAGAAAGTCCAAAAGCAAATAAGAGGCTCAAATTGATTGAATCCCTGGATAAAATTTTCTCAATCTACAAGCTTGCTCAAACTACATGGAGATATAAGTTTTTAGATCATCAGGGAGTCAAAAAAACAAAATCCCTAAATTCAGAATATGGGCAATCCATTTTGAATCTGCATTCAAATGTGAATAGATATCTTGAAGAAGGGGGAGCACAGGTAACATTTGAACTTCTTCAATCTAAATTAAAGAGGACAGAAATATTTATATTATTCAATCTTTCTTTTAACCTGAAGGGAGAACAGATGTTTTTAGAGATGCATTTAACCCCTTCCTCTGACAAAGGAGTGAATTTTTTTATTCCATTGTAAGAAGACGAACCCTTTTATACACACAGATAGTTCCTCCTCAAGACCCATTGAAATTCAACTTCCAATAAATTTTTGTTGACCCTTCGACTGTGCCCAAACCCTGCTCTTCAGAGCAGGGACAAAGGCGCGCTCAGAGCTTGCCCTGAGCCCTCGGCCTGAGACTTCGGCGTGAGCTCAGTCGAACGCTCGGGCCGAAGGCAAGCTCCGGCCTTTAAGCCGGAGAGAGCCGAAGGGTTGACTTATTCAACCCCAATGATTAGACTGCAACAAAGCCTGCGCCCAATGGGTGGCCCAAGGTTACCCGGTCATCAAAAAGTCAGCCTGAATAAACTATCCAGAAAGGGGTTCGTATGAAAAATAAGATACCTGATGATGTTCTAAAAGACATTTTTCAAAGGAAATTAAAGAAGAGGAACATCAATGGAGACGTCTATCAAAAACTTAAGAAGATGATCCTCTCTGGTAAATTAAAGGATGGACAAAGGTTAGTCCAAGAGGAAGTTGCCCTTCATTTCAATGTGAGCAGGCAGACTGTCCGCAATGCATTTCTTCAATTGAAAAAAGATAAGTTGATTATCAATCGATACAAAAAGGGAGCATTTGTCTCTTTCAGACCTTAAACTTCTGGATCCCCATTTCAATGAAAAAGGGGTTAACCATTTTGGTTAACCCCTGAACTAAAAATTCCACCTTAAAAGCCGTGAAGTTCATAGAGGAGTTTTGTCCGGTGAAAGCAGAACCATCTTCAGATACTTATGCCATCACTTATTCAAACTCAAACCTCTTATCGGTAAAAAGCTTCAAGCAAACATCTACCACCTCAGGATCATAATAAATTCCTCTGTTTTTTGAGATTTCTTCCATTGCCGAGCCTATACCGAGAGCTGGACGAAAAGGTCGGTGACTGGACATTGCTTCGACAACATCAGCCACGCCCATAATCCTTGCCTCAAGAATGATCTCACTACCCAAAAGACCTCTCGGATAGCCAGATCCATCCATTCTCTCGTGGTGCTGGTTTACAATATCGGCAACCGGCCAGGGGAATTCTATTTCTTTTAAAATTTCATAACCCACTTTCGGGTGGGTTTTAATGAGATCAAACTCAAAAGGCCCTATGGGGCCCGGTTTACTGAGAATCTCAATCGGTACCGCAATCTTACCGATATCATGCAGGAGCCCCGCCATGTGGATTCCCTGAATTCGTGGCTCGGAAAGGCCCATTTCCCGGGCCATGGCACAGGCAAGCTGAGCCACACGCCGCTGATGGCCTGCCGTGTAGGGATCCCTTTTTTCTGAGATTGCTGAAAGGGTTTTCACTATACACTCAAAGTTTTTTTGTAGCCTCTCATAACTTTGTTTGAGGGCTTCCTCTGCCCGCTTGCGTTCGACAACCTCTGCTTTAAGTTTAGCGGTTCTTTCTTCAATCTTTTGCTCTAATTGTTCATTAAAGTTTCTCAATTCCTTCTGTGTTTTATTCAGTTCAAGATTCTTCTGGACGGCAACTTCATATACAGAGAAGAAGAAGTTAAGGATTTGATGGCGGCCTGAGGTGATCAGATATTTTTGACCGGCAAAGAAGACCTCCACTCCCTTGTCCAGCTTTTCACGTTTTTGGAGTTCATTTCCTGAAAGGATATATCGAATGCGAGAGAGGAGATATTGCTCATCATAAGGTTTCATAATGAAGTTATCTGCCCCACACTCCAGACCTCTGATCACACTTTTGGGATTGGAGAGTGTGGTTACAAGAATAACCGGGATGTCCTTGAGTTTATCATTCTCCTTGATTTCGCAACAGAGATCATACCCATCCTTTTCTGGCATGATGATGTCGCTGATAATCAGGGTAGGCCTGTGCCGAGTGATCAAAGCGAGAGCTTCCTTACCGTTATTAGCTACCAAGACCCTGTAGAGATTTCGCTCAAGGATACGTTTCAGTTGCATAGCCTGCGTGGGGCTGTCTTCGACAATCAAGATTTCGATATCCTTTTCCACCCTTCTATCCTCCAATTTCACTACCTAATGCCTTTTCGAGAGTATTCGACGATGGTCTCTCCCTTTCTCTTAGAATATATAACGTTGTTGAATTCTTTTACTTAATTTTCCTTTTCAGAAATCTTATCCAATCTCCCCTTTAAATTGTTCTGGGGTACGCTCCTCAAGCCACAGCTTACAGATATTTTTCCAGCCGATGCGACGCCATTTTCTAAAGACTCCCTTCAACTCATCCACATTCTTCATTTCCAGCAGATCTTTCTGGGCATCCTTTAAATCTTCAAGGGATGCAATCGCTGGCATAATCTCCTCCGACTGCGCATACGAAATATCTTTATCTGCTGATCCGAGGTGTCGCTATATTCGTTCAGATATGCGGCACAAGAACAAGTCCAGTAGGAAAAACTTAGTTTACCTTACCAAAAATATAAAAAAAGGTCAACAACTTTGTAGCGTAAGACATAAACCGTAAGGTGTGAAGTGTAAATGGTAAAATATCATCCGTAAAGTGCAGACTCAACCCTTAAAACCAAAAGGCCATTCTTTTTGAGAGAATTCTCTGAGAGGGAAAAATTATATCATACGCTTACTAATACCCTTACCTTGAGATACTACCCTTTCTCCGTCAAAGCGGACTTAACAACCATAGACTCCTTATTACCATGTTTATTACCACGTTTCTGACTTTTATTACCACGTTTCTCCCAGAGTGCCTTTCGGCCCAACTCTTAATTAAAATTCCTCTTATTATCACGTTTATCAGTTATTATCACCTTTTTCGCCATATGGTTCCTCGACCGGCAAGCGGCCCGCAAACCCCGCTTTGCCTGCCTGCGGTATGCAGGTAGGCGAGGTCCCTACCTACCGGCAGGCAGGAAGGGGCACAATATAAATGATACTTCTTTCCCGGGAAGCCCCTCTGTGGTTGGGGAGCTTCACATTTGGTCTGGGTTTCCGTATTTTGTTAGAAATGATGCATCCCCAAAACGGGAATTGCCAAAGAGTGCATTTGTTCAGCGACACAGCACCGCCAGTTGATCCGGATCCAGCTTAATGACGATCCGTTCGCCCGCCCCATGCGGAGTGCGAACTTCGCCCTTGGCACGGATCAGGTGATTTTTGATTTTCAGCTGATAATCGATCAATTCGCCTACATACGATGCTCTGACCACCTCTGCTTCATAGAGGTTGGGTTCGTGCGGAGTGGTTTTAGCTTCTGCCGGGGATAGAAATTTTATACTTTCAGGTCGTATGGCTACATCCACCTCATCGCCCTTCTTAAGCTCGCGGCCCCGGCCTGTGAGCGTGACACCGTCATCGGTGGTTACCACCACGTACTCATTATCGACGCTGGTAACTTTGCCGTGGATGAAATTGGTTGTCCCCATAAAGCCCGCGACAAATTTATTGGCTGGCTTGGAGTAAATCTCCAACGGCGTGCCGAGCTGCATGGTCCGGCCCTTTTCAAGGACTGCGATCCGGTCGGAGATGACCATCGCCTCCGTCTGGTCGTGGGTGACATAGATGGTGGTGATCCCAGCGTGCTTGTGGATCTGGGCGATTTCGAAACGCATCTGCTCTCTGAGCAGGGCGTCGAGGTTGCTAAGAGGCTCATCAAGAAGCAGGATTTCCGGTTCCAAGACCAGAGCCCGCGCCAGGGCCACTCTCTGCTGCTGTCCGCCGCTCAGTTGACGGGGATAGCGGTCTCCAAAACCCTCTAGTTGGACGAGGGCCAGAGCACGTCCTACCTTCTGGCTGATCTCGTTCTTGTACAGTTTCTTTATCTGTAGGCCAAAGGCCAGATTCTCAAATACCGTCATGTGGGGCCATAGGGCGTAGTTTTGAAAGACCAGTCCGATTCCCCGCTTCTGTGGAGGAATTTCCGTAATCTTGCGATCTCCCAGGTAGATCTCGCCGCTATCAGGTCTGACAAAACCTGATACACACCTCAGGACGGTCGTCTTCCCGCACCCCGAAGGCCCAAGCAAAGTCAATAGTTCCCCATCTCGGACCTCTAGACTCAAATCGTCTACGGCTTTCACCTTGCCGTATTTCTTTACGATGCGTTCCAAGTGCAGTGTGGGCATGAAATGATTTCCTCCTAGAACAAGAATGAAGCGCCTCAGCCCATCCCGCCCACATATTCGGCCCGAAGCACCCTCTGGATCAGCGTCATGAATAGGATGCTGGGGATAAGCAAGATGATGGCGATCACTGAAGCAAACTGCATGTTGTAACCGCTGGACGAGTAAAGCGTCATCGGCAGGGTATTCACAAAAGGAAGGCCGATGAAGAAGGTCCCCGTAAACTCATCCAGAGAGGTGATGAACACGAACACGGAACTGGCCAGAAGTCCAGGCGCTGCCAACGGCAGGGTAATGTGGAAAAATGTGTAAAGGCTGCCTGCACCCACGCTGTGGGCCGCTTCTTCAAGGTAACTGGGGATTGACTTAAAAGTAGCGCTGGTGATCCAGACGCCGAAAACCAGGCCTACTAAAATGTGAATCAGGATGACCCCTTGGACGGTACCGGACAGGCCCAGGCGAGTGAAGGTCCCCAGCAGGTTGACGAATATGGGCTGCTGCGGAAAGGCGTTAGGCATCAAGAAAAGGAACATGATGAAAGCCCCGAAGGGAATACGATACTTGGCCAGTGCGTACCCAGCCGGGATAGCGATGAGCATGGAGATGATGACGACCACAACGGCGATCAACAGGCTCAGAAGGAAGGCTGGCACAATGCTGATGGCTCCGATGGCCAAACTCGTGTGCATCCCCAGGGCCTGCTTCCAATACTCAAAGCCCACCTCCTGGGGCAGGGTGTTAGGCCAATACCAGCGGTGGGCGATGGACCAGATGAAGAGGCTCATCATCGGTCCTATGATGATCAGGAACATCAGCACCAACATGATGAGCTCGGCCGTAAGGATCAGAATGCGTTTGACAGACACGTTCACCTCTCGCTGGCTTGTGAACCGGTCACCTTTCTCACCGATGACTTCAGATAATAGACCGCCGTGGCCAGGACCAGAAGGTAGGAGAAGACGCCCAGCGTATTGGCGACACCGAAATCCCGAAAGTAGTTGATGCGATGGGCGATGTCGACCGTGATGGTGGTAGGGATCTTTCCTCCGATCAACATGTAGGGCAGGGTAAAGGTACCGACGATCTGGGAATACACTAGGACGAGAGCTACCAGGATGCTCGAACGATTCATTGGGATCAGTACGCGGGTGATGACCCTCATCAAGCCCGCGCCGCAGCTACGGGCGGCTTCGATGTAGCTGTTGTCGATCATCTGGAAGCCGCCGTGAATAATCAGGATTGAGAACGGAATCATCTTCCAGACGAACCCGAAAGTCAGTCCATAGAAGTTGAAAAGCTGGAGAGGGTGTTTAATGTCGATGATCCCCAACTTGGCCAGGGTCAGGTTAAGCAACCCGTGTGGAGCAAGGAAGGTGGTCATCATCTGGGCCACGACCACGAAGGGGATGAAGATAGGTATCTTATACAATCCTGTCAGCGCCCGAGAGAGGGCGCTCTGGCGTAAGCGCAGATAGACGGCCAGCAGGATCGCCAGCACAGCAGAGACCGCCGTGCTGAAGACGGTGACCGCGAACGTGAAGCCGATGTCCTTGAGATAGAGGTCCACGGTCTTCTGGTAGTTCTCAAAGGAAAATTGTCCCTGGCTATTGATGAAGCTACGGGTGATGGAGGAAAGGAAGGGGTAACCATACATGAGAAGCATGAAGGTTACCGCCGGGAGAAGTAGTAGAAGGTAAGGAGGGAGAAAGACCTCCCTCCTTACGACTTGCTTTGCTTGCACGGCTACTTGATCCACTTCTCGTACGACTCCAGCATGGCATCAAAGTATTCGCCCAGCGGGAAGGAGCGTCCCTTCTTGGCAAGGTCTGCGGGCGTAACGTCCTTATAGATCTTATTGAATGTTTCAGGCGGGATCGCTCCCTTCAGATGGGAGCCGTCGATCCCTGGATACCAGTTGAAGCGCATGACGATTTCTTTGGCCTGAGTTTCCGGACTAGTGACGAACTCGACGAACTTCTTGGCTTCTTTCGGATGCGCTGCCTTCTTGGGAATCACGAAGTACATCGGCTGGCCGGGCATGCCGGGCTCAGGGAGCACCATCCTGGTCTTGGGATCCAGCTTGCCCTCGTTCATGAAGGTGAAGAACATGTCCACCCACACAGGGCCCATCCAGATCTCGCCTCGGTTCAAAGCATCCAGGGTACCTACGTTACCCCCCGTGATGGTCACATATTTGTTGAACTCCCCTAAATCTTTGAAGGCCTGCTCCCAAGTGCCTATCTCGGCCTTGTCAAAGGGGCCGCTGACCGCATACTTTTCGTATTTGCCCGTCTTCCAGTACACCCAGCCGACGGAAAATGCCACGCCGGACATGCCGCCCTTGATCCCGTTGTAACCAAACTTGCGGGGATTCTGTTTGACCCATTCCACCAGCTCGGCATAGCTTTTGGGCGGATCCTTCACGAAATCAGGATTGTAGGCCAGGGCTGTCTGGCTGTGGAACATGGGCATCACGTACCCTTCCACTGAAACACCAAGGGAGCTCTTGGCAAAGGGAGATGTGACGTACTTCCAGGTGCCGAGTTCCTTGGTGTAGGGCAGGAGGAGGTCTTTTCCTTCAGCCCATTTCATGAAGATCTGGTGGACCATGGCCACGTCGACGTCCCAGGTTTTCTTCTTGGACTCACTCTCAGCCGAGATCTTCTCTAAGATCAGCTTCGAGCCAGCGTTTCCGGGTCCGGTGTGAACGGTCAGCAGGGAGACGCCGGGATACTTTTTGGAGAACTCAGGCCCAAGCACGTTCTGTCCCAGCGCCAGCATGTTGACGTCACCCGCTGTCATGTAGACCAGCTTGATGGGTGCTGCTTTGACTTCCTTTTGACCTCCCGCAACAAGGAGGCCGATCACCCCGAGGACGAAAAGGGGAACCAAAATAAATCTTTTTGGACTCATATGAACCTCCTTTCTTAGAGTGGTATATGGATCAACAGAGATTGATCTATCTTATTCCTACTTCAATCTTGAAAAACTGTCAAGCTCTCCAAAGGAGATTTCTGAAAAAGTCCAGAAATCTCTATCAAAAGAACGTGTAGTAGTTTTTCAGAGCTCTCTAAAGGGATTCGAGACCTGTAAGCTCATCCATCGACTTGACCATAAAGATATACTGAAATTGGATTTGCGTATTGTTAAAAAGGAGTGAAAAGGCACCTAAAAAAGGGCTAACCCATTCTGAGTTAGCCCTCTCACACTTTTGGTGGAGCAGAGCGGATTCGAACCGCCGACCTACACGCTGCGAACGTGCCGCTCTCCCAGCTGAGCTACTGCCCCGGAAAACGTGACCGTGTCACGTATTACGTGGATCGACTTAACCCACCAACTCCTTTAAAAATCTTTTTAACTTTGGACCGAGTTCTGGGTGTTTTAAACCGAATGAGATGTTGGCCTGAAGGTATCCCAACTTATCACCTGCATCGTATCGGTCGCCGAAAAATTCATATCCAAAAATAGGAATCCCTTGACTCAATCCTCTCAATCCATCGGTCAATTGGATCTCGCCCTTAGGATCAGGGGAGACTCTTTCTAAGATTCCAAAGATCTGGGGGGGAAGGATATACCTTCCGATGATGGCCAGATTCGAGGGCGCGGTTCCCTGCTTTGGTTTCTCCACCATCTCCTCGATGCGGTAGATCCGATCGCTCACTCTCTTACCCTTAATGATCCCATAGAGATGGGTCTCCGTCTTGGGGACTTTCTGAATGGCAAGCAGGACGCCTCCCATCTTCTGATAGACATCGATCATCTGCCGAATGCATGGTATCTTCGCATCGATCAGATCATCACCCAATAAAACAGCAAAGGGTTCATGCCCGACCACTTTTTTGGCGCAGAGAATGGCATGGCCCAGACCCAGAGGCTCCTTCTGTCTGACAGAGACCAATGTCACCATCTCAGAGATGTTCTGGACCATTCGCAATAGATCCTTCCTATTCTTCTTTTTGAGATGATTCTCCAGTTCGCTTGAGGTATCGAAATGGTCCTCAATGGAGCCTTTCTCCCTTCCAGTGATGAGGATCACTTCTTCGATTCCTGCGGCAGCCACCTCCTCCATGATATATTGGATGGTAGGTTTGTCCACAATGGGTAACAACTCTTTTGGGACCACCTTGGTGGCCGGGAGAAACCTTGTTCCAAAACCAGCTGCCGGGATAACTGCCTTCTTCACCTTCATAAAAGCCCCAGAAGTTTTCGGATTGTTGTTTTCAACTCTGTTAAATCGGCACACTTGACCACATAGGCATCTGAAGCCCAGGTGGTGATATCCTGTTTGTATTCGCCATACGCAGAGCACATGACGACAGGAAGATGTCTCTCTATCTCTCGGATTCGTTTCAAGGTTTCAATGCCATTCATCCCTGGCATCTTGATATCGAGGGTGATGAGGTCAGGTTTAAAAAGAGGAAGTTTCTCAAGGGCCTCCTCCCCATTCTTTGCCAATTCTACCATAAAACCTTCCTCCTCCAGTTCTGTCTTATAGAGAAATCGGATATTCTCTTCATCATCGACGATCAGGATCTTCTTCATTGGCTTGCCTCCAAAACTATTTTCAGGGGCTGTTCTTTGGCCTTTCCCCCCTCCTCGCTATCCCCTCCCGCCAGAGGAGGGAGGGTGATGATAAAGGTTACCCCTTCTCCAGGATGATTGTCCACTTCGATCTGGCCCTGATGGGAGAGAATAATTTTGTGGATAATGGGCAATCCCAAACCCAAACGGCCATCTTTCGTTGAATAGAAGGGATTGAAAATGTTGTGAAGATTTTCAGGGTCAATTCCTTTTCCAGTATCCTCCACCTCCACCCTGATAAAAGAAGAGCCGTTCTTTAATATGGGATGGATTCGGATGGAGAGCGTCCCCTTCCCATTCATGGCCTGGTATGCATTGCTGATAAGATTGGAGAAGGCCTGCTTTAATTGATGATAATCGCCTTTCACCTTGTGGAGTCCCTCAGCGAACTGTTTGACAAGTTGAATGTCTTCGAAGTGGACTCCTTCTGATACCATTGCCAGGCTATCCTCAAGGATATGCCGAAGACCCCATTCTTTAAAGGCTAAGGATTCATCATGCGTGTAGGTGTGAACATCATCAAGAACTTTTTCGAGTCGGGCGACCTCTTTAATAATCGCTTGATAAAATTGTTTTTCTGGATCTTCCACCGGTTTAGCCTTTTCAAGAAGCCGTGCAAACCCACCAATGGCGACAAGAGGGTTTTTGATCTCGTGAGCGATGTTGGTGGACAATTCACCCAAAGCGACCATCTTTTCTTGATGAACCAGAAGGGCCTGGGTCTCTTTGAGTTCCTGATGAACCTCCTCCAAATTTCGATAAAGGATGGTATTCTCAATGGCCAACCCTGCCTGGTTGGTAAACATGCTGAGAAATTGGATATCCTCATCTGCAATGGGGTTCTGATTGTAGAGGTTGTCCACCAGAATCACACCAATGACCTTTCCTTTTCCCCAGAGGGGCATGGTTGCAAAGGAGTAGACTTTGGGATCGCGGCTGAGATGTTCGCTCACATAACATCCCACCTCTGAACCTAAAGAGCAACCCCTTTCACAGTGGATCTGGAGCCATCCCTCTCGGTGCGAGTCGGTGCGGTACGACCGAGTCGATTCCGACTCGATTCCGACCTCTGAGTAGGGGAATCGGATGTTAAAAGGCCTTCCTTCGAGAACCGTTCTCGAGAGAATGCATTCTTCCTGTTCCAGAGGGATCTGAATCCCCTTGACGATGGAGTTTAAAATGGAGTTGGTCTCAGGGGAGGGCTGAATTTGGGCAATGAGGTCTGAAAGATTCCCTTTCCTCTGAGAAAGGGTGCTCCAGATTCTTCCCGCCTCTTCAGCACTGTCAGGCCCTACAGCCAGGGTCCCCTCCAAGATACGTTTTTTTTCACTGACCATAAAGAGCATGGCCCGGTTGAAACCCAATCCGTCGCCAATGGTAATGGCGGTCAAAGTCATATGGACGATCCGTTCAAAATTCACCGTGGTCAGGAGGGCTTTGTTGAGTTCCCAAAGGGTGGAGAGCTGTTTTACCCTCTTCTCATGTTGCCGGGCAATCTCCGAAGTTTCATAATGAACAAGAGCATTTTCAATGGCACAGGACATCTGGTTCGCCATGGTCAACAGCAATTGGAAATCCCTCTCATCAAATTTTGGAGGATCGGCCTCCTTATCGTAAAAAGTCAGAGTTCCAAAACCTTTTCCCTTGGAGAGAAAAGGAGCACAGAGGATGGATAGAGAAGGTTTCTCTCCACTGAAGTGATGGAGGGAGAAGGGGGTTCGGGTGTGAAAGACCCTTTTTGCAATCTTCTCATCGAGAGGGTTCAGATGGTACTCTCCCAGACTACATTTGACCTCCAGCTCTCCGGTTCTTCTATCTAAAACTCTCAATACGCCGCCCTTGGCCTTCAAGGTTTTTAAACCAGTGGCGATGATTAATTCGAAAAGCTCCTCTAACTTCAATGTCGAAGTGACCGCTTTTCCCATTTCGTGGAGGGCAGTCAAATCGGAGATGGTCTGTTCAGCCTTTTGATGGAGATGTACATTTCGAATCACTTCTTCCATCTCCTTTGCAATCAGGAGGATGAGATCGGTCTCCTGAGGAGAAAACCTCCGGCTCTTTGAGAAACCGATATAGAGAATGCCTTGGGAAGAGGTCTCATCATACAAAGGGATGCATACAAACGAAGGGCAGAGAAGATCTTCCTCTTCTGAAAGAACTTCCTTTTTATTAAAAGACGATACCTCCTCCACCCATAAGGTTTTTTTTTCTGAAGTCAGACGGGAAAGAAATCCATTTTCATTGATCTTATCCGGTCTCAGGAAAAGGCAACGATCCGATTCAAAGGCATCTGAGATGGTTTGGAGCATCCCATCCAGTTTGGTTTCGATGTGGATGGAGGAAGTGGAAAGATGGATGATCGATTTCAGAAGATCATAGGAATCGGGATGAGCAGCCATAGAGAATTATCTTGCCTCCCTCAAATACTGGGCTGCCTCTTCAGGAGGGGTAGGGTTGATATAAAATCCTGTCCCCCACTCGAAACCAGCCAGCTTGGTCAGCTTAGGCATGATTTCAAAATGCCAATGGTACTGGTCGTTTTCCAGATCTGAAAAGGAGGAGGTATGGATGATGTAATTATAGGGAGGGTCGTTGAGCACCTGACGCAATCGGTGAAGGGTCTCGGAAAGGATTTGAGCAGCCTGTTCATATAGAGGGGGTTCCATATGCTCGAAAACAGGATAGTGGGTTTTTGGGAGAATCCATGTCTCAAATGGAAATCGGGAGGCGAAAGGGGCGATCGAGAGGAAAGCCTGATTTTCGATGATGAGGCGGTTTTTCTGCTGAAGCTCTTGCCGGATGATATCGCAGAAAACACACCGCTCTTTATAATGAAAATAATTTTGGGCCCCTTCCATCTCTTCGGCCACCCTTCTTGGAACGATTGGAAGGGCGATGATCTGAGAGTGGGAATGTTCCAAAGAGGCCCCTGCTGCTACTCCATGGTTTTTAAAGACGAGCACATATCGAAGCCGCTGATCACGCCTCAGATCGGTCATCCGTTCACGGTAGGCCCAGAGGACGTCCTTCACGGCTTTTAATGGTAGAGTGGCTATAGTCTCATAATGCAGAGGTGTTTCGATCACAACTTCATGCGCACCAATTCCGTTCATCTTATCATAGATCCCTTCGCCTTCTCGGTTCAACTCTCCTTCTATCCTGAGGGCAGGGAACTTATTGGGGACCACTCGAAGTGTCCAGCCGGGAGTGTTCGGAGGAGTTCCATTTTCTCGAAACGCAATGATCTCTGGAGGGGTTTTATCCTCATTTCCTTCACAGAGGGGGCAGAACCCACCGATCGGTCTCCGTTCCTCTGTTACAAAATCAGAGGGCCTTCTTCCCCTCTCTGTGGAAATGATCACCCACCTTCCATGGATTGGATCTCTTCTGAGTTCGGGCATGATGGATTTCCTTTGGAAGGGAGACAGGAGTTTAAGAAGGGAAACTACCTCTGGCCTTCGTCCCCCTCAACCTTTCTGACCGCTCTTTTTTTTCTTCTTCTGTTTTGCAATCGATGCATTGGGTGGTCACCGGTCTGACCATCAGTCTCTTTTCAGAAATAGGCCTTCCACAGGATTCGCAAATTCCAAATGTTCCATTGTCGATCCGATCTAATGCCTCTTTGACCTTCATGATTAATTTCCTCTCGCGATCCTTGATCCTCAGAAGGAAATTTCGGTCCGATTCCAAAGAGGCCCGATCCGTTGGGTCGGGGAAATCCCCATTGCCGTCCTGGCGCATGTCGCTACATATCTTTCCAGCTTCCTCCAATAAGACATGAAGCCTTCCCTCGAGCAATCCTTTAAAAAAGAGAAGCTTTTCTTGATCCATTCAGACCCTCCTAAGGCATTACTCAACTCCTCAAAAGGAAGAGATTTTTTAAACTTTATAAGATTAATATATCTCTTCAAAAGAAGTCAAATCATAATTGGGAGTTAAAAAAAGGTGTTAGGATATGAAATGGCAGGCGACGAAGTGATGATCCCCCTCATCTAAAAGCAGAGGTTCTTCAATTTGGCACTTCTCTCTCGGGTGGGGACACCTGGATTGAAAGATACATCCTACTTCCGGAAGGACGGGACGATGTTCCTCTTTCACAAGAGCTTCTTCTCTTTTGTGGGGAGTCAACCCTTCGGCTCTCTCCGGCCCAAAGGCCAGAGCTTGCTCAGGGTTGACCCTGAGCGCACCTTTATCCCCGTTCTGAAGAGCAGGGCTTGGGCGCAGTCGAAGGGTCAATTTCGGAATGGCAGCGAGCAAGACCTGGGTATAGGGGTGTAAGGGCCTACGGAAGAGGTCCTCCCCATTGGCCATCTCCACCATCTTCCCCATATACATCACGGCAATTCGATCACTGATATGTTTGACGATCCGAAGATCATGAGAGATGAAAAGATAGGTGAGGCCCAATTGATCTCTTAAGTCCATTAGGAGGTTGAGAATCTGAGCCTGAATGGAGACATCTAAAGCAGAAACGGGTTCATCTGCGACGATCAGTTCTGGATTGAGTGAGATGGCCCTGGCAATTCCGATCCTCTGGCGCTGTCCGCCGCTGAACTCGTGAGGATAACGAAGGGCATCCTGGGGATGGAGGCCTACCTTCTCCAGAAGGTCCGAAACCCTTCGAGCCTTTTCTTTTCCTTGAGCGATTCGGTGAACCTCCATGCCCTCGCCCACGATCTCTCCCACCTTCATCCTGGGGTTGAGGGATTCATAGGGATCCTGAAAGATGAACTGCATGTGGGGCCTTAATCTTCTCATGGCTTTCCGATCGAGGCGGAGGATATCTTGGTCTTTAAAGAGGATCTGGCCAGAGGTCGGTTCAATCAATTTCAACATCGATTTGCCCACGGTGGTCTTTCCACAGCCACTCTCTCCCACCAATCCAAGTGTCTCTCCTTTTCGGATGGAAAAGGAGAAACCATCGACTGCACGGATCGGTTTCTTATCCGCAGAGAAGATCCGTTCCCTGTAATAGTATTTCTTTAGATCTCGAACCTGAATCAGAAACTCGTTATTGGCCACCATTGTCTCGTTTGTCTTTGTGTCATAGAGTCATAGCGTCTTAAAAGCCCAATGACTCAATGACCTAATGACCCAATGACTTTTTAACAACACTCTCGCCATCGAATGCATCGGCTGTAGTGATCTCCATTGATCTGTAAGAGAGGGGGTTCTTCTTTTTTACATTCCTTAATCATCAGATAACATCTCGGATGGAACTTGCAACCAACGGGTAGATCCATGGGGTTCGGAACCTGCCCCGGGATCGCATTAAGCCTCCTTCTCCTCTCTTGTAATTGGGGGATGGAGGCTTGAAGCCCCTTGGTGTAGGGATGGCGCATCTGACCAAAGATGGCTTCGATGGGTGCAACCTCCACAATTCTACCTGCATACATCACCGCCACCCGATCCGCTATTTCTGAAACCACTCCCAAGTCATGAGTGATCAGCATCACAGCCATCCCCATCCCTTTCTGGATCTCTTTGAGCAGTTGAAGGATCTGAGCCTGAATAGTGACATCCAGAGCGGTCGTGGGCTCATCAGCGATAAGGAGTTTAGGTTGACAGGAGAGGGCCATAGCGATCATCGCCCTCTGTCTCATCCCTCCGCTCAACTGGTGGGGATAGGCATCGATCCTCATCTCAGGTGAGGGAATTTTCACCCGATCCAGCATCTCGATCGTTCTTTTTCTGGCCTCTGTCTTATCCAATCCTTGGTGAAGGAGGATGGCCTCCATGATCTGGTCTCCAATCGTAAAGACCGGATTGAGTGAGGTCATCGGTTCCTGAAAGATCATAGAGATCTCATTTCCTCTCACCCGCTCCATCTCCTTTTCTTCTAACTGCAATAGGTTCCTTCCATCGAAGAGGATCTCGCCGCTGACGATTTGACCGGGTGGACTGAGGATGAGCCTCAAAAGGGATAAGCCGGTCACACTCTTTCCACATCCGGATTCACCCACGAGGCTGAGGATCTCTCCGGGATGAATTTCAAAGCTCACATTTTCCACGGCCCTGACCACTCCTTCTTCTGTGAAGAAATGGACCGAAAGGTCACGAATTTCTAAAAGGGGATTCTTCATAATAACCCTTTTTCAATTATCAATTGGCAATTAGCAATTATCAATTAACCAATTAACAATTGACCATTGATCATTGATCATTGATCATTGACCATTGACCATTGACCATTGTTATCTTCTCCCTCTGAGTCTCGGATCGAGTGCATCCCTTAAACCTTCCCCAAAAAGATTGAAAGAGAGAACGGTGATGAGAATGGCCAGTCCTGGGAAGACAGTCAGCCACCAGGCATCGAAGATGTATGTCCTCCCTTCAGTGAGGATGTTTCCCCAACTGGGAGCAGGCGGCTGGACTCCAAACCCAAGAAAACTGAGACCAGCTTCCACCAGAATCGCAGTTGCCACATCGAGTGTGGCAGTGACAAAAACTGGGGCCAGTGCATTGGGGAGGATGTGTCGAAAGATGATCCTGCGATCTTTTACCCCAAGGGCTTTCGCTGCCTGGACAAAATCCCGTTCTCTCAGAGAAAGAAATTCTGCTCGGACGAAACGGGAGGTTCCCATCCAGGATGTGATTCCGATGACGACCATGACTTTAAAGAGACTGGGACCTAAAAGAGCCACGACCGTCAGGATGAGAAAGAAGGAAGGGAAACAGAGCATGATATCAACGAAGCGCATCATGACTGAATCGACCCATCCACTATAATATCCTGCCGTTGCTCCCACCAGGATCCCAATAAGGATGGAGATCGCCACAGCGACAAATCCCACCGACAAAGAGACTTTTGATCCGTGGAGCATCCGACTGAAGACATCCCTGCCCAACTGATCTGTCCCCAAAAAGTTTTGAGTGGAAGGGGGGTTCAATTTCAGAGAGACATCGGTCTTCCCCGGATCGTAAGGAGCGATCAAGGAGGCGGAGCTCGCAATCAGGAAGGTGATCACAATGATGGTCATCCCTCCGACTGCCAGCCGGTTCCTTTTAAAATACCGCCAAAAAATTTTTGCCTGCGACTCCATCTCCTAATCCAATAGCCGAAAACAAAATGTCAAAATCCAAATGTCAAATCAATGACAAATGACTAAATGCCAAAACTTCTTTTTAGTCATTTGGATTTTGGGCTTGATTTGAAATTTGAACTTTGAAATTTGTCATTTGGTTCATGTACTTAGAATTTTCATTACTTTTATCCATACCGAATTCTTGGATCTGCGATCCCGTAAAGGATGTCAGCCACGAAGTTTCCAATGAGCACGAGCACGGCCGTGATCGTGTTAATCGTCATCACCACAGGATAGTCCCTGGCGAGGACAGCCTGATAAGCCAATCGCCCGATTCCAGGCCAGGAAAAGACGGTCTCCATGATGATTGAGCCACCGATGAGCCCTGGGATGAGAAATCCGAAGAGGGTGATAATGGGAAGGAGCGCATTCCTTAAAGCATGCTTATAATAGACGGTTTCCTCTGGAAGCCCTTTAGCCTTGGCTGTCCGGACATAGTCCTGACGGATCACCTCAAGCATGCTGGAACGAGTATATCGTGAGAGGGCGGCAATCCCTCCAATCGCCAGAATGATCGAGGGGAGCATCAGGTGCCAGAGGCGATCCAGTATGATCTCGACCCCGGTGAAGTCTTCTGTCACAAAAGATCTCATCCCAAGCACCGGGTAGCCGAAGAGTTTGACCGTCCCCAGGATGAGAAGGTAGGCAAGCCAGAAACTGGGGATGGAGATTCCGAGATAGGCTCCGAATGTCCCAAGATGGTCAAAAAAGCTATATTGTCGCTTTGCCGAAAAGATCCCAAGCGGAATAGCCAATGAGAAGATGATAAGCATGGCTACCAGATTAAGGAGAAGTGTATTCCAGATTCTTTCGCCGATCTTTCCCATCACCGGCCGCCCATCCTTGAAGGAGTATAGGTTTCCAGTGAAGAGACGTTTGAGCCATAGGAAATACTGTTGATAGATGGGTTTATCCAGATCGTAATTCTTCTCCATCTGTTCAATGATCTTGGGTGAAACCTTAGGGTCGAGGGTCAGGGCGATCGGGCTTCCGGGCGCCTGGGTGATGATCACCCATGAGAGGATGCTGATCCCGATCAAGGTGATCAGAGTATAGAGGAGGCGTCGAAGGACGAATTGCGTCATAAGTTATTTCTCCAAAACCGTTTCTCTGGGGACATACCACTTAATAAGATCGTACATCAAACCCGCTTTTTCCAATTTAACTGGATAAAGAGTCTCCTTGTCTGTCCAATCTTTTTCCATCAGGAAAAATTTCTTCTGGAGGGCAGAGATGCCCAACGGCACATAGAGAAAGGTGTAGGGTTGATCTTCAGCCATCAATTCGTGAATTCGCCAATAAATCTGTTTTCTCTTCTCGATGTCATATTCCCTTCTTCCCT
>Ga0315274_10004087_pt1 | contig 21550 bp, 18 predicted proteins | sample YL17G02_20_MG_FD_203700 | JGI IMG/M metagenome (GOLD analysis project Ga0315274, IMG submission 203700) | Sediment microbial communities from Yellowstone Lake, YNP, Wyoming, USA - YL17G02_20 | ecosystem: Environmental > Aquatic > Freshwater > Lake > Sediment | place: USA: Wyoming | collected...
TGTAAAACCAGCAAAACCCATAGCTCCGAAGGAGCGACATATTTTCAAAGGTCTAGTTTATATGTCGCTCCTTCGGAGCTTAGATTTGTTGTTTGCTTGTTTTTCTATAAATATGACACCCCTCTGGGGTTAAAATTCCTTTAATCAAATCCCCCCTTCCCCCCTTTAGCTAAAGGGGGAGTTACAAATTCTCTAATGGAGATTGATATGAGCGAGGAAAATGAAGTCTCTGCTGAAAGTGTTGTGGAAGCTATCGTAAAAGGTGATGCGCCAAACGGTGAATACGTCCTTGATGGCAAAACCATAAAGGGCAAGTTCGATCTAAGGCATCGGGTCATATCTATCGCCATTAGGATCACAAACTGCACCTTCGAAGATGAGGTGGATTTGATATATTGTGAATTCAAGCAATGCGTAGATTTTTCAGAGAGTAAATTTAGGAAAAAATTTAATAGTGAGGGTGCTATTTATCAAAAAGATGTCATCTGTAAAAAAGTGACATTTGAGGATGAAGTAAACTTTAATGCTTCAAAATGTGAATTAACCGGAGATTTTGAGAAAACTCACTTTGAAAATAAATTTGAAAATAGCAAAAAGCAGATTGACTTTACTGGCGCGATGTTTGAAGATTTAAATTGCATAGGAGCAGTATTCAAGGGTGGAGCAAGCTTCAACGGCATAAAATGTGAAAGAGGTGGATTTTTTAAAGATGCCAGATTTGAGAATGCGGAGAAGGAGAAAAAGGTTGATTTTAGTCGTGCCGAGTTTGGTGTTGATCTTGACTGCACAGGAACAGTTTTTAAGGGTGGGGCAATCTTCGACGGCATACAATGTGAAGATTCTGGATTTTTCAAAAATGCCAAATTTGAGAATGTGGAAAAGAGGATTGACTTTACTTTTACTAAATTTGGTGTTAATCTGGAATTTCAGAAAGCGACTTTTGAAGGAAATGTTGATTTTCTACATGCACAAGTATCAAGATCATTTGTGTTACATAACACAGAATTTCAGAAAGACGTAAACCTTAACTGTGTAAATTTGCATGAATTTTCACTGAAGGATTCAAGAACCAAAGATGGTTCGGATTCCTTCCCTTTTGAGAATGACATTGATCTACGCAGGCTTTCATTCACCGTCTTTCAGGGAACGAAGGAACAGCAAAGGCGCATTGTAAAAAAGCAAGCACCCGATAAGTTCAGCATAGACCCATACCTTCAGTTTGAGAAATATTACAATAGCATTGGGGATGACTCTTATGCGAAGGATGTATATTTCAATGGTAGGATGGCATTACGTAAGAATAAATATTTAAATAGAAAATCTAAAGAAAAAGATAAAAACCCCTTTGTTCAATGGTTTTGGTTTTGGGTTAAGCATATTTTTGATTACTTATTCTTCGGTTTTATCGGATATGGAGTAAAATTATGGATCCCTGTTATATGGTTAGTGATCTTTCTGTTTGTTGGCGTTAAGGTGTTTTGGTCTGATGAAACTATGATACCAAAAACTGTCAGTGCAAATAATACAGGATTTATGATGACTATTGAACATAATTTTAAAGATGATCTTAACAAGGGTATATTATCTGAAAGTTTGCGTCAACAGTTCAAAAATAAAATTTTACCAATTTCTGATCAGGCGTATATTGTAACTATACAATACGGCAGTGAATGGTATATAAATAGCTATTCATCTAACGACGTTATATATAAAGCAAAAATGAAAGGAAGCGATATAAGAATATACAGGACAATTTATCCTGATTATAAACGCTTCTTTTATAGATTGGGATATAGCCTTGATATGCTTCTGCCAGTCATTAACATCAAGATAGCCGATGAATATAAGTATCCTTCGGGTGGATATGAAGTCTATATGGTTATACACAGATTAGCTGGATGGGTTTTGATCCCACTGCTTATATCATCACTGGCAGGAGTTCTGAGAAAAAGGTGATAATTAAAGATGTCTTCATAAATTCCCACTTTAGCTAAACTAATCTTTACCCACAACTTGCAAACCATTGTGGATAGCGGATTTGTAACCCCCTTTTAGCTAAAAGGGGGAAGGGGGAATTTGATTAAGACAGTCGGATCAAGATCATGTTACAATATAATAAGGAACTAAAAGAAAATTCCAGATCACTCCGCAATAATATGACCGATGCAGAAAGATTACTCTGGTCAAAGATAAGAAACAGACAAATAAAAGATCATCGGTTTATTAGACAGAAGATCATAGGCAATTATATCGTTGATTTTTATTGTCCTAAAGCATGTCTGATCATTGAGCTTGATGGTGGTCAGCATTATACTGATGATGGTATACAAAAAGATGAGGTAAGAGACAAATTTTTGTCAGGATTTGGGTTTAGAGTTTTAAGGTTTTCGGATCGGGATATTCTAAAAAATATCAATGGAGTCATTGATGAAATATTGAAGTATTTATGAATTAGGTTTAATATAAATCAAATCCCCCCTTCCCCCCTTTTTCAAAGGGGGAATTGACCTAAATTCCCCTCTTGAGAGGGGTCCGGGGGTGTGTTTCCCTGGAGTTATAAAATGGAACTTGGAAAGGTAATAGGGACAGTAGTGGCAACTCGAAAACATCACAGCCTTGCAGGAACGAGGCTATGTGTCATTCAGCCGATTGATGAAAACTTGCAGGAAGTTGACGTGCCGATTGTTGCAGTGGATACGGAATCAAAAGCCGGGTATGGTGAGATTATATTCACAGTCACAGGTGGGGATGCGGCGGTTGTTTCGGAACGGGGACCTATGCCAGTAGACGCCGCAATAGTCGGGATTGTCCATTCATTATCAGTTTCGGAAAAGGTTAAGAAATAATCCATAATCATGTCATGCAACACGAAGTGAAGCATCTAACACACCCCCTAACCCCTCTCAAGAGGGGAGTTTAGGAGATTCTTCGCTGTCGCTCAGAATGACAATATCAAGGCAGAAATAATGTATATCGCTAAAGTAATAGGCAATATGGTATCGGTTATCAAGCACAAGTCTTACGACAGCAAGAAGCTACTCATCGTCCAGAAGCTTGACCTTGATTCACGCCCAATGGGACATGCTATTATGGCGATAGATTACGTCGGTGCGGGTGAAGGTGATACCGTCCTTGTAGCCCGAACACCGGGTTTGGCTCAAGAGATTTTCCAGATTAAAAATGCCCCTATATGCGAGCTTATAATCGCAATAGTTGACAGCTTTGACGTAGACAAAACCATACCAGATAAAATCATAAGCTAAATGCTATAATTGCCATACATGCTCATATCTTCTTTTCATTGGAATCAGACATCCAGTTTGTATTATCTTGCCTATTTTTCAATCCTGAGTTTACGTAATGCAAATGGTCATCAATAGTTAGTTTAGTTGACATCAAAGGTGCGTTCTGATAAACTTATACTTGGTTAAAGTTTCTAGCAGGAATCTATCAGCGCAGTTATCATGGGGGAAAGTCATGGATAGAAGACAATTTATAAAAGCAATCGCTGCAGGTACTGTCGCTACCTTAATTGACCCTACAACAACAATTGTAAAGCGTGCATTATCTGCTGTAAGCTATTTCGGATTGCACTCTTTCATCGAAGCACATCCAGAAGCCGTATTTATCAAGCGCACCAGCGTAGCATCCAAGATGGATTCCGAAGCGAAAAAGCAAGAAGGTATAGATTTCGCTCGTGATATATTCACACTTCGAGACACACCGGGGTTACCACTCAATCAGCAGATCGCTATAAAGCCCAACTTAACGTGTGCCAGTAGTAAATCAAATACAGAAGAAGGCATGGGTATCATCACTGATCCCTACTTTGTCGAGGGTATGTTAGAGGGTATGATACAATTCGGTTTATCCTCAGACTCCATATATATGAGGGAAGGAAACTGGCTTGGTGATTCATACTGCCCTGCTGAACGTCTGACAAGTCCCTACGTAGGCGTTGCAGATCGGACAAGCGTGCATCTGACTGACTTCCCGACTGGTCGGAATATATTTAATATGTCGTTAAATACTTTGCAGGAAGATTCAGAGGTGATATGGAAGGATTGTCCTGATGGTGTAGTTTTCAATCGTATCGGATACGTCGCGCCTTTCAATCGGCAGAACTCGTGGTTGATGGACATTGCTAAATTTAAGTGCCATAGTATGGGTATGACTCTATCCGCTAAGAACCTTCAAGGAATGTGTATCCATCCTTATATTCACTTCTGCGAAGGTGTAAGTGGCGTCAAAAGCCGCCCGGATAATGTATTAAAAGATTTTCAGCCCGATTTTGACACGCATGTCGAGAAATTATACACCCAGCATCTTATGGATGGCGTACCGAGATGGGATAAGCCGGGTAGGGACGTAAATAGTGGCTATGGCATGGAATTATGGGCGCAGCGAACCTGCGATTCGATCTCAGTGTCAGACGTAGGATTTAGCATTATCGAGGGTGTATATGGCAGAAATGGAAACGCATTTTTAGAAGGGCCCGGTCCGGGCAATACAGCGCAGGACTTCATGACTAATGTTATTATCTTCGGCAAAAATCCATTCTATGTAGATATTATCGGCCACTGGCTTGGAGGACATGAACCCGGTAATTTCGGATTGTTCCACGTTGCAAGAGATCGTGGCTTATGTAAAGTAATTAATCCTGCGTTAATCCCTGTCTATCAATGGGATGATGGTATCCCTCTTTTGACTTCACTGCAAAATTTAGAACGCTTTGAGTTAAAAACCCTATACTTACAGAGAAACTACGGTGGACAAAACGAACCTTTGTATCATCTGGTTAATGAGCCGTATAACTACGGACCCTCCACAGCAGTTGAATCTTATAGCAAACCAAAATCTAACAATACTAAACCCGAAAAACCTTCTGTCAACGTGATCGGACAGAACTTCCCCAACCCATTTAACGGCACCACCAATATCGAATACACACTTCTGAATGATGGATACGTCACTCTGGAAATATACGATTCTGGTGGAGACAGGATTGGCGTATTAGTAAACACATGGCAGAGAAGAGGGACACACGCAGTCTCCTGGGATGCTGGAAATAGATCGTCAGGGATATATTTCTATGTGTTTAGAACCGATGGCTTTGAAAAGATAGGGAAGATGATCCTTGTCAGATAGTTTTTTCTCTTCAGTGTGATTCCTTTGCTAAAACATCTGCAAATATTATGAGGTAACGACTTGTGCTAATTCTCGTAAATTAAGGAGTAAAGCCAGTTTGTAGTAGCTCAATTCATTGAGCGTTTTTATAAAAGTTCGATAAATCGAACTACTACAAACCAAACTAGCACAAGTCGTGAGGTAATAAAATGAGCCTTGTTCGGCTTCATAATGTATCAAAGAAATATGACTCAAGAATGATATTTCACGAAGTATTCTTTCGCCTCAGCAAAGGCGATAGAGTCGGTTTGATCGGTAAGAACGGAGTCGGTAAGACCACTATATTGAAGCTGATCCTCGGTCAGGAAGAACCGACATTGGGAACGGTAGAGCTAGATAAGGATGTAAGGATAGGCTACTTCTCCCAATTCTCCGAACTCAACGGTGAAATGACAATACAGCAGGTGCTTGAGGACGTTTTCTCAGACATACGTGCCATTGAAAACGAACTACTCGATATAGAAAAATCACTAAAAAAATCACCACAGGGAAAGCAGTTACAGCAGTTGATTGACAGGCAATCCAGACTATTAGAAGAAATGGAGCATCGGGATGGATGGACGTATCAGACTCGCATAGATACCGTTCTGAACGTGCTTGGTTTCAGCGACGTTTATCGAGACCGACCGATAGACCAGTTATCAGGCGGTTGGCGCAACAGGTCAGCACTGGCAAAGATACTCCTTGAAGAACCTGACATACTTTTGATGGACGAACCAACGAACTACCTTGACATATCAGGCATTGAGTGGCTCGAAGATTGGTTCAAGAGGCTTCGAGGTGCGCTGATAATTGTCTCTCACGACCGACACTTCCTTGACCTTGTAGTCAACAGAATCGTGGAGATTGAAAACTATCATTTTCAGGAATACGAGGGGAATTTTACCCAGTATATACGTGAAAAAAGAATACGAATCAAGACGTTAGAGCGCCAATTCCAGCACGAAGAGGAATTGCTGGCTTTTGAAGCAGAGGCGATCGCAGACCGTAACGAGACAAGGAAAGACCCAAGCAAAGCCTTAAAAAGCAAATTAGCAAAAATCAAGAAACGTGTTGAGCCAAGACCGGTTGATAAGATAATCACAGACCTTTACTATGGTATTAGAGTAGGTAACAAGCTTTGTCGAATCGAGGGAATATCAAAAGCATATAATGGTCAAACACTTTTCCGTAACGTTTCAATGGATATTGGACGAGGGGATCGCATTGCAGTTATCGGTCCTAATGGCTGTGGAAAAACCACTATCCTGCGCATATTAACCGGCGGAGAACTATCAAATACGGGCGAGATTGACTGGGAGAAGAACGTTGTCTGTTCTTATTACAATCAGGTGCTAGAAGAACTCGATCTGAACGACAGCGTTACCCATACAGTAAACGTAGTCAATCTGGCATATTCCGCCCCACGTAAGATGGTGAATCGTTTTTTATCGCTGATGCAGTTTTCGGATATGGACATTGAGCAGAAAATTGGAACTCTATCAGGTGGACAGCGTGCAAGGGTAGCTCTTGCGAAGTGCCTGCTTTCGGGTGCATCTGTTATTGTCCTTGATGAGCCAACAAACCATCTTGATTTAACAAGCACTCAGGTGATGGAGCGCGCATTAGTGCATTTCCCCGGTGCGGTTGTTGTGGCAAGCCATGACCGATTTTTCATTGATAAGATTGCAACACGGCTTTTAATCTTTGAAGATAGTGACAAATTGCGAGAATTTAATGGCAACTGGACTTTGTATCAGGCAACCATCGAAAATCCCGAACTAATGGAGTTAACTGAGGTATAGATTATGCCAAGAAACCTAACTGTAATCATATTTATCTTTCTCGTTATCTTAATCCCATCCACAAAGGTTTTCGGAACGTGGCCCGAGGATTCCAGCACAAACGTACCTATATGCACAGCAGACGGAACTCAGGAGCATCCAAGAATCACGACAGACGGCGCAGGCGGCGCCATAATCGTTTGGCAGGATATGTCCCCATCATCATCTGACGTATACGCACAGCGCATAGACGCCAGAGGACAGGTACGATGGACGGAAAATGGGGTTGCTATTTGTCTGGAAAACGGCGATCAGTGGTTCCCAAACCTCGTTTCTGACGGTGCTGGTGGAACAATAATAGCTTGGTGGGACAAACGTGTTGGATTTACTGAAACGGACATTTATGCTCAAAGGGTTGATGAAAATGGTCAGATACAGTGGAAACCCGGCGGTATACCAATCTGCAAAGTTCCCGGAGTTCAGCAGGATTTTGATATTATAAGCGATGGGAAAGGCGGAGCAATAATCGCATGGCAAGATTATCGAGCCAAAACCGACTCGCCTGACATATATGCCCAGCGAGTTAATTCAAGCGGAAAAGCTTTGTGGACTATGGACGGTATAATTGTATCTAAAGAAAAGGGTGAACAGATATATCCCAATCTTACGAGCGATGGTACAGGCGGTGCAATTATAGCATGGCACGATGGGCGTAACGGTAATGACGACATCTATGCACAGCATATTAATGCAAGTGGAAAACCTGTCTGGAAGGAAAATGGCATCCCGATATGCACTGCCACGGGCAATCAGTTATATGCGACAACTACATCTGATGATGCTGGCGGTTCTATAATCATCTGGATGGATGAGCGCAGTGGAGAAGGCTGGGACGTATACGCACAACGAGTTGACGCTGAAGGTAAAACAATCTGGCAGGAAAATGGTATACCAATCTGCACCATGAAAGGCGATCAATACGACTACACAATCGTTGATGATGGTAAAGGAGAAGCCTTCATTACGTGGAGGGATCAGCGCAACGTCGAGGAATGGGACATATACGCTCAGAAGGTTGATGCCGAAGGGAACGCAAAATGGAAAAAGGATGGAATCCCTGTATGTGACGCTCCGAAAAACCAGTATAACCCTAACATAGTCAGCGATGGTGCTGATGGAGTGATCATAGCATGGTGGGACGAACGTGATGTTAGTGCGGATATATACGCACAGCGAATTGATGAAAATGGCAAGTTCCTCTGGGTCAAAAACGGCGCCGCTATATGCACAGTCGAAGGCGGTCAGCAAGACCCATATCCTGTAAACAGCGGAGTCGGCAGCGCAATTATAACGTGGTGGGACAAACGTAGAGTTGATGCCGATATATACGTCCAGAGAGTACTTTCGGAGTGATGAAGAAATGAACATAATAAAATTTGTCCCTCCGAAATGGAAAACCTATCTGAGATACGCTCTTATTTTGCCTGCGCTAGTTCTTTTAGGAGCGATTATTGCGATCTATGCTGAATCACCTATCCTGATCCTCCCTTTGCTTGTCGCCTTAGCATTCACGACTTTTACCGCACTTAATATTGCTCTTTACATACTCGTTGCCTCCCTGCCATTTTCATTCAGATTTATCATGGCTTCGGGAACTGAGATGCAAGTGCCAACAGAACCGTTACTTGGAATAATGACGGTTGCGCTTATTCTTAGATGGATTATACTAGGCAGTAAAGGTATTCATTTGAGGTTTCCATTACGATATCCCATGCTTTTATACGCCGCAGGTGTCTGTCTATCACTGCTCAACACAACGCACCTTTACGCTTCACTAAAAGGATCATTCAGAGCTTTGACTTACATGATGCTGTCTGTTGTAGTATTCAACGTAATAACAGATAGACAGCGGCTCAAACGTTTCTTCATAACGTCAATGATTCCTGCCTCTATCGCTGTTGGCTGGACAGCGATATTCCTTGCTGACAGAATTAAAATGTGGAGATGGTCATCAGCTTACGATGGTTTGCCATTTACGAGCTACGCACACTATGGTTCTTTCGTTATGGTGATAATGTTGGTACTCGTTGCCAGAGCAGTCTATGATAAAGGTATATACGACCGTGTGGCATGGAATATTCTTCTTGGTTTTTATGGGATCGCTTTGTGTTTCTGCTACTCTCGTGGAGTCTGGCTGGCTTTTATATTAGCTATGGGATTTTTGATGATTCAGAGATCAGAAGGATTGAAAGGATTAACGAGTAAAAAGGTATTCATCGGCGGCGGAATCGTGATTTTCTTCTTGATTCTGCTCGGTATTCCACAAATATCAAACGTAATTATATCCAGAGCAAGTACAATACTTAGTTTAAGCTACGGCTCCAACAGAGAGCGACTGCTCAGATGGGGAACAGCTTTTTCAATGTTTATGAAAAACCCTATTTTAGGGGCAGGATATGGTTCGTTTGCGTTCTCCTTCATTAATGACCCTGCAATACTGGGTGCTAAAAGCCGTTTTGGTATGGGAGCGCATAGTGAATATCTTCAGGTACTTGCTGAGACTGGTATTATAGGTTTTGCAGGCTGGGTGTGGGTAATAATCTCATTCTTCCTTTATGGTTTCAAGTTATTACAAAGATTGTCCCCCATTTCTGGTAATACATCTGAAACCCGTGTTTTATTATGGCGTTCGCTCGTTATAGGCATCATGTCAGCGGAGTTTGCTTTGCTAACACACTTCCTTGTAAACAATCTCGTGCAATCATACATTGTTGGCGTACCATTCTGGTTACTGATGGGTTTACTTCCAGCCATTGGTAACATAGCCGAAAATGAAAACCAAAAAGGTGATAATGCTTAACCACGAAATCCAGCAGAGAAAAAGCAGCAGCATATTGAAAAATGCGTCTTTCCTTTTCACAGCGCATATTGCTGGCAGGATATTATCCTTTGTCCTTACCATACTGCTCCCCAGATACCTGAAAGGTGGATTTGATGATCTTGGTAAGTATTTCTTTGCTCTCTGGTTGACGAACCTTCTATCAAGCGTTACCGAATTGGGCTTACAAACTCCCCTTATACGTGACATAGCAATAGACAAATCAAAGACATCCTCGATGATCAGCAATGCTTTTGTTATCAGGCTAATCCTATCCATCGTAAATTTCATAATCCTTGCAATTCTGGTGAAACTAAAATACCCCGGTGACGTTGGCGTTTTAATTTACGTAATCGGGTTATCGGAGATAATAAACGCACTTGCACAGTTATTTCGCTGCGTATTCAGGGCTTACGAGAATATGGAATACGAGGCTTTGGGTGTGATAGTGGAGAGATTTGTGGTCTTTATTATAGGCATCGGGGCAGTGATTCTTGGCTATGGGGTTGTGGCTTTTGGTGTTATCGTTTTGATTTCCAGTATCGTCAACCTTACCCTAACATTCCTGATTATGGAGTTTAAGTTCAGTCGAATTAGTTTCAGGCTTGCAGGTGTAAAGCTATCTATTGATCTGTTAAAGAAATCACTCCCTTACGCACTCGGCGGCATCATGTATATGGCATACTTTCGGGTTGATGGCATTATGCTTAAAAACATCATGGGAGCAAACGGCGATCTTGCTATGGGATGGTACGGGACAGGCTACAGTTTCGTAAATGCCCTTACAATTATACCGGGTGCGTTTATGGGTGCCGTTTTACCGGTGATGTCGAGAGTTTTTAAGTTATCAAAGCCTTCAGAATTGGATTCTCTATATACACGATCTATAAAACTAATGCTTATTGTAGGGCTTCCGATAGCAATAGGCATTGCTTTTCTTGCTAATGACATAGTGATGATACTTTATCCACCGTCCCGTTTCGGTTTAGCAGATCGTGAGGCTTTAAGCATTACCATGAAGGTGCTTATCTGGTCAGGGATGTTGCTATTCCTCAATACTGTTATAGTAACTCTTTATCGTGCAACTGACGCAAGGAAAGCATTTAACATGATAACAGCAATAAGCCTTTGCATCAACGTTGTGTCAAATTTAATTCTTATTCCTAAATACAGCTACCTTGGGGCATCAATATCAATGGTAATCTCGGAATCGCTGTTTTTTATCTGCGGTGCTGTGCATGTCCAAATTTCATTGTGTAAGATCAATGATTTTAGCTCACTGCTGAAAGTTTTAATTGCTTCATTAGCACTTACAGTTTTATTATTTTTCAGCCGATATATATTAATCAATATAAATATTAGCATTATACTGTCTGTTATAATTGGGTTTGCTGTTTACGCTGCTATCATTCTGATGATGCGTGCCATAACGTCAGAAGATATTAATATGATAAAAGGACATCATATAGAAAATTAACTTTTAAGGAATTGTTTAGATTATGAAAGTCCTCGTTATTTCACATTCCGCAATACAACCTACGTACCATAGAAAGCTTGAAGAAATATCAAAACTCGGCGATATACAACTTCGTGTCCTCGTGCCTGATACGTGGGTTGAGAATACGCAGGTGTTGCACTTTTCACAGATTGACAAACCGAACCTGTCTTTTTACCCCGGCAAAGTCATGTTTCCCGGCTATGGAAGCAGGTTTTACTTCACCAGAGGGATCATCAGACATTTCAAACAATTCAAACCTGATATAATTCATCTGGAAGAAGAACCCTGGAGCCTGTGCGCCTTTCAAACTATCATACTCAAAAGGTTATTCTACCCTCACAGCAAGCTCATTTTTCGAACATCCCTGAGCATATCGGTAAAGCAAAGATTCAATTTTCTGGCTTCATCAATTGAGCGCATCACCTTCAGAAAATCGGATTTCGCCTTCGTATTAAGCGAGCGTGCAGGACAGATACTTAATCAAAAGGGTTATAATAAAGGGATGATGGTAAGCCCTAACGGCGTGGATGCCTCTGTTTTCAAGAAAATGGACGTAGCTGAACTAAAGCAGAATCTCGGCATTAAAAACGATTTTGTGATTGGTTACGTTGGCAGGCTTATGCAGATGAAAGGTCTTGACACATTATTAAAAGCGTTTTCCATGCTTTCAAAAGATAACACTCGTATTCTTTTAGTTGGCAGTGGGGATTATAAGGAAGAGTTGCTTTCTCTGGCTTCGGAGCTTGGCATAACGGACAGGCTGATCTTCGTCGGCGCAGTTTCAGCTGTAGACGTGCCAAAGTATATAAACTGCATGAACGTGCTTGTTTTACCATCAATCACTACGCCGTTATGGGTGGAGTTTTTCGGGCGTGTCCTTGTGGAAGCCATGATGTGTGAAGTACCAGTCATCGGCTCAAACTCAGGTGAGATCCCAAACGTTATCAGCGACGCAGGCTTAATCTTTCAGGAAACTGATGAGCATGATTTGAAAGACAAGCTAAAATTAATCATCGAGGATGATGAATTGAGACATACGCTAATACAAAAAGGAAACACAAGGGCTTCCTTTTTGTATACGTGGGAGTCTATCGCAAAGGACACCTACGAAACGTATTTGTCAATAATTTGACACCAGATACAGTTTTTCGTAGACAGTTTTGAGTTTTCGGATATTAATTTCATTACATTTCTAGTTTTCCTCAACTGAGAACTAAAAACTGTAAACTAATCAACAGATTTTTCGCTGTCGCTTAGAATGACAAAATTGTGCCAAATGATGTTACGCAGGATATTTATAGCTATTCTTTAAGTTTGCGTAATAACCCATCACTTTATCCAGAAATTCTGAATTTATATCCTCACTTTGGCTCAGGTCCTGTGTTAGCCTCTTTGGACCTCTGTTATAAGCAACAAGGGCTTTTTCTATGCCACCGAATTTTTTATGCATCATATTCAGATAGCTTATACCTAACTTTATATTTTGCTCAGGATCATATAGTGAATTGACCCCTTCGTATTCAAGGCTCATTTTTGGTGACAACCATTCCGCTGTATTGGGCATTACCTGCATAAGACCAATAGCCCCTTTGCTTGATATGGCGCGTTTATCAAAGTTACTTTCCGTCTTCATTATAGCGACTACCAGTTTCCAGTCATATCCATATTTTCGGCTTTCCTTCTGGACTATTTTAGCGAGATGTAACGTCTGTCTTTCTTCGAGATTTGGACAAAACGTGTTTATCGCTTTTGCTATCTGATTCATTTCGTTTTGCGGTTTTTGTGTTTTTTTCGTTTTTTTCTGGACATTCACTGGTTGCCGTTCAACGGTGACTGCATTGTTAGATATCTGCTGGTAAATAAAACCCGTCTCTAACGCAATGATTAAAGCGATGCACATAAATATCTGCGTTTTTGACACGACATTTAGTGCAAGCTTCTTTCCACATTTCCATACTATTCTTATTTGATACACCCCTTCCTTAAAAAAGATAGAAAACTTCCCAATATTCCTATTGAATCATCTATGTGTTTTAGAAACATGCAGGTAAGAGAAGCCTTCCATAGAAATACAACAATTATAAACAATGGAATATGGAAAAATGTTCCCTGAATATTATAGCAATATTTATGCCATATTTAAGGATAATGGGTGAAAACGTTGTGAAATATAGTCTGCGGTGGTTTTTTATGGTAGAATTATTTTATTGGGGAATGATATTATCTCGTTAGTGATCAAAATGCGACAATAAGATATGATTGGTGCGCTCCATATCTAACATACAAACACAACCAAAAAAGGAGTTACCACATACGCACCAACCAAACGACATAAGTGCCGTTACTATAATCTTATCACAGGGGTAAAAGAAACACAAGATGAATTTAAACTTTATCTCTCTCGGATTTAATCGAATGGAGTACTACCCCATATCTGCTAATATTCAAAAACTAGCGTTTTAACGTACTCCACAGAGTTGCAAGCTTATCCTGTGATTCTACGGCAGTTGCCTGTATACCCTTGCCGTCAATCATGAAGTATTCGACATTAAATGCGGTATTTGCCTCACCTTGAAGGGCAACAGTTCCCTCGCTAATCGGATTTGTGTTGTCATCCGCTTCGATTTTAAGGTCGTTATCCAGATATGCTTTTATCGCATTTTTAGTGATAGACAGTTTAACTGTGTACCACGTATCCGGATCAATCTTGCCAACCGGGGTTTGGAATACCGTAGAGAAAGCGCCAGATACACGCTTGTAGATATAAAAATTGTCCGTGTTATCCAGATCCTCGTAGAGATTTATTCTGTAGTTCGTTAATGTATCCACGTAGTGGAAACATACACCCCAGATGCGTCCAGCGTTTAGCTTACCTTTCACCTCAAAGGTGTAATCTGTCCATTTGTCTGAATCTTGCAGATTGAGCATTAAATCCTGATAACCTGTGGTCTTGCCTTCCAGCAATACACCCTTTATTATCCAGTCACCACCGACAGGCTTCCATACGTCTAAAGCCTTAGCATCTTTGAATTCTAACAGTAAAGCTTGAGTATTGAAACTCAGAAACAGGACACCGATTCCAAGTGCAAGAAGCAATATTACTTTTTTCATAAGTGTTACTCCTTATTTTAAGTGGTTTTCTCGCTAAGTTTGTTATGTTTATTTTAGGACACGCATCAGCGTGTAACAAAAATAGCGTAGCGGTACGCTGATGCGTGCCATTTAAACCATAAGGTATTTAGCGAGAAAACCATTAAGTGACAGGAAGTAAATTACGTAAACCTATTACCTGTCACTCGTCACTTATCATTTTTTATCACTTTGTAGATCAAGCCATGCAATCTCCTCCTGTGTTAGTTTAATATCTAATGCCTCAACATTAGCCTTGAATTTATCTTGGTTTTTCAACACCTTTGACGCTTCCATATTTCATAAAGTTTACTCCGTTTAATTATAATAAAGCCTGTATTTTTCCATCGCCTGACACATTGCCTCGATGTTTTCAAGAGGTACGTCTGGAGCGAACTCCGCTGTCAGCATTAATCCACCTTCTTTTGAACCGAGTTTGGCTACTGCTTCTTTAACATGCTCGTTAATGTCACCGGGTTTACAGAATGGGAACATTTGGCGATCAAGGTCAAGATTAACGCAGACTTTGCCTTTGCAATATTCCACAAGTCCATCAAGAGTATTTGCCCTTATCTGTGGGTTTATTACCGTCATACCACATTCAACTAAATCCGGAATAATTTCAAGTATATGCCCATCTGAATGTAGGTATACGTGTGATCCTGCCTCATGACATGCACCAAAAATCTTTGCGAAACATGGTTTAAGGTACTTTCTCCAGAGCTTTGGACTCATCGGCAGGCTGTTCTGATTACCAAGATCGTCACCGAATCCAACCATTTTTGGTTTTCCTACAAGTATTTTCTCAACTTCATTCATGTTATAGTTAAGCACCATATCAATGAGCTTCTGAAGTTGCGGAGGTTCTTCCATCAGGTCAATCATAAAGTTTTCAAACCCTCGTAGATAATAAAGGCGCATATACATGAATCCATGCGGTAATCCGCCAGACGTTGGAGGAACGAAAGTATCGAACTTTGACCAGTCATCAAGAGGATGCTCTACAACCAAAGCCTCCATCCCTCCACGGATATTCTTCCATACACATCCCCAGTTATCAACGTGATCACCTTCGGCGTAAGTGCCTCCAAAACCGTCAAAATTTCGATTCGAATCTTTTTTTTGGTCTCCAAATATAATTGGATGCTTGAGAACCAGATCTTCAAGTTCTTCCCGATATTTGCTCCACGTCGCTGGTAATAGGCTAACACTGCAGACGATGTATTCCGGGTTACGGAACTCTATTGTTCGATAGTAATTTTCTTCGTGAGTCATTTTCTTATGCCTTTCGTTATGTTCTTCATATTGACATAAAATATATTAATACAGAAAATTTTGTAACGTATAAAATTATACTCTAAAACGAATGATCAGGCAATATTAAGGATTAATTGTTTAATACTGAGCAAGTTTCAGTATACCAAAGATACTCCTTTAAACGAAAACTTTATGATTGCCAGCCTACTTTTATATGGCATATTTTGTGATCTTCTGTCATAATATTTACTGAATAAGTTTATTGGTGGAAATTCGTCCTGACATCAAGAAGATTCTTCGCAGTTGCTCAGAATAACAATTGTGGAAAATATTTTGTCAAGATAGTATAACGCTGACAATAGGAGACTTTAATGGGAAACGAAAAAGTTTATCATGAAACCTATCGTCCACAATTTCATTTCACAGCTAAAAAGAACTGGCTAAACGATCCAAACGGGCTGATGTATTACAAAGGTGAATATCACCTGTTTTTTCAGCATAATCCTACCGGGATTGACTGGGGTAATATGACGTGGGGTCATGCAGTAAGTCCAGATATGATTTATTGGAAGCAACTGGATAACGCTATTGAACCAGACGAACTGGGAACCATATTTTCTGGCTCCGGTGTCGTAGACTGGAACAACACTACTGGTTTTAAGGCTGGTGACGAAGCTGTGATGGTGTGCATATACACATCCGCAGGTGACTGCGTTACACCAAAAGTGCCTTTTACGCAGAGCATCGCTTACAGTAACGACATGGGTAAAACATGGACGAAGTATGCGAATAATCCTGTGCTTGGGAATATTATTGGGAGTAACCGAGACCCCAAGGTTATCTGGCACGTTCCTACTGAGAAGTGGATCATGGCTCTTTTCCTCGATGGTAACGATTACGCATTATTTTCGTCACCCAATCTCAGGGAATGGACGAGGATATGTGACATACATCTACCTAACGCTGGAGAATGTCCAGACATATTTGAATTACCCGTTGATGGTGATCCAGAGAACACAAAATGGGTGTTCTGGGGAGGTAACGGCAACTACTACGTGGGAACATTCGACGGACGGAAGTTTACCCCTGAAAGCGAAGTGCTAAGGACAGAATTTGGAGCCAATTGCTATGCGGCGCAGACGTGGAGCGATATACCAAAATATGATAGCAGAAGGATTCAGATCGCATGGATGAGTGGGGGTAAATATCCCGATATGCCGTTTAATCAGCAGATGTGCTTTCCATGTAAACTGATGTTGAAAACTACACCTGAAGGTATAAGGTTATTCCGCCAACCAGTAAGAGAGATTGAAAACCTGCACCAGAAAGAGCATCACTGGAATAACGAAACAATAAAATCCGAAGAAAACCTGCTTTCAGGTGATTTATTTGGCATCAGAGCAGAATTTGAGCTAGGCAAAGCAACTGAGTTTGGTTTTGTTGTGCGTGGTGAAAAGGTGCAGTATAAAGTAGCGGACAATCAGCTTTCATGTCTCGGAAGATCAGCTACATTGAAACCAATTGGCGACAAGATAAGATTACAGATTCTTGTGGATCGCACTTCAATTGAAGTTTTCGGCAACGATGGTCGAATATCTTTGAGTTCGTGTTTTCTGCCGAATCTGGATAATACAGGTCTTAGTGTTTATAGTGACGGTGGAGATGTGAAGATTGATTCTATGGATATTTTTGAACTGCGTTCAGCTTGGGATTGATATAAATCTGCTTGACAAACAATGATTTTATAGCCAAGAGGCTTTGGATATTTTTGTCCTTTCCAAAGCCCTTCTTCATTCCCATTTGTTAATGACTTATGTTTTGTCATTTCTGCGAAGGCAGGAATCAAGAAAAATTTCATCAAAATACGAGTTTTTCACTTATAGAACGCGGATGACGCGGATTTTTATTTTTTATCCGCGAAAATCCGTTAAATCAGCGTTAATCCGCGTTCTATTCCTTTTAACTGAAAAACTCGTAACTTTAAACCTAAAATTCAGGAGGTATAAACATCATGGACTTTACATTATATCTGGTTCTTGCTTGTCTTTCAGGTATTGCAGACGAAATGAACGTTCCGTTTTTGGAAACAGCAGAAAGAGTTGTTGCTGTAAAAGGCGGTGGATATTTCCCTGTATTAATTAAACTTAATGATGGTACGCTTGGCGCTGTAGTGCGTGGCGGCGCACCGCACATTGGACTCAAAGGTCGGTTGGATTGGATACATTCAGAGGATGGTGGCAGAACGTGGTCTAAGCCTTCGGTCATAGTTGACAGCGAATTCGACGACAGGAATCCTGCGCTTGGTCAAATGGCAGATGGCACAATAGTCATGGCTTACGCAGAGGCAAGCAAATACAATGACAAAGGGGAATATGATATAAGCATAGGGGCATTTACCTTGTTTTACGTCATTTCTAACGATAATGGCAAAACGTGGTCAAAGAAAATCCCATTTCCAAGTATTCCTATTAAGGATGGATCGCCTTTCGGAAGGATTATCCTTCTGCCAGATGGTACGGCACTCATGCCCGTCTATGGTGGTTACAACAGCAGTTACAAAGGCACAGTGAAAATTCCAGAGAATACAAAAATCATATCCGGGCTTTTGCGATCAACCGATAACGGCAGGATGTGGGGAGATTTTTCTATCATTTCAGCAACTAATCACAACGAGACATCATTAGCATATTTACCAAATGGCAGACTTATAGCCATGATGCGTACCGAAAGTGATGCCCGTCTTGAGCAGTCTGAATCTGCTGATAAAGGTTATACGTGGAGTGAACCAAAGCCTGTAACGCTACCAAGCCAGCATCCTGCGGATTTGTACCTGTTGCATGATAACCGTCTGCTTCTCGTCCATGGGAACCGCATAAAACCTTATGGTGTCGGTGCGATGATAAGTAAAGATATGGGCAAGACGTGGGAAAGCGATAAACGTATAATGGCGGCATGGACTTCGCTCAACACGGATTGCGGATACCCAAGTGTTGTGTTGCTTGACGATGGCACGGTCGTGATAATATATTACTCCGTAGGCACAAGTGATATTTCCAGCGAAGAAATGGCGATAGTAGTAAGAGATAAAGCAGAGAACTTGCTCAGCGATCAAACTGAATGGACACGAGTTGGTTCATTAGGTGAAACACCCAGGCGCATTAATGAAGAATATCCCTTATCCGATCAGGTAAACAGAGGTGACTGGGTGAAATATGAACCGATGAGCGATGAATTCGATGGGGATGATCTGGACACGAATAAATGGGTAAGGAATATGTACTGGTGGAAAGGTCGTCAACCCGCATTATTCATGGAAAAGAACGTGACCGTCAGCGATGGCAAACTGCACCTAACTATGTGCAAAGAGCAAATCCCCGAAGAGTTTACTCAATACGGCTATCACGATTACTCGTCTGCCGCATTGTATACCAAAGATCGCACCTGCTACGGTTACTTTGAGGTTAAAGCAAAACCAATGAACTCAGCAGGCTCAAGTTCATTCTGGTTTCAGCAGGACGACAAAGCGGGTTATAGCACCGAGATTGACGTCTTTGAAATCGGTGGTAAAGCTAGGGATTACGAACATAAATATAACATGAATCTCCATATACAGCGTATCGCCAACGAGGATAAGCGCATGTCGTTCGGAGGGGTTTGGGTCGCTTCATGGCGTTTTGCTGACGACTACCACGTATATGGGTTTGAATGGGATAAAGATGATCTAAAGTATTACGTGGATGGTGTATTGGTACGCAAAATCAAGAATACATACTGTCATCAGGGGTTGTATCTTATATTTGATAGTGAAACAATGCCCGAATGGTTCGGTATGCCTGATGATTCGGATTTACCTTCGACTTTCAGCATCGAATACGTTCGTGCATGGAAAAAGAAATGATATTTTCATTAAAGTGTCACGGATACAAATTCATTGCATACAGCCAATAATCAGGGAGCAGAATCAAATTGGGGTAGCTGTTGATCAATTTCAGATCATTTTTGATGGGAAAGTTGGAGGAGAACTGAAGATCAACGACAAAGCATTTTATCTCAGCAAAGAGATTAAAGCATATTAAATACCAATAATTAATACGAGTTTTTCAGTTACACGGACGTAGGATGGGTTTATTTAGTGGAAGATAGATTATATGCAATTATTCTGCCTTATAACGAGATAATCTGCATTTCAGAAGCTTAAACCCATCCTACAATAATCATCTGCGTTCCATTTCCTAAAGTTTAAAAGGGTTTCTTAAAGTTGCTAAAAAAATGAAAGGGTATAACGCATGCTTACTGAAAGAGAGAGATTCTTTAAGGAAACGAGTCTGGATGGTGACCCAGAAGTTCGTTCACACATTCATATATGGTACCAGGTATGGCAGGAATATGAAAATCAACTCAAATGGATAGAGAACTTCTCACCTTACGTTTCAATCAGCGTAGACCGCACCCCAAGTCGTCCAGCAGGTAGCGAATGGATAGACTCCTGGAGATGTCATTGGTTTTATCCGTTAGAATCTCATGATGGCCAGTGTGATGGACACCCAATAGCTTCGTGGCTTGACCTTAAAAATTATACTCCCCCGGACCCTGATAAATATACTGACTGGAAACAGGCAAAGATAAACGTTGAAAACGCTAAACTTCAAGGGAGAGTCACTCACGGCGGAACGGATCACGGCTTTGTTTTCCTTAGACTCACGTATCTGCGTGGTTTCAATAACCTGATGCTAGACATTGCTGAAGGAAGTCCAGAACTCAACGAGCTTATAGGTATTGTAGAAAATTATTGGTTTGGTGTCATAAAACGCTGGGTTGATCTTGGCGTAGACAGCATCGGATTTGGAGACGACCTTGGATTGCAAACGTCATTACCGATCAGTCCTACTGCATGGAGAAAATACATAAAACCCTCATACCAGCGCATACTTTCCTATTGCCGCGCTCATGGAACTCATACGTCCCTCCATTCTGATGGTTACATAGTGGATATTATACCTGACCTTATAGAGTGCGGTGTATCAAGGCTTAATCCTCAAGACCTTGTGAATGGTCTGGATAATCTTGAAAAATTGGCTAAAGGGAAGGTCTATATTCATCTCGACATTGATCGGCAAAACTTAATGGTATTTGGCAAGCCAGAGGAGATTGATGCACATATATTCAACTGCATTAAGACTTTGGGATCGCCAAAAGGTGGATTAAACTTCATCTGGTATGCTTTCCCCCCTACACCACCAGAAAACATAAAAGCCGCCGCCATCGCAATGGATAAATGCGCAACTTACTGGAAAAAGTAAGGTTTGGAAAATGCCTATGAATATTGAATTTCTGGCATTTTACACAAAACTATTGACAGATCTCAAGATAAGAAGAGAATTATCTTCCAATATTCTCCAGTATCGTCTTCACAATTCGCTGTTTCTTGGTGATGTTCTCCTCTGGGTCCTGATCGGTGAGTTTGATCTGGTTCAGGATAAATCCACCCTTGCCATCAGGATAACGCACTAATCCGCCAACGTTGACTAAAGGAAACACTTTTTTATACCATTCAGGTAACTCACGGATTATCTGAACGTTGTCAATGCCGACCAACGGTAAATTCTGATGTTTGCGTATACTGCGTACGATCAGCGACAAGTCCTTTTCAGCAAGCATCCCGCCAAGACTTGCCTCCGCAGGCGCCAGTGCATCCGGCAATTCCAACGTTGCGGCAGGTTTTCCATCAAGCTGTATCTCCATGTCTTTGATCGTGTCGTAATAGGCATTGTTCCAGATTTTCACCGTCTTGATCCTGCATGGCACAGGTAAGCCAAAGACAAACGGTGGAGAGCCTTC
>Ga0315274_10004088_pt1 | contig 21546 bp, 15 predicted proteins | sample YL17G02_20_MG_FD_203700 | JGI IMG/M metagenome (GOLD analysis project Ga0315274, IMG submission 203700) | Sediment microbial communities from Yellowstone Lake, YNP, Wyoming, USA - YL17G02_20 | ecosystem: Environmental > Aquatic > Freshwater > Lake > Sediment | place: USA: Wyoming | collected...
CACGCACTAAATACAACTCTCATCGCCGCCATACTCCGGCGCCTAAAAACGTCAGGTGCTCTTTTTTGCGCCCTGTTGTTCTGCGTGCATCCAGTGAGTACCGAGGCCGTAGCCTGGATCGTCCAATTTAAAACTCTAGCCAGCACGACTTTTTGCCTTGGTTCTTGGCTGGCTTTTTTGGCCTATTTAGAAAGAACACCGCACGCGCATCATGACAAAGAACAAAAGAAGTGTAGTGTCGAAGTCACGGCGTCTCATGCCCGCATCTATTTACCCTATGCTCTTTCTCTTTTACTTTTCGTCGCGGCTTTACTAACGAAATCTGCCGTCATATTTTCGCCGATCATTCTCACCACTGCAGCGTTCGTTACTCTTCACAGCTGGCGAAGAACCACTTTTACCGTAGCTCCATTTTTTGCCGCTGCAATGATCAGCGGTATCGCCGCGGCCTCCTGGTATGCACCGGACGCTGCCTTACCCCTCGGTGAAACACTGGATCTAGGACCCTTGTATCTGCGTCTAGCTCGCGCCGGCTGGAACTTCTGGTTCTATCTAAAGCAAGCATTGTGGCCGTCAGAGATCGCGTTTATCTATCCGAAACTAGACTTGGGTAGCGCCAGCCCCTGGACTTATTTACCAAGCCTAGCAGCGGTCGCGTTACCCCTAGTCGCCTGGTGGGGACGCCGCCGCTGGGGCTGGGCTGTGCCAGCGGCTGTGTGTTACTACGGCCTCGCTTTAGCGCCTGTGATTGGAATTTACGGCATTTACTTCATGCGCTTTGCTGACGTTGCCGACCACTGGCAATACATGGCGATCATTGCGCCGATTTATCTCGTCGTTCAGCTAGGTATGAAGCTGCCCGTACCAAACTCAGTGAAGCTTATGGCTGTGTGTGCGCTTAGCGGATTTTTCGCCCATAAAACACAGCAACAAGCTGCCGTGTACCAGAGTGAAAAAACAATTTGGTCGGACACCCTCCAGCGCAACCCCAAGTCTTGGTTAGCGCATAATAATCTCGGTAAAATCTTGCTGGCCGAACAAAATTTCTCCGAGGCCGAAATTCACTTTCAGTCTGCTCTTAAACTAAAGCCTGATTTCCGCGATGCTTTCAATAATCTTGGAGCCTCCTACATAGAACAAAATATTCTTGATGAGGCTCTACGGACACTGCAGCATACCGTCAAACTTTGGCCCGAATATGCTGCCGCGAGATCTAATTTAGGCGTCGCATTAACGCGACTCGGCCGCTTGGGTGAAGCAGCCGTACACTTGCGACGTGCCTCTGAACTGGCGCCAGAAGATGCGAGTTATCATAAAAACTTGGGCTACACGCAGCAAAGACTGCGGCAGCTGGATGCGTCCATAGCATCGTACAGGCGAGCCGTCTCGCTATCCCCTCGCCCAGATTATTACAGCGACCTTGGTCAGATACTACGCGAAGCAGGCTATCTCGATGATGCGGTCGCGGCCCTGCAGCAAGCACTACGTCTGCAACCTAATCACGGACTAGCGATGGCCAATATCGGCTTTATTGCAATAGCACGCGGGGACTTAAAATCAGCGCTGCGCTGGCTCGAGCAAGCGACCGTGGCAAGCCCCGACAGTGCGATGATTCACCTAGCCTTTGCCAGCTGCCTGCTACAGGCAGGGGACCACGCTGAGGCCGCCAAGCAACTGTCAGCCGCCCTGGCGATTGACCCAGCGACTCCTGGCGCGGCTGATTTGATGACTAAGTTGCGGATACTTTCGAATCAATGACAGATCGAACAGGCAAACACCTCATTTAAACTGCGGCTGCAAACCCTGCCAGCAGTCTAGATAATCTCGTTGCAAAACTGGCGTATTCAGCGCCCATGCGGTTGGCCGATACACATAAGCCGTCTCAAACATGAACGCTAACGTATCACCTTGATAGACCGGCTTCAGCTGCGCTTCACTCGCCGAGGCGAAGGCTGCCGCCTCTGGCCCATGTGCGCTCATACAATTGTGTAAACTGCCACCACCAGGCGTGAAGCCACCGGCAGGCTTAGCATCGTAAACGCCATGCACAAGCCCCATATACTCGCTCATAATGTTGCGATGAAAATAGGGCGGCCTAAACGTATCTTCCGCCACTATCCAGCGGGGCGGAAAGATGACGAAGTCCACATTTGCTGTACCCGGCTTGCCGGAAGGCGCCGTCAGCACAGTAAATATGGATGGATCTGGATGATCAAAACTAACGGTATTAATGGTATTAAAGCGCCGCAGGTCATATTTGTACGGCGCATAGTTTCCGTGCCATGCCACGACGTCAAACGGCGATTGCGGTAGTGTCGTACGCCAGAGATTACCGGTAAATTTACAGACCAATTCAACAGGCTGCTTGGCCTCGTCGCCGCGCGCATACCAAGCAACTGGGGTTAAGAAATCGCGACTGCTCGCTAAACCGTTAGCACCGATGGGCCCACGATGCGGTAGCTGGAAATGATCGCCGTAATTCTCGCAGATATAACCGCGAGCAGTTGGGCCAGCAAGACGCACTTGAAACTTGATGCCGCGAGGAATCACCGCAATCTCTTGCGGCTCGACACTCAAACAGCCCAGCTCAGTAACCAGCAAAAGCGCACCTAGTTGGGGCACGATGAGTAGTTCGCCATCAGCGTTGTAGAACACTCGATCGGTCATCGACTTATTAGCAACGAAAAGATGGACAGCTGAGCCTGAACGAGCTGCCGCATCGCCATTGCCGCAAACCGTCACGATCCCATCGACGAAATCTGTCGGAACGCTGGGCAAGGGCAGTGGATCCCACCGCAGTTGATCCGGAGGCGGTGGCACCTCAGTAAACGGCCCGCTACGGAACGTTGCATGCGTCAGTGGCATGAACGAGCTGTGCCGCACGCTTGGCAGCACGCGATACATCCAGGTGCGTAGATTCTCTGCATTTGGCGCGGTGAAAGCCGACCCATTAATCTGCTCGGCATATAAGCCGCGCGCGGCCCGCTGCGGACTATTGCGCCCAACAGGCAGGGTCCCGGACTCCGCTTCGCTTTCAAAATAATTACCGAACCCACTTTGGTAGCGCCACTCGCTCACGACTGTTTCCTCGATAATGGCTCGCCATAAATAGCGATAAATCGATGCGATGTTAGCCGAATGAGAATGAATTGTATAGGACTGCAGAAGGCCGACTGATTGCCGCCAAAAACAACTTAAACAACTGTAATTATTTAAATATTAAGCTCATCATACAGTCAGCCCAGACAACTCTCCAGCTCCACCAAGTAGCTTTTCCATTGCAGCCAGTCCGCGCCAGAGAGTTAATAACCGCAATACATACTTGGAGTTTCTTTAATGCGAAAAGCAAATGACACAGCCGTCTTGACTCTGATCGTCATGTTATCCAGCTGCACGCTAACACAAAGCCCCTCCGCCACCACTTCGGTGCCAACCCCAGCGACCACCGTCGCTGCTGTGCCCGCTGATGGCACCTTCCCGACGAGCGTGGAAGGCCTTCCAGAAGCAAAGCCGATGGAGACCGTAGAATTAAGCGACGGAGCCAAATACATAGTCACAGCTAGACCAGTGAAACAAAGAGTTGGTGGTCAGTGGGTCCGCAGGCTCGCATACAACGGCACTGTCCCCGGCCCCATCATCAAGGTCAAACAAGGCGCCACCATTTTCCTCACTTTGAAGAACGAGACGGAAATCCCGACCACCCTGCATCCGCACGGCCTGCGACTGGACTACCATAACGATGGCGTCGTCGGAATCAGTCAGAAGGCAGCGATTGCCCCAGGTGGATCCTATGACTACACCCTCAAGTTTCCCGATGCAGGCATGTACTGGTATCACCCGCATGTGCGCGAAGATTATAGCCAGGCGCTAGGCATGTACGGCAACTTCTGGGTCGTCCCCAAAGACCCCAACTTCTATAATCCGGTCAACCGCGAAGTTGCACTAATCTTAGACGACGCCAGCGGCAAAGATGCCGCGCCATTTTACCGCGACCGGGTGACCCACACACTGATGGGACGGTATGGCGATGTTATGTTGATCAATGGCCAAGATCACTTTGTCCTCCAGGCGCAGGCCGATGAAGTCCTCCGCTTCTTCCTAACTAACTCAGCAAGTACCAGGACAATTAAGTTCGCTTTGCCTGGAGCACGCATGAAACTTGTGGGCAGCGACGGCGGCCTTTATGAACACGAGCAGTGGACCGACGCTGTAACGATCTCTCCGTCCGAGCGCTATATCGTCGAGGCACGATATGCCAAGCCCGGGACCTACGAAATCGGCAATAATAAGCCTGATGGCAGCGTTAAACTAGGGACTATCGAAGTTAGCAATGGGCCAGCACCTAAACTCATCGCCGATTTCGATAAGCTGAGAAACCCGGGACTCTCGATCACAGATTTGAAAGTCGTGAAGCAAAAACTGAACGGACCCGTCAATAAACAACTAACTATCACTCTAGTTATCGACCACAGCAAGCTTTCCATGCCCCACAAAGAGTCTGGACACGACATGCACCACATGCGTCACGGGCAGGACGCGGCTAAACCACAAGGACCTAAGCCTCGCGCTATCGAATGGACTGACGAAATGGCCGCTATGAACAGCAAGAGTGACAATACCAACTTAGTCTGGAAGCTAATCGATGCGAAGACTAAGGCAGAAAACATGCACATCAAGTGGCAATTCAAGCGCGGTGATTTCGTCAAAATTCGCATCTACAACGACCCTAAATCGGTGCATCCAATGCAGCACCCCATTCACTTTCACGGTCAGCGCTTTGTCATTGCTAGCCTAAACGGCCAAGCAAATTTCAACTTGGTGTGGAAAGACTCCGCGCTCATCGCACCCGGGGAAACCATGGACATCGTCCTTGAGGCGGCGAATCCAGGCCAATGGATGGCTCATTGCCACATCGCCGAGCACCTGCATGCTGGCATGATGCTTAGCTTCAACGTATCCGAGTGACCTTAACAGCACGAAATTAAATGCAATTTCAACAGCGATAGGCGATGATCGACGAATCCACGCCCAACTGAGTGAGTGCCATGAAACAGCTGAGCAATATTGTTGCCATCATCCTCGGAGCCATCATCGCCCTTGCCATTGGCCTTCGCATTGCTCTTGGTTTCGTTATCAGCTCAGATAGTTTTCGTGGCTATTTTAACGACTATGTAGAACGCTCGCTGCACAGCGTACTGCCTACCCTGATGAGCGAAATCAAAGACATTGAACTGAGTGGCGTGGCCAATCTTCTGCTCCAGGACGTTACTATCCGCAATAGCCGTAAGATCTCTGCCACCCTAAATTTAAAGCGTATATTAATCACCCCTGAACTCAGCACGCTATTCATTGGAGAATCCTGGCACTTCGACATTGAGGCCATGTTTGGTGATTATGGCCGGCTGACGATCCATGGCTCTGCGCCCAAATGGATCTTGCGCACCCCAGAAGCCGGAAGGACCTATATCGGTGCCTTAAGACTCGAAGGCACAGCAGTGGACATTGATGCCGTTGCCATTAGCAACATCATCTTCTCGGACAAGGCCGCTCCAAGCTTCTATCTGAGTCGGGGCCTATTAGGCGGTGATGTCCATTTTAGTAAGCCACTGCGCGCGGCAGAAGCAGCTGGACGGAGAAATGGACGATTCAATGGGGCTCTACGGGATGCCGTATGGATGCTCGCTGACGAAAATAATAGACCACTGCTGATTCCTAAGACCCAGCTTAATCTCGAGATGATTGACAAATCGACGTTCATCCGGAGTCCGCTCACCCTTGAAGCTCACACAGGCCTGGCAAATATCACCGGTAGTGTACTTCTACCTCGCCAAGCCAGCGATGAGGCCGCATGGAACCTCATTGTTAATGTCGACAACGACTCAGGCCTAAGCAAATCTCTGGCAAAACTATTTAAATGCCGAGAGGCCGTGACCGTGTCGCATTACGCAGTCAAAGGCCCCGTTACCGGCGCCTCGTGCACGCCTTAAAGAGGCCATTACTTTCCAAAACCGCCCGCAACAGATCGACTTAAATCTACACTAGCGGCGGATTAAGCTGAAGAAATTGCGCCTGATGCCAATAGGGATACGGCTTCGGCAGTGCGCTCGCAGCATCTAAGCTTGCAACCTGAGCCGGCGTTAACTGCCAGCCAACTGCGCCAAGATTTTGCCGTAGCTGCTCTTCGTTGCGCGCGCCAATAATCACATTAGCCACGGTCGGACGACTCAGCACCCAATTGATGGCGACTTGTGGCACTGTCTTTCCAGTTTCCTTTGCCACCACATCCAATGCTGCGATGACTTTATACAAGTAGTCATCTGAAATGTGAGGACCGGCGTCATTGGAGGCCTTACTTTGCAGTCGACTAACAGTAGGAAGAGCTTGGCCAGGACGAATCTTACCAGTCAGGCGGCCCCAGCCCAGCGGACTCCACACCACCGTGCCCACTCCTTGGTCTACGGCGAGTGGCATCAACTCACTCTCGAAGTCACGCCCAACTAGAGAGTAATAGGCTTGGTGCGCAACATATCGCGAAATCCCAAGCCGCTCTGACGCAGCGAGCGACTTCATGAGATGCCAGCCGGAGAAATTGGAACAACCGATGTAGCGGACCTTACCGGCGCGAACAAAGCCTTCCAAGGTTGCAAGGGTCTCTTCTACCGGTGTCGTCGCATCAAATCCGTGCAGTTGGTAAAGGTCGATATAATCGGTACCCAGGCGACGCAGGCTGGCTTCAATTGTCTTAGTCAAATGGTAACGAGACGACCCAACGTCATTCGCGCCAGGACCGACGGGGAACGTACCCTTAGTGGAGACGATCACAGAGTCCCGGCGGCCTTTAATAGCCTGTCCCAAGATCTCTTCCGCCGCACCGTTCGAATACATGTCGGCGGAATCAAACATATTCGCGCCGAACTCAAGACAAATATCTACTAAACGCCTGGCCTCGCTGACATCGGTGGAACCCCACGCCTTGAATAAGTCACCTTTGCCGCCGAAGGTTGCAGTGCCCAAGCTGATTGCCGGAACCTTAAACCCAGATGCACCTAGACGACGAAATTCCATGAGCTAATCCACCGATTAAAAGGCCAAAGTCCTAATTAAAGAGTCGTCACATACGCTTCAAGAGCATCGATCTCTTCAGCAGTGAGATTGAGTCCAAGTAGACCGTTGATCCGGGTGATAGCACCTTTGAGATTATCGACCGAGCCATCATGGAAGAAGACGACGTTATCAAAAGCGTTTGTTAAAGCCGGAGCCTTAAACTGTCCAACTTCACGCACGGGACGTGGCCGGTAGTCGAGAATTGCTTGAATCGGATCGTCGCCACCAAGAGCCCGGTCGCCGATGAGTGCTTCCGCAATCTCTTTCGATTTAGCATCAGCCAAGCCAATCAGAGTGTTGGAAAAACGGCCTGCCGCCACACCGTGATTAGGGTTTGCCGTACCGATATTATAGAGACGTGGCGTTCCATCAGCCTTCACACCGCTGGTGTATGCGGTACCGCGGTGACAGCTGGCACAATTGTTCTGAAACAGTTCTTCGCCACGTTTTGCCAATACAGCATCTACCCGCGGGCTTTGCAGCTTTGGAATCCCGTGATCGAGATACTGAGCCATCGCGTCTAGATCAGACTTTTCCAGCTTGCCACCTAGGCGCTCAGGGACGATCGTTTCGACAAACTCGTGGCTATTTGTATGAGTTGCACTCGAGTGGAGCCAGCCGCGATCAGCAACGCCACCTCTGAGCGATATCGTCCGGCGCGGACCTTCCATAGTGACCCAGCTGGTGCCATCGTTGCCGCCGTCCGGATGGCATGATGCACATGCTCCAAGACGATTCATCGACACTGGATATTTATCTGGATTGGCTGAAGCGAACAGAGTCTTGCCGCGGCGCATTTCAGGGCTGAGCGGATCCGTGGACCTAAGCTTGAGGCGTGCAGTTTCCTGCAGAGCTGGCTTAACTGCCACCTTTTCGATGTTACGAATCAGGGGGAAGCCAACGACTCCACCAAGCTGCACTAGGGCCTTGGTCGTGGGGAAGTAGCGATAAGGAATCTGATAAGGCGCCGTCAGACGACTTGGCTCCTCTGGGGCATAAGCAGAGGCATCGATCTCAGAGATAAAATCAGAATTCTCATAGGAGACGTAAATCTTCTTACCATCAGGCGAGACGGTCATGCCCTTTGGGTTGGACCCCGACAGTTGAAAATGCAACTGACTGGCAGGATTGATCGTGGTGGCATCATAGATCGCAATCTCGTCAGAAACATGGCTCAGCATTAAGGCAAACCGGCCACCTTTGGTGAAGCGAATGGTATTAACCAAACCCAGCCCTGTTAATCCCGCATGCGGGACGCCGTAGGCTAGAAATGGATTGGTTTGCTCCTTGCCGTTACTTTGCAAAGCACGGTCGATAAATTCGATCTCGAGCGGATGACGCATGCAGTAAACAATATTTTTCAGAGACGGTATCGCCATCTCGACATCACGCGTATAGATGCTGTTCAACTCAGATTTCTTGCTGGCATCGAGAGGAAAGATAAGAGGAGCGCTAAGCTGAGCGGGCTGAAGTCCACCAAATCTCGTGAGCGACTTGTCGGCATTTTGGCCGCGCTCCAGTACCACTAAAGCACCAGTGATTCTTGTACCTGGCACCCAGGCAACTTGACCCGCTGGGTCGAGGAAGACGCCGGATAGTTGGCTTGCTGTTCCTTCCAAACTGAAATCGGTTGCCTTGAGTTTACCGTAGATTAATTTAGCCGGCGGATAGTTATTATAAAAATCAGCGAGGCACTGCATCCTTGGATTATCAGGATTGAAGTGGTCTTCAATCACAGCATCTTTTTCGGCCACAAATTTCGGCAGAGTCACGACGCTGATCCAAGCTTCGTTATGATTGATATCGCCACGGGGCAAAAAGTGGGCGATGTACAACTGAGACTCATCAAAGGTCATACTCATGCCTGTCGGCCGAGCACCGATCTTAAGAGTCTTTGATGAAGCAACTTGCGCCGCATCATTCAGCTTGATTTCAGAAAGTGTCCCCTCGACGTAGCTGCTGACGTAGATAGTCGGCGACTTTTGTGAAACGAGTACATAACGGAGCTCACGACCGAACTCCTCGTTGTTACCAAGGACACTCAATACGGTCTTCGTGCGGCGATCGATCACCGTCAGCGAATTACCTTTCGCCGAGCTGACGACGATCCAGTCACGGGCCTTTTGTAAGGCTATACCAGCCGGCTGCGCGCCAACAGATAAGCGAGCAATCTCTTGTTTTCCTGGCAGCGCATAAGCCACTACTTCGTTCGTGTCCGAGCTCACTGCCCACAGCTCGTCGTTGGCTGGAGATACCAAGAGGTCAGTAGTCATCTGCCCTTCGCCAGAGCTCGGCTGCAGGGTGATGGTTCCGCGAAGGTGGGGTGCCAGAGACTTCTTCACGCTAAGGATCACGCGCTTCACACCGTAAGCGGCAATTCGCCCGACTTTTAGTGCGTAAGGTGCAGCCAAAGCCTGTTTATTGTATGCGTCCGTCGTCAGGTCCCAGATCTGACCTGCGCCACCGTCCTGATCAAAATTCAGAACGACCGCATCGACAGGATAGTCACGACGGTTTTCGATATAAACATCGACTTGTAGATATTCGACTGTGTCAGCTAACGCCTTTGCGCGAGCTGAGATATTCAATGCCGATCTAGCCGTAGCTTCGGCCTGAAGATTCTGCACCGTGCCTAGCCGAGGCTCGATGGAGCTCCTGTGCCCTTCGCTCCTGAGCATATCTACTTCAAGGTCAAAATACTGGCTCAGCACTTCGTCGGCATTCGCCTTCGCGCTAACTATAAGACTTACGAACAAACCGTAGGTCAAAAAGCGGCCCAGCCAGCTGATTGCGCACTTGAACATCGAATGCCTCCTGAGAGCAACTCTCACTGAAAATTTGCTGATCGGACTTTTATCGACGCAAGCCTATCAAAGCAAGACTTTAATCCTGGGCAATCTTAGGCTGTAGTTGACCTATGAACTCCGATGGGCTAAGTCGGCGTCCGGACTTTGTCCGGTGGGCAGACACACGCAAACCGCACGGCTGCCCCTTCACTCCCTGGGAGACAACACCTTGAAATTATTTACAGTCCTAACCGTCACCGTCACATTCGGCACCCTCGCACTGGCCTGCGGTCGCCCAAGTTCAATGTCGCAAGTCAAAGTAGCTGCAGCTTTTTCAACGACGTTCACCGGCAAATGCGCCAACTGCCACGGAGCCGCTGGCGAGGGAGACACGGGCCCAAGCCTAAAGGCTGTAGATTACGCAACTTTTAGCACTAAGGTACGCACAGGAGGACGCGGCATGCCGAAATTCGCCACCGATGTTTACCCTGATTCCGACGTGAAATCAGACTTCACGGCCCTTACCGGCAAGGCTGCTCAGTAAAAAACAAGGGACCCAACCGGGTCCCTTTTTTATTACAATGTTGCTTTTTATCTGCAAGCGTAGCCAGTTAGTCGAGGAACGACCTCTTCAAAGTCGCAGTCAACAGCACGCTCTTCACAACTTCCGCTTCTGGGCGAATCATTGGGTTACGCTTCGATTTAGCTTGAGCGGTAATGCCCAGCCAATCACTTAGCTTATAGCGGACTGCGGCCACGGCTTCGTAGTTCACCAGTTTGGATGTCTCTGGGGAGTTCGCGGGTTTTGGCGAATACATCAGGGGATACAAAGCTTCAACCGATGCTACGTAGTCTAGTTTCTTGTCGAGAAGAACGCCTTTGACTTCCACCGCAGCTTCAGCACCGAATGCATGTACGTCACCGACTTCGGTCAAAACCACTAAACCGTCTTTGCTCGTATTCGTGTAGTAGGCATCTTTCGACAGAGTTTGCACTGCCGCTGGACCGGTACGAACCTCTGCCCGAAACGCTTCGTGATCAAATGGGCTAACAAAAATACCAAAGGCTTCTTTGTATTCCTGCGGCGCGAAACCAGCTGCTAACTTGGTGCGGAATTTACCTGTCTCTGTCGACGATGTTCCATCGCGATTTTGACGCTCGTAGTTTACCGGCGAAGCACGCTCATCATAGGACTCAAATGCTGAAGTCGAAGCTTTGAAACGACCGTAAACGCCGAAGGGACTGGTGCTAGTAAAAAAGTAACGGTACATGCTGACGAAACGGACCGCATCGGTAGACTTAATCAAACGCGGCAATGCCGGCGTCCGCGAGAAGGATTCGTTCACTGTTAGGTTGTTACTAACGGACTGTTGATTACGACGGTAGTTGAGGTCACTGGACAGATCCAAGTTGTACAGCGTTGAAGTACCACTTTGCTGGCCGTTGACGTTTTGCTGATCAATAACGTTCGATCCACCGGTGACCGATTCCAAATCAGAAAAGCCGTCTTTGGCTGGCAATTTGTCGCTGGCCAACTCAACGCTTTTTGCTTCGGTCGTACCTGAGGTAGCCGGCTTCGCAACACCTTGCGCGAACGCTGATGCGCTCAACACCCAAGCTGAACAAACAGAAATAACACATGTTAAAAGCTTCATCGTTCATCTCCATTCTGCAATTAATTCAAGTCAACCTTAACCAGACTCATTAGCCGCGCGACTGGCGAGCCAAGAGATCGCGAATTTCGGCAAGTAACTCCTGATCTTTGGTCGGAGCTGGGGGTGGCGCAGCTTTGGCCGCTGCAGTTTCTTCGGCGGTGCGACGACGCGAGACCCAGCCGAGAAACTTCACCACAAAGAGGAATAGCGCCAAGGCGACAATAATAAAGTTAACGATGTCGCCAATGAACAGCCCGTAAGGGATTTCCTTGTTGCCAACGGCATATTTCCAGCCAAGGTAACTTTGCTCAGACGGAAAGAGCAGGCTGATAAGCGGCATAAGTATATTCTTCACCATGGAATCAACGATCTTGGCGAAGGCGGCACCGATGATGACACCGACCGCTAAATCAACGACGTTGCCTTTAAGAGCAAAATCGCGAAACTCTTTAACAAACGAACTTGCCTTGGTGACGCCCAAGCTGCCGACGCCTAAAATCTGATCCGTACCCAAATTCTTTGCCATACCCATGCCTCCTGAAGTCTAGGGATGACTCAGATAGCATCGGCACTATTGAATTTCAACGTACGATAAGGCGCAGCAAACTAACTCGGCGGTTCAATAGGCGTTGCGATTGATGAAACCTTTGAACACGGTCAAGAAAATGATCTTCACATCCAGTAACAGCGACCAATGCTGGATGTAGTAGAGATCGCATTCTATGCGTTTTTCGATGCTGGTATTACCGCGCCAGCCATTGACCTGAGCCCATCCAGTGATTCCGGCCTTGGTTTTATGGCGGAGATAGTAACCAGGTACTTTGCGACGAAATTGCTCTACAAATACAGGACGTTCTGGCCTCGGACCCACCAAACTCATCTCACCGCGCAAGACATTAAAGAACTGCGGCAGCTCGTCGAGGCTAGTACGCCGCAACCACTTGCCCACAGGAGTGGTACGGTCATCCCCGGCACTCGCCCATACAGCTCCTGACACCTGTTCTGCATCCACACGCATGGAGCGAAATTTGAGCATATAGAAGGTCTTACCGTCCACGCCCATACGCTCTTGACGATAAAGCACCGGCCCCTTGGAGGTCACGGCGACCACAATAGCGACGATGGCCAAAATCGGACTAAATAATGTGATCGCCACCAAGGCTCCCAGCAGGTCAACAGCACGCTTAATGAGGCTACCCGCACCGGCCAGCGGACTTTCATTAATGGTAACGACTGGCGTGCCGCTAATAATATCAACACCAGTAGAGAAACGACTGAACCTAGCCAAGTCGGGTAATAACCGCACATCTGGAACCTGATCGGCAACCTGCTCGAGTGCTTGATCAAGTAAACCGTAAGCACTGTGCGGCAGAGCAAAAACAACGGTCGCCGTCGGATGCTGCGAAAAGAAATCCGTCCAACTGATCGGCAATGATAGAATCTGCAATTGATTGTCGCGGCAGAGTTGAGCTCCTGCCTCCACGAGTTCTGCAGGCCCGGCCAGCATCACGCCAAGAATCTCACCGCGCGTTAAATCTCCAGTCCGAGTCATCTCAACAGCCTGACGCAGTCCATCACCGCTACCAATAATCAACGTCTGCCTTGGCGTGGCTGTTCGACGGTAGAGTCTTAATGCCTTTCGAATCCCGCTGCGGCCTGCCATGATAAACCAAGGATGCAACAACGCAAAAATCACCATCACGACACGCGAGTAACGATACTCCTCGTAGACATAGGTGAATGCGATGAAAGCAATCGTCGCTAGAAAACAACTTTGGACAACATCAAGCGCCTCCAAAAACGCCGACCTTGACCGTCGCGTACGACGGTAAAATCCCGACAATGCAAAAACCAAGAGCCAAATGACCGCCACAAAGGGCAGCAGCTTCATATAAAGAATCGGCTCGGGGATACCCTTAGTGATGGGGAGGAGCCCAGAAAAACGCAGCGTAAACGCAAGCACCCAGGCCAACATGACCATGATCACGTCGGATATGACTCGCAGCATTAATAAGAGGTCATTATCTCGACGGCTCACGAAGGACTCCCGGACATCAGCGCCGCGATCTCGCTACGCATGCGTTGTAAAAAATGATGGCGATTGTATCCAGCGGCGTATTCTACGAGAGCTGAGGTGGCGAATTGATCGCGCTTAAACGCAGCGATCATCGCCGCTAAAGATTCTGTGTTTGGATCTTCAAAGAAGGCGCCCGTGCAACCGGGAATCACGAAATCACGCGCTCCACCGGCAGCAAAAGCAATCACTGGCGTTCCCGCTGCCATTGCTTCGATCGCAATCATGCCGAAATCTTCAACCCCAGGAAATAGCAGAGCCTCTGCCTCAGCCATGAGGCGAGCTAAAACAGCATCACTTGGGTTGATGACGAATTCAACCTGACCCGCGGCCTGCGCCCGCAGCGCATTCTCCATCGGTCCAGACCCTGCAATAACTAAGCGCCGACCTAACTTCAGGCAAGCAGCGATAGCCAAGTCAAAGCGCTTATAAGACACCAAGGCTCCAGCTGCCAAAAAATAGTCGCCACGAACCGTGGAGGGGCGAAAGCTCTCGACCGCAATGGGTGGATGAACCACCCCGGCTTCGTGGCCATACAGACGCCGCACCCGATCACGGACAAAGGAAGAGTTGGCGATGAAGCGGTCTACCCTTGCGGCACTGCCAACATCCCAGCGGCGCAATCCGGGTGTCATGGCTCTGATGCCGGCAGCTGCTCCAGGGATATGTTTCACGCCGGCAATATACTCCGCTTGCTGATCCCAAATGTAACGCATCGGTGAATGGATATAGCAAAGATGCTTGGCATTGGGCCCTTTAATCGCACCTTTAGCCACGCACGAGGAGGTACTGATCAACAAGTCGTAGTCACGAAGTGGCAGACTCTCTATGGCCCGCGGGAGCAACGGGAGCATAAGCTTTCTGAGTCGCCGGACACTATTTAGCACAGGCGGCACCACTACTCGCCGCTCTGTGATTGTAGGCGGCATCATCGCCCGGTCGTAAAACAAGGTAAAGATTGGCGCCTCTGGGTAAAGTTCGAGCAAAGCCGCAAGGACTTTCTCCCCACCACGGTAGGTCACCAGCCAATCATGAACAAAAGCAACCCGCATAAAATACCATCGCCAATTATCGTCAATGTAGCCCCATTAAAGCGCACCCAGGCTGCCGCCGGCAAAGCTTTTTTCGTCGACTTTTGCTCCTCAGACACTCACCCCTGACAGGGGAGATGTAGCGGCAATATTTGCACGGCAATTGTCGGATTTGGTAAGATAAAGGTACACGGTGCACCAACCTTCTCTCGCTGCTGGCAGCACAGCCGGCTATGCCCCCCATTTCCCGTCTCAATCTCATCATCCCTATCTACTCCACCGCCCAAACCCGACCGGAGGACGCCCCTTCCATGCGCACATTAGGTCCGAATGGCTTTGGCAACAAATCTACTGAGCAATCTTTCCTGCTCGACGAGCGACCAAGTGGGATAGCCGATCACTGGCGCCAGTACTTCCCGGAAGTCATTGGCCATGCCAAGTCCATGATGACGGTGCTCGAAACGGTCGCCAAAGTTGCGCGTTCGGATAGTTCCGTGCTCATTTTGGGCGAAAGCGGCACAGGCAAAGAACTCATAGCCGCCGCTTTGCACCGCTTGTCCAATCGCTCTGTGCGGCCATATGTGCCACTTAATTGCAGTGCCATTCCTGACACACTCCTCGAGAGCGAACTATTCGGTCACGAAAAAGGCGCCTTCACCGGTGCCGACAAGCGCGTGATCGGGAAGTTTCAATTCGCTGAGGGCGGAACCATTTTTCTTGATGAAATTGGTGACATGCCGCCCCTACTGCAGGCCAAGCTCCTGCGAGTGCTCCAAGACAAGAAGTTTGCTTCCTTAGGAAGTAACATCATGCACGAGGTAAATGTTCGCGTCATCGCCGCCACGAACATGAACCTTGAACAGGCCATGAAACGAGGCACCTTCCGTCAAGATCTTTATTACCGGCTTAATGTCCTGCCGATTTATTTACCAGCATTGCGCGAGCGTAAAGAGGATGTACCACACTTACTCGCTCATTTTATCGAGAGTGCTAATCGAGTCCACTGTTTGTCCAAGCCGGGTTACCTCAGTGATTCACTAATTGAAGTGCTGTCTGGTTACTCTTGGCCAGGTAATGTTAGGCAGCTGCAGAATCTTGTCGAGCGCCTCATCGTTATGAAAGGCGGCGGCCTCATCGATGTCGATGACCTGCCGAACGAGATCCTGTTTGCGCCTGAACACCAGGACACTGGTGTTACGCCTCCGATAATGCCGAGTGCGCATGTAATCACTCAAGCCCCTCGTTTTCATCTGCAGCAAACGCCTCGGCACTCTACCCAAAGCAGCGGTATTACGGGTCGCCCGCAAACGGTATATCCAGCCGAGTTCGGCCGTCTCCCCGAGCATGGGCTAGACCTGGCCGGCTACATAGAATCCCTAGAAAACGATTTGATCCGCCAAGCACTTGAGCGTACCGGCAATAATCGCAATCAAGCTGCCAAGTTACTTGGCCTTAACCGCACGACGCTCGTGGAGCGGATTAAAAAACGCCAGCTAGCCACGCTGAACGAACCGTCAAAAGAGCTTTAACTTAAAAGCGCCCGGAAAACCTCAGAGAGCTAATCCGCCCAACCACACACCTGCTCAAGTTCCATCCCCAACATCAATAAGATATCTTCACGTGCCGGCGGTGCCACCAATTGCACCCCAACAGGCAGTCCGGATGGTGCCGTATAAGTTGGCAGGGAAATAGCAGGCTGCCCTGTCACATTGCACCATCCGGTGTACGGCACCATTTCCGTACAACGCCACAGCAGTCTTTCTGCGTCCGTCTCGCCATTCTCAAATAACCAGCCAATCGGTGGTGGTTCCATCGCCATAGTTGGTGTGAGCAGAACGTCAAAGTCCTTGCCCCAAGAAAGTAAAATCTTGCGCGAGAATACCTGAAGTCGCAACACTGCCTGTAGATAGTCATGGCTACTTTGAGCCTTTGCCATCGCTCGCAGCTGCTGATTCAACGGCTCCACCTGCGACCAGTCTTTAACGTTCTGATAGGCAGCACCAGTGCACCATACTGCAATAAAGTCGCGCGCTAGCGACTCGTCCGAGTGTGGCCAATCAATTTGCGCTGGCCTCACATCATGACCCAGCTCACTCAAAATCGTGGCCGTGCGAGTGACTGCATCTATGCAGCTTTGGGCCACTGCTACCGTTGAGTACGGCCCCTGAACCGTGAAGCCGATGCGTAGACGAGGTGGCTTACGACTAGCACTCTCAAGATAATTGATCTCTGGCCGCGGCAGTGTCATCCAGGCGGTCGGATCGTACTGAGCCAGAACATCTAGCAGTGCTGCAGTATCAGCAACAGTTAAAGAGACACACCCATCAGTCGTAAACCCATGCATTACCTCGCTCACTAAGGGGCCCTTGGGAATACGGGCACGGCTTGGCTTCAAGCCGACTAAGCCACAGCATGAGGCGGGTATACGGATGGATCCCCCTCCGTCACTAGCATGCGCAATGGGCGCCATCCCGGCAGCAACAGCCGCTGCAGATCCGCCACTCGAGCCGCCAGGAGTGAAACCAATCCCGTGCGGATTTCTTGTCGCACCGTACAACGCGTTCTCAGTGACCGGCAAGGTGCCAAACTCCGGCGAGTTTGTCCGTCCCATGAAGAGAAAGCCGGCCTTCCGCAGCAGGCTCACAGCTGTGGTATCAAAGCGGCCAATCTTACCTTGGGACGCCCGCGAACCAAGGGTCATACTCTGACCCGTCGCTTCCGTCAGATCCTTCAGCGGAATCGGCACTCCGTGAAATGGGGCCAGCTGATCACCACGCATCACCGCGTCTTCAGCTACTTTGGCCTCAGCCAAAAACTCCTCATCTCGGCGCCAGACAAAAGCATTAAATTGAGGATTCAGCCTGTCGATGACAGACAGATAATGTTTAGCGACCTCAACCGGGCTCACTTTGCGAGCTCTGATCGCGGCCGCCAAACCTAGTGCTGAACGCTCAAGAAAGCTCATACCGACTCAGACTTTAAGAACTTCCTGCTCTTTTTTTGCTAGGCGCTCGTCGAGCACCTTTATGAAAGCGTCAGTGTGCTTCTGCACCTCAGCTTCCAAACGCTTGGCGTCATCTTCGTTGATTAGTTTGTCTTTTAGTTGCTTCTTCACTTCGTCATTGGAATCACGACGGATATTACGAATCGCCACTTTGGCTTCTTCGGCGACTTTCTTCAGGTTTTTGACGATGTCTTTACGGCGCTCTTCGGTAAGCGCGGGAATAGGAACCCGCACCACATTTCCGTCATTTGTCGGCTGCACACCGAGATCGGCCTTCATGATGGCCTTCTCGATATCTTGAATCGACTTCTTCTCATAGGGAGCGACGGTAATGGTACGAGCGTCCGGGGTCGAGAGCGTAGCAACCTGATTAAGCGGTGTAGGATTGCCGTAATAATCGACCTTAACACCATCTAGTAAAGTAATGGATGCACGGCCAGTGCGCACTTTTAACAGGTCGGCATCGAAGCCTTTAACGCGCTTGTCCATGTTTTGCTTACAGGTTTCAACGACATTACCAGCCATGGTCTGCCCCTCTGCATTCTGAATTCAGTTAACAGTTGTACCCACGCCATCATTGAGTAGAGCCTGTCTAACGGATCCCGGCTCAGCTAATTTAAATACCATGATTGGGAGGTTGGCTTCCATACACATGGTGATGGCTGTCGCATCCATAACGTCCAACTTTTGCGAGATGACGTCTAGATAAGATATCTTCTTGTATTTTTTAGCGTTCGGATTTTTCATCGGATCGGAATCGTAAATCCCGTCGACCTTAGTCGCTTTCAAGATGATATCAGCACCCACTTCACGTGCCCGCAGACTGGCAGCAGTGTCCGTCGTAAAGAGCGGATTGCCCGTTCCACCGGCAAAAATCACGATGCGTTTCTCTTCGAGATGCTTCATCGCTTTACGGCGAATGTAAGGTTCGGCCAATGACGGCATACTGATCGCCGTCATCACCCGTGTCTGCAAGTTGAACTTGTTTTCCAAGGTCGCCTGCAAGGCCAAACCGTTAATAATAGTCGCCAGCATGCCCATATAGTCCGCAGATGCGCGCTCAATGCCCCACTTGGCAGCAGCCGACCCACGAAAGATATTACCACCACCGATCACCACCGAGACCATGAGACCCAAGTTATGGGCATCAGCAATCTCGCTGGCGATCATCAGCAGCGCATCTCCATCGATTCCATAGCCTTGATTACCGCCCAGCATCTCGCCTGACAGCTTCAACATGACATGACGGTACTTGCATTGGCTCATGGATATCTACTTCTCTAGTTTACTTCTTTAATTGCGCTGCAACTTCTGCAGCGAAATCTTCTTTCTTCTTCTCAATACCTTCGCCCAATTGGAAACGTCCAAAGGAAGCGATCTTGAGACCTTTTTTAGTATTATCTACATGCTTCTGAACGGTCACGTTCGGATCTTTGATAAAGGCTTGCTCGATCAGACAAACTTCTTTGTAGAACTTCTTCATCTGACCAACCAAGATCTTCTCGACCAACTCAGCTGGCTTGCCTTCTTCTTCCAAACGCTTGCGAGCAATCTCGCGCTCTTGGTTCAGTTCTTCCGCATTCACTTCGGTCTCAACCAAGTAACGAGGAGCTGCTGCTGCCACATGCATCGCCAAGTCTTTACCAATTTCAACTACGTCCGGACCGGTAGCACCCTCAAGCACAACCAAAGTACCGATTCTGCCGCCCATGTGGGAGTAGCCAGTGACCACACCGTTTGTCGCATGCAAAACTTTAACGCGGCGCAGGTTCATGTTTTCGCCAATTTTAGCGATCAACTCGGTCAGTTTTTCTTTAACAGTCTGCGCACCGATTTTAAGGCCTAGCAGTTCTTCATGATCTTTTGCTTTGTTGTGATAAGCCAGCTTAGCAATGTCATGAGCCAGAGTGCGGAACTCTTCGTTTTTACTGACAAAGTCAGTTTCACAATTGAGCTCAACGAGAACACCGGCAGTTTGCTCAGGGTTCACGAACACCTCAACTAAGCCCTCGGCAGCAACGCGGCCTTCTTTTTTAGCGGCGCGAGCCATGCCGTGCTCACGCAACCAAACCACGGCTTTTTCCATGTCGCCCTCGACTTCTGCGAGAGCCTTCTTACACTCCATCATCCCGACGCCGGTCTTTTCCCGTAGCTCTTTGACCATTGCTGCGGTGATTGCCATATCGATACCTTCCTATTTACATATAGTCAGATGATTAAAAACAAGGTTGCCACCTGGTACCGGCGCGAGCTCAATTAGCTTCGATTAGCGCCGGAGTACCAGATCACTAAAATTAGTTGATGTCGTCGCCTTCGCCATCAGGCTTGCGAGCTTTCTCAACAGCAACAGTGTGGCCTTCGCTGTCGTGGAATTTACCAGCTTCGACCGAGTCATACTTCTCGTCGCTCTCGCCACGATCGCGCGAACGCTGTTTACCAGCGATGCAAGCTTCGGCTGCGGTACGGACAAATAGTTGGATGGATTTCAAGCTGTCATCGTTACCTGGGATCAAGTAATCGATACCATTTGGGTCAGCATTGGTATCAGCGATAGCAACCACTGGAATACCAAGGCGTTTTGCTTCAAGTAGGGCGATCGACTCTTTGTGGGCATCGACCACAAACAGAGCACGAGGTAGACCCGGCATGTCTTTGATACCGCCTAAGTTGCGGACCAATTTTTCGTACTCACGGCGGAGTCCTAACACTTCTTTTTTCACTAATTTATCGAAGGTGCCGTCTTGCTCCATCTTTTCGATGCGCTTCAAACGGTGAATCGATTGACGTAGGGTCACGAGGTTAGTCAGCGTGCCACCCAACCAACGGTGATTGATGTAAAACTGGCCAGCGCGTAGTGCTTCTTCTGCGACTAAATCGCGAGCCATACGCTTGGTACCAACGAAAAGAACATGACCGCCGCGCTGCGTGGTCCGCTCAAGAAAGTCGCAAGCACTTTTGAAAAGACGCACCGTCTTTTGAAGATCGATGATGTGGACACCGTTGCGCTCGCCAAAGATGTATGGCTTCATCTTTGGATTCCAGCGACGTGCTTGGTGACCATAATGCGCGCCAGCTTCTAGCATGTCCTTCATGTTGATCGTAACACTCATCTCAATCTCTCCTCGTGAAGGTTGTTCCTCGGTCGTCCAAAGTGCCGTAGCACACCTTCAAGCCGGACGGCCCGCCTATTATTACCGCCTGCAACTGGCAAACGGCTCCCGTAACCTACTCGTCTACTGCGGCAACTTCAACCCTTTAAGCACAGAAAATGGCGAAGACTCCTCAGCCTCCGCACCCACCCCGTAGACCTGTTCCGAGCGCGTATCGACCTTACAGACCCGACAACTATGCCCATCCTCTGCCACTGGCAAAAACTGAGTTGGTATCGCAGTCTCAATGGTATCGATGATCAACTGCTCGATATCGACCGCATGATCCTCAATAAAGTAGATGTCGAGCTCATCTCGGCTCAGGGTTTTTTCCTTCGGTGTCTCATTTGCTCGTTCCGGGATGAAGCGCACCCGCACATCGATATGCATAGGCCAGTTCATCACTAGGGCACACCGACTGCAATTGACTCGGGGAGCGTAAGAGACCTCACCGACTACTAAAACAGCGCCGGACTCTTCGGCGGTTAGCTCCAGTTTAGCCGTCAGCAACGGTCGGCCACCAGCTGCCTCTGCTAAGGGGAAATCTTTATAGACCCGCTCCAACCACGGCTCGTCGCCACGGATGATCACAGGAGTTCGATCGGAGATGACGGATAGTCCCAAACGCATAGATAAGTACTCGAAAATAATTGCTCTTACGACATTGTATTGCCATTTAACAGACGGCTCCGTCTGTAGCGTTTTAGACCGCAATATGCAAGGTGATTCGACCGCCTTTGGAA
>Ga0315274_10004089_pt1 | contig 21546 bp, 18 predicted proteins | sample YL17G02_20_MG_FD_203700 | JGI IMG/M metagenome (GOLD analysis project Ga0315274, IMG submission 203700) | Sediment microbial communities from Yellowstone Lake, YNP, Wyoming, USA - YL17G02_20 | ecosystem: Environmental > Aquatic > Freshwater > Lake > Sediment | place: USA: Wyoming | collected...
ACTTCTTTTTCTCCCCATCTCCCTTGTTGTAACCCCCCTCTATTCCCCCCTTAAGTTAAGGGGGGAGGAAGGGGGGTTAGGCATCCCAAAGTTGTTTCATTGGGTTGGGGCCCATCTTCTTCAGTTCCTCAACCATCTTGGTCACGGTATCTGCAAAAAGTTTCCCTTCACTGGCACTGATCCATTTCAGCCAGATGCGATCTTCTGTAATACCCATTTGGTTGAGGATACCCTTCAGAATGGCCACTCTTCTGCGGGCTTTATAATTTCCTGTTTGATAATGACAGTCTCCCGGATGGCAACCCCCGATCAACACGCCATCAGCCCCATCAATCAAAGCCTTGAGTACATAGATGGAATCGACTGCTCCCGAACACATCAAATGAATGATGCGGATGTTAGGCGGATATTGTTGCCGGGTCGTTCCCGCAAGATCTGCGCCTGTATAGGTGCACCAGTGACATAGAAAGGCAACGATCCTTGGCTCAAATTCGGCCATTTCTCTCCTCCCCTTTTAAAATCGCATGGAGCAGAGAGCATAGTGCATAGAGTTTAAAAATTTGTTTTTGACTTTGTTTCATTATTGACGCCATGCTCTATGCCCTTTGCGTCTTGCGTGTTCAGTCGACGGCTGCATCGAGGACAGCCATATTCATTTCTTTCTCAAAATTTCGCTGTTGAGAGGCTGCATTGCGACAGGCAATGACGCATGAACCGCATCCCTGGCAAAGTCCTCCCATCACTTCTGCTTTACCCTCCTCCTCATTGAGAACCCTTGCCCCATAGGGGCAGACGGTGACACAAAGGCCACATCCGCAGCAAAGTCTTTTAATCACATAAGCCAAAAAGGCTTTCTCCTCCACTGCCTCTTTAGAAAGGATCGCCGCAGCTCGGGCCGCTGCCGCATTCCCCTGGGAGATTGAATCCTCAATAAAATTGGGTGAATGGCAGAGCCCACAGAAGTATTTTCCACGGTCCACCGAATCAAGAGGGGCTGATTTGGGATTAGCCTCCTTGAAAAAACCATCCGAATTGAGGTCAACATCGAAAATCCTTGCCAGCTCCAGATGGTCGTTAGGTTCAATTCCAGTGCTAAGGACGACACGATCCGATGGAAGAGTCACCCGGCCGCCCATCGCAGGATCAAAGAGCGATACCTGAAGTCTCCCATCCTGGAGCGCAACCCCCGGCCTATTCTCTAAGTCATAACGAATAAAGATAACCCCCTTCCCTCTTGCTTCGTGGTAATAAGTCTCATAGAATCCATAGGTCCGCACGTCCCGGTAGAGAACATAAACATTCAAACGGGGATTCATTTCTTTTAACTTAAGGCTGTTCTTTACTGCATGATTGCAACAGATACGGCTGCAGTAAGGATGCTCCTCATCCCTCGATCCTACACACTGGATCATGACCACCGAATGAATATCCTTCAAGCTTTCATCCTTCAGATGAATCATCTTCTCCAACTGTCGCTGTGTGATCACCCGGGGATCTTCTCCGTAAAGATATTCGTTTGGAGTAACCTCCTTCCCACCAGTGGCAAGTATCAAGGCACTATGGTCAAGAATCTTCTCTTCATTCTGACGGCGAATCTTCGTTCGATAGTGTCCGTTCTTCTTCTCAAATCCAAGAATTTCTGACTCACAATAGAGATGGATCGATCCACTGTTTTCCACCTGTCTAATAAGATTCTGCAAAAGGATTTGGGGGTCTGATCCCTTTAACGTATAAAATGATTCTTTTAGATTTCCACCCAATTCTCTTTCTTTCTCAATCAGGTAAACCTCATACCCCTGTTCAGCCAATCGAAGAGAAGCGGTCATGCCGGAAAGGCCTCCACCTACCACCAATCCCCTCTTCTCAACTTTCTGTCTTCCTTTCCGAATGGGCTGAACCCTCCTGGCCCTCTCCACGGCCATTCGGATCAGAACTGCGGCCTTCTCAGTAGCCAACTTTGGATAATCCTGATGAACAAAAGCGCACTGTTCCCGGATATTGGCATATTCGATCAGGTAGGGATTGAACCCCATTCCTTTGGCCATCTCCTCCATGGCTTTCCGAATCTCCCGATGAGAGCAACCTGCAATGACGATTCGATTGAGGCCATGCTCTCCAATCCTTCTTTTAATCAAATCGAGATCTTCAGGAAGGCAGGCCAAACCGACCTCTTCCACATGGACCACCTCTCTCATTCTCTTGGTCTCATCCATGAGATGGGGGATGGAGAGGCTCTTCTTCAACTCTTCTCCACAATGGCAGAGAAAGATCCCCACTTTTGGAACCTCCTCTGATAACGCTCCTTCAGCAGGATACTCCTTCACAGGAGGAAGAAGACCGAAAGGGGAGAGAAAAGAGGCGGCGGCTGCTGCAGCGCTTGAGCCTTCAACAACAGTCTCCGGGATGTCCCTGGGGCCACGAAAAGCCCCTCCCACAAAGATTCCTTTGACCGAGGTCTCTGCAGGATTGAATTCGTCGGTCTGGCAAAACCCCTGTGGATTCAATCGCAGGTCCATTCTTCGTGCTAGGTCCTTTATCGTCTGCGGTGGGGTGAAACCGACAGAAAGGATGACCGCATTGAACTCCCCCTCCTCAAAAGTTCCATCTTCCTTGACATAAGTAATCAAAAGATTTTTCGTTTGTTGAAGTTCTTTGATCGAAGAGATGGCACTCCGGATATATTCAATCCCATATTCACTCTTCGCCTTCTCATAATACCGTTCATAATCCTTTCCCATCGGACGAATATCCATATAGAAAAAGGTAACTTGAAGTCCAGGAGAGCGCTCTTTGGCAATCATGGCCTGCTTGGTGGCATACATACAGCAAATGGTGGAACAGTGGTCCTGGCCGCAGGAAGGATCCCGCGATCCCACGCACTGTATAAATGCAATCTTTTCCATCCTCTTCCCATCGGAAACCCGGATTGGCAATCCCTGCGTTGGACTCGATGTAGAAAGCATCCTTTCAAATTGGATGCTCGTCAGCACATTCTCATACCGACCGAAACCATATTCCCCTTTTCTTTGGGCCCAGAAAGGTTCAAAACCAAATCCCAAGAGAATGGCTCCGGCCTCGATGGTCTCTTCCTCTTCTTTCATATCGAGATCAATGGCACCTGGACTGCAGACCTTCACACACTCCCCACATCGTATGCAGGTTTTGGGATCGATGACGAGACTATGAGGGATCGCCTGAGGATAGGGAAGGTAGATGGCCTTTCGTTTCTCCAAGCCTCCGCCGAACTCTCTCTCCACCTCTACGGGACAAACCTTTATGCAAGCCTCGCAGAGGGTACACCGTTTGGGATCGACGAACCGAGGTTTTCGGACGATGGAGACGCAAAAATTGCCTGGTGCTCCTTCAACCCCTAATACTTCTGAATAGGGCAACAGCTCAATCCCGTCATGAAGGTGACATTCATAAATTGGACAGAAGGCAGGAGGCGTCGGACTCATGAAGCAAACTCCACAGGAGTTTGTGGGAAAAGTCTTATCCAGTAAAGGGAAATAACCCCCAATGGCAGGCGCCTGTTCCAAGAGAAATACTTTTCTTCCCATCTCTGCCAATAGAAGTGCAGACTGCATTCCTGCAATCCCTGCACCCACAACCAATACTGACCCTTTGTCACCTCTCATCTTGCTCTACTCCATGCCCATCCTCTTCACCCCTCACCCTTCCCGTTCGGCTGAGCTCACGACGAAGCCCTCTCCCCTGAGGGGAGAGGGAGGGGGTGAGGGGGAAATCCAAATTTCAAATCAATGTCAAATGACTAAATGTCAAAACTTTTTTTGCCACTTGGATTTTGGGTTTCATTTGAACTTTGGCATTTGACATTTAGTTTATCTATGACAACCCCAAAGATTCCAGCAATCCCTTTGGAGAGATCATATGTTTCTTCCACCATTGATCTCTCTTATCAACATCAAAGGCTACTCCCATCAATTCGGTAAAGTAAAAGATGGGGAGACCAGTTTCTTGTCTCATTTCCAAATTGGCCTGACAAAGACCACAGGAGGTGACAATGCATTGGGCACCTGCCTCCTTGGCCATTGACACAATCTTACTCACCAGTTTTTTAACCACATCCCCATAAGTCAGCGCTAAATCTGCACCACAACAATCAATTTTATAAGACCATTCAACCGGCTGAGCGCCGAGAGCCTTCATCAAACGATCCAGGTATTGAGGATTCTCTGGGTCATCCAACTGGGTCACCTTGGGGTGTCGGACTAAGGCACATCCATAGTAGCAAGCAGGGTTCAATCCTCCTAAAGGCTTTTTTACCTTTTCTTGAACTTTCTCCAGGCCGATTCGATTGACGATCACATCCATTAAGGCCAAAATCTCGAGAGAGGATTGATATTTAAATCCGACGATTTCTTCAATCTCCTTTCGCTTTGCCTCATCATTTTTAAGCGAATACTCGGCCCTCTTCAACATGTTGAAACATCCTGCACAGGGGACGGCAAGGGGGCCGGTCTGAGCGTCCTGTGCTTTGGAGATGTTTCTCGCTGGAAGACAGAGGGAGAGGAGATGATTGATGCTGTGGGTTGCTGCCGCTCCGCAGCAGTTCCAATCTTCGATCTCTACCAACTCCACACCCAAGGTCTTGAAGACCGCATCGGTCGATAACCCATACTCCAAGGAGGTTGAGTGATCTGTACAACCTGGGAAATAAGAAAATCTCATGTATTCCTCCAAAGATCATGTCATTCCTGCGCAAGCAGGAATCCATGTTTCTTAATCGCCCTTTTTCTGGATTCCCGCTTTCGCGGGAATGACAGAGCGGGGTGAACACTTCTCAAAAATCCTTTTAATCTCCTGCCTTCCCTTGATGAGACTGGGAAACAGGGGAATCTTACCCTTCACAAAAAGCATCATACCGGGGATAAGGTCCGTCAAGAAGTCTTTACTTCTCAGTTTATAATCGATCAGCATGGTGGCCTCATGAACTCTTCCTCCCCGTTTAATGCTTTGAACAAAGGCCTCGTGAAGGAGATGGATGTTTTTCTCTCTGGGTTGGACTCCTTCTTTAATGGCCATTTCTCTTAAAGCGTCCATCAAGACACCAATGTCAATCTCATTCGGACATCGAGTTCCACAGGTCTCGCAGGAAACGCAGAGCCAAATGGCACTACTTCCAAGGACTGCTTCCTTCCTCCCCATCTGAATCATCCGGATGATATTGTTGGGTCGGACATCCATATAGGGTGCAGTGGGACAACCTGCCGTGCATTTCAGACATTGATAACAGAGGCTGAGATCCTCTCCACTCCTTCTTTTTGCTTCTCCTAAAAAGGAGGAATCGATCTTCTCCAAGTCGGTCCTGGGTTCCAAATTCATCTCCTCCATCCTGAGATCAACCCTAAAGGGTTGAGTTACAAAATCGATATTGATGTAACTCAGGGCTTCAGCCCTGACAAATCAAACAAACGTATCCACCATCCGAAGCGTCTGGCCTGAAGAGGAATTACGGAGTTCACAGGCAAAGTTTGGACAGGCAGCAATGCATGCTCCACATCCTTGGCAGAGTGCCTGATGAACGACTGAAATCCCTCGACGAACGTCCATCTCCCTGGCTTCATAGGGACAGATCTCTACACAGATGCCACATCCGCTGCAGACCCCTTCATCAACAAAGGTGATCAGAGGGTCTTGAAGGAGTTTATCTGTCGAGAGAAGTGCTTGAACTTTGCTTGCTGTGGCAGACGCCTGAGAGACCGTGTCCGAAATATCTTTTGGACTCTGGCCGCATCCAGCGAGATAAATCCCCTTTGTCGAACTCTCTACAGGATAGAGTTTGATATGGGCCTCTGTCAGAAAACCATGTCGATCGACTGTGGCTCTCAGTTTGGCTGCCAAATCTTTCACTCCCTGGCTTGGAACAATGGCCGTGGCCAAGACAACCATGTCCGCTGCAATCTCAACCATTTTTCCTGTCAAGGTATCCACTCCTAGGATCCTCACCTTGCCATCATCCTGAAAAACCCTTGAAACCCTACCCCTGAGGTAGAGAAGCCCTTTCTCCTCGATCGTCTTCTGAAGAAATTCCTCATAATCCTTGCAATCTGAGCGGATATCCATGTAGAAAATATAAGGTTGCCCATCAGGTACTTGCTCTTTATAAATGGCTGCATGCTTGGCTGTATACATGCAGCAAACACGGGAGCAGTAAGGCATATATCGATCTGGATCTCTCGAAGCCACACACTGGATAAAGACCATCTCCTTTGGCACCTTCCCATCGGAAGGTCGAAGGATCTTTCCTTTTGTTGGGCCATAAGGAGAGAGCATCCGTTCAAACGCGAGGCCATCGATTACATCTAAGATTTCACCGTAACCATACTCTCCTAATTGTTCTTTCGGATAGAGTTCATAACCCGTTGCAACAATAATAGCTCCAACTTTTTCTTCAATCCGCTCATCCTTCTGATCAAAATCGATCGCCTTTTCAGGACAGGCCCCCTCACATTGTCTGCAACTCTCATCTATAAAATACCGGCAATGCTCACGACGAATCACAGGTTTATTGGGAATACTAAAAGGATAGTAGTTATCGATCGCTTTTCGTATTCCCAATCCCCTCTCAAAATGAGAAACATATTCCACAGGACAGTTCTTTATACAGATGCCACATCCATTACACTTTGTCTGATCCACAGAAGTGGCCTTTTTTTGGATGATCAAATCGAAATTTCCAACATAGCCCTTCACATCCTCCAACTCCGAAAAACAGTGAAGATTGATTTTTGGGTGTCGCTCCACCTCCAATGCCTTTGCGATGAGCCCATCAAGAGCAGGATCGAGATCCGGAAAAGTCCTTGACAATTGGGCCATGTGTCCACCAAGAGCAGGTTCTCTTTCAAGAAGGAAAACCTCATAACCCCCTTCCGCCAGATCGAGGGAAGCGGTGATCCCTGCAATGCCTCCACCGATCACTAACACCTTGCGGTAGATAGCCATCGCAATGGCCTCCAACGATTCGTTCTTTCTCACCTTCTCGAGGGTTGCTAAGATGATCTCAGCCGCCTTTCGGGTCGCTTCTTCTTTATCCTTCTGATGGACCCAACTACATTGTTCCCGAATATTAGCAATCTCACAGAGATAGGGATTCATTCCTTGCAACTTAACCGCTTTCCGAAATGTATTTTCATGCATGCTGGGTGAGCAACAGGCGACGACCACTCCTTCCAACCCTCTCTCTTGAATGGCCTCTCGGATGATCTGCTGCCCAGGCTCAGAACACATATAGATGTAATCGGTACTGTGTGCAACATCTTCGACCTTTCCTATTGTTTCAGCGACCGATTTTACATCTACCGTTCCGGCGATATTTACTCCACAATGACAGATAAAAACACCCAGCTTCTTCATAATGATTTACTATAATAATTTCCCATCTCCCTCGAGAGACTGTGTCGTAATTGGTAGTCGCAACCTTTAGGTTGCGGTCAGTTTCAATAAAATCAATGAGTTGCACGCAGGCTAAAGCCTGCGGCTACCATCAAAATGGGATTACGACACAGTCTCCGACGGGAGAGGGTTAGGGTGATCACGAATTTTCCCCCTCCCCTTCACCCTGTTAGATAAGGTTCTTTATCCATAGTGCTGTTAGAGAATATTTTTTATCTCACAGGGTGAATCCCCTCCCACCAGGAGAGGGGAGATTTTTTATTTTAGTGCCTTGCAAACAATCCCTGGACTTTGCTCGCTGCGGCATTGGCATGGGCCACTGCATCAGCAATATCTTTAGGCCCTTGGGCACAGCCTGCGATATAGATCCCTTCCACTTCTGTCTCAACAGGCCTCAGTTTTCTCTGAATCTCTGTCAAGAACCCATTTTCATCAGCAGCGATTCCCAGTTTCTTAGCCAAATCCTTCGTATCCTTTTGAGGAATCATGGCTGTGGCCAGGACCACCATGTCTGCAGAAATCTCTACCTTTTTCCCTGTCAAAGTGTCCACACCCCAGACGACGACCTTTTCTCCATCTCGAAAGATTCGAGAAACTCTTCCCCTCAAATAGAGGATCCCTTCTTCTTCCATTCCCTGCTGGATGAATTCTTCATACCCTTTTCCTGTGGATCGAATATCCATATAAAAGATGTAAGCCTGGCCATCGTGAACTTTATGCTTATAGAGACGGGCATGTTTTGCCGTGTACATACAGCAGACCCGGGAGCAGTATGGCATATAACGTTCTGGATCCCTTGATCCTATGCACTGGAGGAAGACTACTTCCTTCGGGATTTCCCCGTCCGAGGGCCTTCGTATCTCTCCTGTGGTCGGTCCCGATGCAGAATTGAGCCTCTCGAATGCGAGTCCATCAATGACATCTGGAAGGGTGCCATAACCATATTCGCCAAAACTTTCTTTCGGAATTAAATCGAAACCGGTAGCCGTGATAATCGCTCCTACTTTCTCTTCAACAAAACGATCCTTCTGTTCATAGTCAATGGCCTCCACCGGACAGATCTTCTCACAGACCCTGCATTTTTTCTCTAAAAAATAACGGCAATGGGAGGGATTGATCACAGGCTTATTCGGAACGGCCTGAGGTGATAGGGTGTAGATAGCCTTGTCTAATCCCATGCCCCGATCGAATTCAGATGGGTTCTTCGTAGGACATTTCTGCTGGCAGAGGCCGCAACCATTGCATTTTTCCCAATCCACATAAGCCGCCTTTCTCCGAACCCTCACTGTAAAGTCTCCAGCCTTTCCTTCAACCTCATCTACTTCAGAATAAGTGACGAGTTTTATTCGAGGGTGTTGACCCGTCTCCACAGTCTTGGGTGTCAACGTACATTGAGCGCAATCGAGTGTTGGAAAAGTCTCTGAAAGCTGAAGCATCCGTCCTCCAATAGAAGGAAGCTTCTCGACCAGCACAACATCGTACCCTGCATTTCCTATATCGATGGATGCAGAGATCCCGGCTATTCCTCCACCTATGACCATGGCCTTTTTTATAAATGTTCCATTATCCTTCATCTATAAGAGACCTTTCTCTTTTAAAAGCGGTAAAGGATCGACCGCATTCTGCTCAAATCCTAAAGTTTGATAATCGAGCCCCATGGCCATCCCAAGGAGTTGGGTAAAATAGAGTACAGGAATGGGTCTGAAATCTAAATATTTCTGCTTGATATCGGACTGCTTGTGATCGATGTTAAAGGTGCACATGGGACAGGTGGAAACAATCACCTCTGCTCCATTTTTGATGGCAGAACCCAAGATTTTATAGGCACATTCTGTGGCTACGTCTGGCGAGCCCACCGATTGGAAGGATCCACAGCATTCAATTTTGTATGGGAATTCGATTGCCTTCGCACCCAATGTTTCTAAAAGCTCTTCAAAAAGGGTAGGCCTCTCCTTATCGTCAAATTCCATCTCTTCAAAGGGACGCAGGAGCATACATCCATAATAGGGGGCCGCTCTGAGTCCGGTCAAAGGTTTCTTCACTCTTTCCTTGAGTTGAGAAAACCCGATGTCCTTTTTCAGAACTTCTAAGTAGTGGACGACCCGAAGGTCACCCTGATAATTCTTTTCGATGAAATTATTGATCTTATCCCTCTTCTCCCCATCTTCTTGAATCAATCGGTTCGTCCTTTTGATCACGTTGAAGCAGATGGCACAGAGGGTGGTCAGGGCGGTTCCTTCCTCCCTCGCTGTCGCTAGAATCCTGGATGGCGGAAGAAGAGCCATGATGTTATCGGTCGCCAACGGAAAGGTGGCTCCGCAACAGGTCCAATTTTTGAGTTCCTTTAATTCGAATCCAAGAAGATGGGAACAGTTCCGAGCCGTCTGATCAAAATTCTTCGCTTTGGTATAAAGGGTGCACCCTGGAAAATAGAGATAATCCATCCGAAGCTCCTACATCGCATAGAGCAGAGAGCATGGTGCATAGGGTTAAAAAGAAAAGCTCTATGCCCTATGCTCTTTGCTGTTATGAAAGAAACTTCCTAAATCCACTGATGAATGCAATTTGAGGAACCTTTTCCAAAAATCCTTCTGTAAATTCGGAGATTTGAATATAATCTTTTCTTTCCTTCTTCCTCAACACCACTGTTCTCAAGGCATCCATCACTCTGGCGATATCGATTCCCTTAGGACATCTCGACGTGCATTGAAGACAAGAAGCACAGAGCCAAAAGGTATTGACTCCGAGGACCTCTTCTTCCAAACCCAGAAGGGTGTATCGAATGGCCTCATGTGGACCGATTTCCATGGCAAAAGCCACTGGACAACCCGCCGTACAATTGCCGCATTGATAGCAAGCGAAGAGATTTTCCCCGCTGATCAGTTCCACCTTCTTTGCAAATTCGTTGTGAACTTTCTTCCTTGTCAGTTCAATCTTCATTGTCGATCTCCAGATCCCTCTCCCCCGAGAGACTGTGTCGTAATCCCATTTTGATGGTAGCCGCAGGCTTTAGCCTGCGTGCAACTCATTGATTTTATTGAAACTGACCGCAACCTAAAGGTTGCGACTACCAATTACGACACAGTCTCCGAGGGGAGAGGGGAAGCCTGCCTGCCGGTAGGCAGGGGTTAGGGAATTTATCGTTTTCATATAAATGTGGCGATCACATATCCAATGGTTAATAGGGCCTGGGTCCCCAAGATGGTAATGACATTCATCCCTAATACAGGGACCAACTGATTATGATTATCATAATATTTCAATGCTCCCTTGGCAGCCTTCCATCCAAACACGATCGTTCCCAGACCAATGAGTGTCAACACAGGCATCATCTTTGTCAGCACTCCAACGATAATGCAGAGATAAGAGGTGGTGAGAAAAGCCACGAAGAGATAACTCGCATCCTTCTTCCCAAGGGAGATGACAAAATGCCTCCTTCCCCCTTCCCGGTCTGCCTCCCAGTCTGGAAACTCATTTAGAACGAGAAGATTTGATGTGAGTATCCCCGGTGCGAGGGATGCAAACAATGTCTCCCAGCTATATCTTCCTGTCTGTACATAGTAGGATCCCAGAACGAGTAAGGGGCCGAAACTGATGCCTGCAAAAATTTCGCCCATGAACCATTTGGAGAGGTAAACATTATAAAAGTAGGCAGAAAATCCTGCTAAGAGAAGAAGAGGGAAGAGAGCCCAACCCTTTATCATCACGAAATAAAATCCGATCACCATGGCAATGAGCAAACAGATGGTTCCAAACCAGAAGGCTTGTTTGGGTTTCAAAAGATTCAAAGGAAGCACACCGCTCCCTCCACTGAAAGGAGTCCTTTGAATGTTCAGATCAATCCCATCCACAAAGTCGTGGTAATCGTTGATTACGTTGACTGTCATGTGAACAAGGATGGAGCCGATCATGGCCAAGAGAAAATGGCTAAAATGGAAATAACCCTCATAGGCACCAATCGCTGTTCCTAAAGAAACCATGATGACGGTGAGAGGTAAAAATTGGAAACGGGGAAGCATCAACCATGCCTTCAAAGATCCGGGTTTTACTTCGTCCATTGTTCAAGCCTCCACACTCAATAGCAGGTTAAGGTGTCATCCTGAGTGAAACGAAGGATCTCTGAAATTCTTCATGGAGCCTGCCCTGAGTCAAGGAACGAGATTCTTCCCCTTCGCGCCGCTCAGGGTCAGAATGACAGGCGAAGGGTTCAGAATGACATTCATTGACCTTAACCTTTCCGATATTTTCTTGTTCCTTCAATATAGAGATCATCTCCCCTTACATCATTAACTACAATCACCGGAAGGTCTTCGACCTCTAATCTTCGAATTGCTTCCGGTCCCAAATCCTCATAGGCCACAATCTCAGCCTTCTTTACCCGTTTAGCTAAAAGGGCACCTGCCCCTCCTGTTGCAGCAAAATAAAGGGCTTTATACTTTTTCATTGCCTCTTTAACTGTCTCAGATCGCATCCCCTTTCCAATCATCCCCTTTAGTCCTCTTTCAATTAAGGATGGGGCGTAGGCATCCATACGATAACTGGTCGTGGGCCCTGCAGAGCCAAAGGCCTGCCCTGGTTTGGGAGGTGTGGGACCCACATAATAAATAATCTGGCCTTTGATATCGAAAGGAAGTTCTTTTCCCTCTTTCAATAAGTCAAAAAGCCTTTTATGGGCAGCATCTCTCCCGGTATAGATCATGCCATTGATCAGAACTCGGTCCCCGATCTTTAATCTCTCCACATCCTCATCGCTCAGAGGTGTTTTTAATCGAATGGGCTCGTTCATAGCACTCCTTTGGGGAGGTGGGGTGATAGCAAAGGTCACAATGAAAATTGCAAAGTTAGCAATCCAAAATTAGCAATGAAAAAGTTTGGCTATTTATTATTAGTTATTGGGAATTGGTCATTGATAATTGTTAATTGATCACTTTGCAATGATTATTTTTCTATCTATCTCCCTATCTCCTCATCTCCCTAAATTTCTATTTCTTTGTGCCTATGGGCATGGCACTGAATGTTTACTGCCAAAGGAAAACTGGCAATATGGCATGGCATCATTAAGATGTGGACAGCCAAAGAGGTGGTCCGGCCTCCCAATCCCTGTGGCCCGATCCCAAGTTTATTAATCTCAGTCAATATCTCGGACTCTAACTTTTCCAGTTCCGGGTCAGGATTTTTGCCGCCAATGGGTCTAAGTAAGCTCTTCTTTGCAAGGAGAGCAGCTTGTTCAAAAGTTCCGCCAATCCCAATTCCGACAATCGTTGGAGGACAAGGATTTGACCCTGATTCTCTGACTCTCTCGATGACGAAGCGTTTGATGCCCTCAACGCCATCGGATGGAGTGAGCATCACCACTCGACTCATATTTTCACTGCCGCCCCCTTTGGGAGCTACCGTAATCCTGACCTTCTCTCCAGGAACAACTTCTGTATGGATAATCGCAGGCGTATTGTCTCCAGTATTTACCCGAGTAAAGGGATGACAGATCGACTTTCTTAGATACCCATCCCGGTATCCCTGCCGAACCCCTTCATGGATGGCCTCTGTCAAATTTCCCCCGATGAGATGAACATCCTGTCCCAATTCTACGAACACCACTGCAAAACCCGTGTCTTGGCAGATGGCAACCTTCTCTTCTCTTGCAATCCTTGCGTTCTCCTTCAATTCTTTTAATATCTCTATCCCTAATGGAGACTCCTCCTTCTCCATCGCCCGGTCAAATGTTTGAAGTACATCTTCTCCCAAATCGGTGTTGGCCTCTATACAAAGGTCCCTCACCTTTTCGGTAATTAACTTCACATCGATTTCTCGCATTGTCTTCTGCCTTCCCCAATTCATGGCTAAAGCCATGAGTTACATATCCTGATTGTTTCGTAACTCAACCCTTTAGGGTTGATGTAAATTACGCCAAACGAGTTAAAGTCTTAATTCTGCAATGCTCTTCTTTACACTCTCTGCTGACTTCGCCACGAGAGCTTTTTCTTCCTCTGTCAACTGGAGTTCGATAATTGACTCCACACCTTTTGCTCCCAGTTTGATTGGAACCCCAAAGCAGATATCTTTCAGCCCATATTCACCATCGAGATAGACACAGCAAGGAAGAATCCTTTTCTTATCCTTAAGGATGGCCTCGGTCATTTGAATGGCTGCTGCAGAAGGCGCATAGAAGGCGCTTCCTGTTTTGAGAAGGTTAACGATCTCTCCACCTCCCTTTCGGGTTCGATCGACCAGTCGATTGATGGTTTCCTTAGGAAGAAGCTGAGAGAGCGGAATTCCACTGATGGTGGTGTACCTCGGGAGCGGAACCATCTCATCGCCATGCCCTCCTAACAGGAGTGTTTGAATATCCTCAACCGAAACACCCAATTCCATAGCAATGAAGGCTTTGAATCGAGCGGTATCCAGTATCCCTGCCATTCCGATCACCCTCTCTTTGGGAAACCCGCTCTTCTTATAAGCCAGATACGTCATCGTATCCAGAGGGTTCGTCACCAAAATGAGAATCGTCTTGGGAGACTTCTCAACCACCTGGGTCACCACAGATTCAATGATCTTTCTATTAATGTCCAGCAAATCCTCCCGGCTCATCCCTGGTTTCCTTGGGACTCCCGAAGTAATGATGACCACATCAGAATCTTTTGTCTCCTCAAAACTATTCGTCCCAATGACTCTCGAATCAAAACCTTCGATCGGCGATGCCTCAAAGAGATCAAGGGCTTTCCCCTGGGGAATCCCTTCGAGGATATCGACTAAAATTACATCACCTAGTTCCTTCTCCGCTGCCCAATGGGCAGCCGTTGCCCCCACAAAACCTGAACCAATAATGGAGATCTTCTTTCTTCCCATAAAACTCCCTCCTCCCTTTAAACAAAAATTCGAAATAATTCGAAAATTCAAATTTTAAAATTCCCCCCTCACCTTCATCCTCTCCCCTCAGAGACTGTGTCGTAATTGGTAGTCGCAACCTTTAGGTTGCGGTCAGTTTCAATAAAATCAATGAGTTGCACGCAGGCTAAAGCCTGCGGCTACCATCAAAATGGGATTACGACACAGTCTCTCAGGGGAGAGGGTTGGGGTGAGGGGTATTTTGAGATTCAATTTGATAACCTTTTAAATGAAAACCACAAGTCCTCCGAATAATCAACTCGGGCTTTAATAAAATCTCTTTTGTCAAGGGCTTAACCTCATCACCCTCAATCTTTTCCACTAATATTTTTACAGCAAGAGCACCCATCTCGAATTTTTTTTGGCCGATCGTTGTCAATTCAATCCCTTTCATCGCTGTAAATTCGATGTCGTTAAATCCAATTAAAGCTATCTCCTCCGGGACCCTCACACCTTCCTCAGAAATTGCCTGATAGGCTCCCAAAGCCATGTAGTCATTCGTAGTGAAGATGGCGGTGGGAGGCTCTGTCATTTTGAGAAATCGCTTCCCGCCTTGATACCCAGACTCTTTTAAAAAATCCCCTTCTAAAAAATAATCACTCTTGCTCTCTAAATGATAAGCCTCGAGCGCCCTCTTCCCACCCTCTAAACGCTCAAAGCCCACAGACGATTCTGAAGATCCACCAATCACCCCAATCCGCTCATGGCCAAGTCTGACCAGGTGCTCGACAGCTAAAAACCCACCGAGGAGATTATCCACACCCACATAATCGACTTTTTCCTTAACAATGGGATGATATGTCCTCCGATTAACCAAGATGATAGGAAATCCTTCCTCGGCTAACTCTGCAATATTGGGGTCTCCCATGTGAGCGGAAGTAAAGATAATACCATCCACACCTTTGCTTCGCAGCATATCAACATACTTTTTTTCGATCGAAAGGTCATTATGGGTGGAACAGAGGATGATGTTATATCCCAATCCTATGGCTGTGGTTTCAATACCTTGAGCCAATTCTGTATAGAAGGGGTTGGTGATCGTGGTAATGACGAGGCCCAATGTTTTGGTTCGTTTCATCACCAAACTTCGGGCAATGAAGTTGGGGCGGTAGTTTAACTCTCTTGCAAGGCAGAGAATCTTTTCTTTTGTTTCGTTTCTAATGCGAGATTTATTATTCAGCGCCCTTGAAACCGTTGTATGAGAGACTTTTGCCATCCGGGCGATATCTTTTATAGTTACCTTATTTTTCATAATTTTGCGTTAACGATAACACAAAATTAAAAAAATATCAATATAATTTGATTTTTATTATTAAATCAATATGTTATATTGTTTTATACTAATTGTGTTAACGTTACCATTTAGATGTGTTGATTGTCAAGATAAAAATAATCTTTTCAACCAATTCTTGCTGAGAGAGAGTTGCAGGCATGGGAATATTGAAATTTGAAATAGAGCAGATAGAAGAGAAAACTTTCTGGAAAAACTTAATGATGAAGGGACTAATGGACTTTTTTCTCGTAGCCTTCCCAATACTTGTCTCTTATTCCTTTTTTGTGGATCTTTCCAGAACCGGTTCTTGGAAGAGCATCGATAAAATCAATCGATTTAGGAGCTTTATAATGGGCGATCCTATCCTTGCAAAATTGGATGATCTCTCCTTCGGTCGTTGTTTGATTGGGTTTTAAAACGATGATCCCTTTGACCGCTTCACCCCATTTTTGATCGGGAACACCGATAACAGCACATTCTAAAATCGCAGGATGCATGTAGAGTATATTTTCAACCTCTGTCGAGTAGACATTTTCACCACCCGTCAGAATCATATCCTTCTTTCGATCGACGATAGTGACATAACCCTCTTCATCCATCACCGCCATATCGCCGGTATAGAGCCAGCCGTCTTTTATTGATTTCTCAGTTTCCTCAGGTAATTTCCAGTACCCTTTTGTGACAATATCGCCCTTGACAATAATCTCTCCAACCTCTTTTTCATCCTTTTTAACCTCCTCTCCTCGATCATTAATCACTTTCAGCTCCACTCCAATGAATTCTCTTCCAGTCTTGGACTTGAATCGAAGTTGATCCTCATAAGATAGTTTTTTTAAGTGTTCTTTCAAAATAGAGAGTGTGAGATAGGGGCTTGTCTCAGTCATCCCATAGGTCTGGATGTAGTCGCATTTGAAGGTTTCAACAATCTTACGAACCACCTCAGGAGCAATGGGTGCTCCTCCACTTAAGAGGACTCTTAAACTACTATAATCAAATTTTCCTACATCAGGATGATTGACCATCAGGTTGAGCATGGTGGGGATAAGATTGGTGAGCGTAACTTTCTCTCTCTGGATCGTTTCCAGAACCACCTTCGCATCGAACTCCCTGACCAAAACATGGGTCCCCCCCACCCATGTCACGGCCCAGGTGGCCCAGGCATCCGCGAGATGGAAGAGCGGTGCCACATGAATCCACACATCGCAATCTGTAAGATGAATTTCTGCAATGGTGCTGAGCGCATGAGTGGTCACATTCTTATGAGAGAGCATCACCCCTTTTGGACGCCCGGTGGTGCCACTTGTATAGTAGATCTGGGCAATATCTTCTCCGTTAATGGGAGGCTCAGGCAGTGGACTTAGATCCGCCTTTTGTAACACTTCCTCATAATTCAAATCGGTGGAATCATCGGTTATTTTTTCTTTAGCCCCACCCGTCCAAAGGATTTTTTCAATCCCTTGAATCTCTTTTCTGACCGGATCGATTTGATTCTTAAACATCGAATCAGCAATCAATATCTTCGACTCTGAATCCTGGAGGATGAAGGCGATCTCTCTGGGGGAAAGCCTATAGTTCATAGGTACGGAAATCGCACCGATCTGGGTAATTCCATAATAGGCTTCTAAAAAATAGTGGCAGTTGGGATGAAGGATGGCCACCTTGTCATCCTTCCCCACCCCTAAATCTTTTAAACAATGAGAGAGATGGTTGACTCGGTCATAAAAAGCTTGATAAGTCCACTTCTTCCCCCCACACACAATGGCTTCTTTTTGGGGAAAGAACTTGAGAGCCTTCATTAAAGTCTCCGTCAGGATCATCTCTTCTCCCTTTGAACTTCTAAGGGACACTTCCCAATTTTTAATCTTACACGGGCGGGACGCCCGTGCCACGGTGGCACAGGTGTCTCAACTGTGAAAAAAATAAAAATTGGGAAGTGTCCCTCTACTCTCCCTCGCTTTTGGTCAAATCCTCAAACCGGATATCGAGACCCAATATCCCTTTAATTTCCCCTGTCTCATTTCGGATCGGCCCGGAGAGTGTGATACAGAGTGCACCCGTATGCTTTGAGGAATAAAGGTCGGTCACATGAATTTTGCCATCCTTCAGGGGTCCGATGAACCAGGGGCGGTCCGAGTAGTCCTCTCCTATTCCGACATGGGCAAATTTGGCTTGATCCACGGGTTGGCAGACGGTCCGTGTGATCTTTATTCCGTGGATATTAACGACATAGACGTACTGCACATAGGGATATTCATCCACCAGAGATTGTAAGATGGGCTCCATCTGTCCTGGATCCATTGATTTCATACTGGGTTCTTCAATCACCCGCTCGATGATGTGGGCGGCCATCTCACGAGCCCTCGTTTTGAGGATATCGAATTCAGAGATAAAAACCTCAGGAAGATACTTCCGTGTCACCTTTTCCATTTCCTGATCCGAAATCGCCGTGGTTCTCCCATCTTCATACTGCTTGGTGACCCACCGATTGATCTTTGCCACTCCTGGATGGGTCTTTTCAATCTTATCCTTCCCTGTCAAGGCAAAGTGAGAGTTGATCCACTGGGCAATCCCTGCCAAGCCTGATTTATCATTGACAGAGACGGAGATGGGCCGGTTGAGAATTTTAGCCGTATTAAAAATATTGTAGATCTCCTCATTCTTTAAAATCCCGTCGGCATGGACGCCAGCACTTGTCGCATTAAAGTCAGCTCCTACAAAGGGCATATTCGAAGGAATATGAACTCCTATGACCCGCTCAAAATAATTTCGAATTTCTGTGATCATGGTCGGATCGACTCCATTGTTATCTCCCATCAAACTGATATATTCGATGATCAGTCCTTCAATAGGTGGGTTTCCCGTTCTTTCTCCAAAACCAAGAAGCGTGCCATTGGCAGCAGCACATCCATGAAGCCATGCCGTCGTTGCATTAATAAATCCTTTGTGGAAATCGTTGTGGCCATGCCACTCTAAATATTCAGAAGGAACCCCCGCGTCATCGATCATGGCCCGAATGATCTTGGGAACGCACCGGGGGAGAGCAGCAACAGGATAGGGAACGCCAAAACCCATGGTATCACAAAGCCGAATCTTTACTGGAAGTTTGGACTCCTCAGAAAGACGCATGATGTCCTGGGCAAAGGGAACACAAAATCCATAGATATCCGCCCGCGTCACATCTTCAAAATGGCATCGAGGAATGATCCCGAGGTCTAATGCAGCAGAAACAATAGAAAGGTACTCCCTTAAAACCACCCTTCTATTCTTTTTCAATTTTAAAAAGATATGATAATCCGAAACAGAGGTGAGAATACCTGTCTCTTTCAACCCCATTTCTTTAACCAGTTTAAAATCCTCCTTGGCTGCACGAATCCATCCTGTAATCTCAGGATAGCGGTAATTTCTCTCCTGACATTCTCGCACAGCTTCTTTATCCTTCTCACTGTATAAAAAGAATTCACACTGCCGGATCACCCCATTTGTCCCGCCTAATTTATGGAGCATATCGAAGAGGTCAACAATCTGTTCCACGGTATAAGGAGGTCTGGCTTGTTGCCCATCCCGAAAAGTTGTATCCGTAATGCAGATCTCATCAGGGGGGTCGATGAAGACGAATTTGTTATCGAATTCCATCCGGCAGACTTCATCGTATGGAAAGAAATGCCGATAAAGGTTCGGTTCCTGAATATCTAAAAGGGGGAATTGTCCTGTCACGGACCTGTTTTGAAATATCTTCTTCTTTCGTGTGATGACCATTCTTTTTCCTTTCTCTTTTTTAAATCAATGGCTATGGTGAATAGGCAAGGGTTAAGAAGCCCGTTTGCCTGCCTGCCGCAGGCAGGGTTTAGGGTTAGAAGGTTAAGGTTAAAAATATAAATTTAAATACGAAGACCTTAACCCATTGACAAAACTGGCCTCTTCACCCTTACCTTTTGACTAAAAACTTTTATTTTAGGTAACCTTTAATCTGATCGACAACTCATCTAATTGTTTGGAATCGACTCTTGAGGGTGCATCCGTCATCAAACAGGTACCCTTCTGGGTCTTTGGGAAGGCAATCACATCCCTTATCGATTCTGAATGGCTGAGGATCATGATGAGTCGATCGAACCCAAAGGCAATCCCACCGTGAGGGGGAGTGCCATATTCGAGGGCCTCTAATAAAAATCCAAACCTCTCTCTGGCCTCCTCTTCACTCATCCCCAATTTTTCAAAGAGAAGAGATTGTACCTCCCTTAGATGATTTCGGATACTTCCCCCTCCGATTTCAGATCCATTCAACACCAGATCATAAGCCTTGGCCTTGACCCATTCTGGATGGTCTCTCAGTTTGGGGATATCCTCATCTTTTGGAGCGGTGAAGGGATGGTGAACTGCGGCAAAACGTCCCTCAGTTTCGTCATACTCTAATAAAGGAAAATCGAGAATCCAGACAAATTGGAATTGATCTTCCGGGATGAGTTTTAACCTCTCACCGAGATGGAGACGAAGGTTGGCTAATGACTGATGAACCACTTTTGGGGTGCCGGCAATAAAAAGAAGGAGATCATTCTCCACGGCATTTAAAGCCTCATTCATCGCCTTCCTCTCTTCTTCAGTGACAAACTTCTGAATCGTTGACTGCCATCCATCCTGACTCACTTTTGCCGATATCAATCCATTGGCGCCGAAGGCCTGGACGAAGTGAGTAAGATCTTCAATCTCTTTGCGTGAGAAAGAACCTCCTCTTTTCACATTAATGGCCTTGACCATCCCTCCTTTTTCCAATACCTCTTTGAATATCTTGAAGGAGGACCCCTTCAATAATTTGGAAACATCCTTCAATTCCATTCCAAACCGGATATCGGGCTTATCCACTCCATATCGGTCTATCGCTTCATCATAGGACAGAACTGGAAATGGGGTTTCCAACTCCACCCCTAAAACTTCTTTAAAAATATGGGTCATCAACCCTTCCATTATTCTCTGGATATCCTGAACAGTGACAAAAGACATCTCCACATCGATTTGTGTAAACTCTGGCTGACGATCCGATCGCAGATCTTCATCCCTGAAACATCTTACGATCTGGAAGTACCGATCAAACCCCGAAATCATCAGAATCTGTTTAAAAAGTTGTGGGGATTGGGGTAGAGCATAGAAATGCCCTGGGTTAAGTCGGCTTGGAACTAAAAAATCTCTCGCCCCCTCAGGGGTGCTTTTGGTGAGCATCGGTGTCTCAATTTCTAAAAAACCTAAACGATCAAAATAATTTCTCACCTCTTTTGCCACCCGATGTCGAAGGATCAAATTCCGTTGAATTTTTGGTTTTCTCAGGTCTAAATATCTATATTTCAGTCGGATATTTTCCACCACTCCTTCTTCATCTTCAATGAGGAATGGGAGATTTTTAGAGACATTGAGGATCTTTAATTCTTTTGCAACCACCTCAATCTCTCCTGTATTCAATTTGGGATTCACCGTTCCTTCAGGCCTTAACACCACATTTCCTCTTACACCTATCACATATTCACTTCGAAGGGATCGGGCTTTCTCATGTCCCTCGCGATTCACCTCTGGGTTGAAGACGACCTGTACAATCCCTTGCCGATCTCTTAGCTCAATAAAGATGAGCCCTCCGAGATCCCTCCTCCGCTGAACCCATCCCAACAGGATTACTTCACGATTTGCATCTTCTTTACGCAAATCGCCACAATAATCCGTTCTTTTAAGGTCCCCTAAAAGGTCAATCATCATTGTAGTCTTGTAGTCCCGTAGTCTAATAGTCTATTAGTCGAATAGTTCCATGATCTAATAGTTTTTTCCCTGACCATGAGACTATTGGACAAAGAGACTATCCGGCTAAAACCGTATATTAACCAAATATTGTAGATTGGTCAAGGACTTACAATTGTGTGCAGCAATTCTCGGTGAAGCATAAAAAAAATAATAGTGCCAATTCTTTAGGTCCATGATCGATGAAATATCTGTGA